>ENA-UPTF01000643-UPTF01000643.1-marine-metagenome-genome-assembly--contig:-NODE-643-length-23908-cov-5.474130_pt1 | contig 23908 bp, 18 predicted proteins | sample MGYA00238166_ERZ767019 | MGnify/ENA primary metagenome ERZ767019 (study PRJEB28930, sample SAMN06266391) | marine metagenome | isolation source: Sea water from 250 m depth | place: Atlantic Ocean | study... | reverse complement strand
ATTTTATTTTATGACACTTAGCATAAGTACATGCTTATACCTACCTATAATCTTTGAAGGTATCAAAATTGAAGAATAAATTTGCCCCAAAATAAAAAACATAAATAAACATTCGAGAAAATTAACTAGCTCAATTTATTGATTCAATTTGCTTTTATATATTTTTGATACCGTAAATCTTCTTTATATTTTTTCCTGAAACAATTGTTTTAGAATATTAAAATTCTGGTTTTTTGGTTTATTATGTATCATTGTGACCATAATGAACAATAAGACTAAAAATTAATTAATATTTTTTAAGTATACAATATTTCATTAATCTAAATTTTCTAGTTTAGTATCAGCAACAAATGATTACACTCATGCATATTTCTTACTGAATGTTTATGGGTGTATGAAATGATTATGCTGCGTTTATTTATTTCTACAAACGCAGTAATTAGCGCAAGAATAACTAAAGAACATTCGGCTCTATTTTGGCCGGAAGTGGCAGTTGCCGGTGGTCGGCATCTGCTGTTGATGTGGAAACCATCAGTTATGACGGTTTCCCTTACTTAAATATAACTTGTTATGGAGAAAAACAATGTATAAACAAGTTTTAATATCCACAGCAGGCTTTCTATTTGCCACAGCTGTAACATTAAGTCCTGCGATGGCAGGTGAAGCAGAAGTTCTGCATTGGTGGACTTCTGGAGGTGAGGCCAAAGCATTGCAGGTCCTTAAAAACGATTTTGCTAAAAAAGGTGGCACTTGGAAAGACATGCCTGTTGCAGGGGGTGGCGGAGATGCCGCTAATGTTACTCTTAAGGCAAGAGTATATTCAGGAGATCCTCCTACAGCCTCACAAATAAAGGGGCCTACTATTCAGGAATATGATGATGAGGGAGTAGTAGCTCCTTATCACATACATGATGTGGCTACTGCTGAAAACTGGGACTCATTATTAAGCGCTCAGGTAGCAAATCACATGAAGTGTGATGGGTTCACCAAGTATTGCGCTGCTCCGGTAAACATCCATCGCATTGACTGGTTCTGGGCTAACAAAAAAGTTTTAGATGCCCATGGGCTGAAAATGCCAACCTCTTGGGATGAATTCAATGCCGCTGCAAGCAAGTTGCAGGCAGCAGGAATCATTGCTTTTGCTCATGGAGGTCAGCCTTGGCAGGATGCAACAGTATTCGAGGCAGTAGCACTTGGAATAGGAGGGAATGAATTTTACCAAAAAGCCATAGTCGAATTAGACATGGATGCTTTAGGTGGTTCAACAATGGTCAAGATCTTCGACCAAATGCGCAAACTTCATGGTTTCACGGACAAAGGGATGCCGGGACGCGACTGGAACGTAGCAACAGGGATGGTCATGAGCGGTAAAGCTGCATTCCAGATTATGGGTGACTGGGCTAAGGGGGAATTCTCCAATAAGGGTTTGAAACCCGGAATCGACTACTACTGTCTGCCTACTCCGTCAGACCATGGCTATCTCTATAATGTTGACAGCTTCATTTTTTACGCGATGAAAGGTAAGAGCAAAGTCGATGGCCAGAAAATGCTAGCTAGTTCTATAATGGGAAAAAACTTCCAGAAAATTTTCAACCTTTACAAGGGGTCTATTCCTGCTCGGCTTGACGTCCCCATGGACGAATTCGACATGTGTGCCAAGGGATCTGCTTCAGATCTAAAGTATTCCGCAATGACCGGTGGATTACAACCAAGTTTTGCTCATGGAATGGCACTCCGTCTCGCCCAAAAAGGAGCAATCCAGGACGTTGTCACAGAGCATTTCAACTCCAACATGTCTTCTCATGAAGCCGCCAGGAGACTGGTAGAAGCTGTGAAGGCATCCATGTAATTTTTGATTCCTAATAACTACCTTTGATGGGAATCTTTTAATCGCACCCTCCCAAACCTTCTTGTTTGATCTCTCCGGAGGGTGCGTTTCAATTTATTTGAAAGGCAGAAAAATTATTAAAATATTAAATGTTTTACTGGCTACAGAAAAACCTTCCAAAAATTGTTATCGCACCCTCATTTGCAGTGATTCTTTGGTTTGTCTACGGTTTCGTCCTCTGGACTTTTTATATTTCGCTCACAAAGTCAAAGATGCTACCTCGCTACGAATTCTGGGGGATAGATCAGCACTTCCGTCTCTGGTCTAATCCGCGTTGGTTCATTGCAGTTGAGAACCTGCTGATTTTTACCGTCCTCTTCGTTGTCATTTGTATACTGATCGGCATTCTACTTTCGATATTATTGGATCAGAAGATCCGAGCAGAAGGTTTTTTAAGGACAGTCTACCTCTACCCAATGGCACTCTCCTTTATAGTAACAGGAACTGCATGGAAGTGGATGCTTAACCCAACTATGGGCATCGAAAAGCTCTTCACGGACTGGGGATTCACAGACTTCACCTTTGACTGGCTGGTTAGTAGGGAAATGTCAATTTACACGATCGTAATAGCTGCGGTCTGGCAGTCATCTGGGTTTGTTATGGCTCTCTTTCTGGCGGGTCTGCGTTCAATTGACGATGAAATAGTCAAGGCGGCCAAAATTGATGGAGCGAGTTTATACAGCATTTATTTCACCATCATCCTACCCATGATGCGCCCGGTGTTCATGAGTTCCATTGTAATTCTGCTTCATATCTCGATAAAGAGTTATGACCTGGTGATCGCATTGACTGCGGGAGGTCCCGGCACATCTTCAGACATGCCTGCTGTCTTCATGACCCAAATGGCCTTCCACCGCAGTGAAATAGGTCTGGCTTCAGCAAGTGCGGTAATGATGTTCCTAACAGTGCTGGCCGTTGTTGTACCTTACCTGTATTCAGAACTGAGGAGGCAGGATGCAAACGCTTGATTTTCAAAAGATGGCAAACATTGAACGTTCCGCTTCCCGTAAACGGACCTTTTATCGCTGGCTCCTTTTTATAACGCTCGGAATCTTCGCCTTATACTATCTTGCACCACTTTATGTAATGATTATCACTTCGCTGAAAAGCATGGAAGAAATAAGGCAAGGTAACCTCATGACTCTACCTGGAGAGATAATGTTTGATGCATGGAAAACTGCATGGAGCGGTCGTGACTATGATGCCGGCAACGTCTTTCTTCGCCCCTTCTTCTGGAACTCAATAAAAATGGTAGTACCTGCAGTCGCGATTTCAACTTTCTTTGGTGCATTGAATGGTTATGCTCTTACCAAGTGGCGTTTTAGAGGCGACAACCTCGTGTTCCTATTGTTCCTCTTCGGTTGTTTTATTCCCTATCAGGCAATCCTGCTGCCAATGGCCAGAACCCTAGGTGTTTTAGGGATCTCAAATTCTATCACCGGACTGGTAGTCGTACATTCGATTTACGGTTTGAGTTTCACTACCCTATTCTTCCGTAATTACTACGTTTCGATTCCTGACGAAATGATCAAGGCTGCCAGGATAGACGGAGCAGGTTTTTTCAAAATTTTCTTCAAGGTTCTGCTGCCTATTTCTGCACCTATCATAGTCGTTACAGTGATATGGCAGTTTACAAATATTTGGAACGATTTTCTCTTTGGTTCTTCTTTTTCATTTGGGGAAGCAGCCCCGATCCAAGTCGCACTCAACAATATGGTACTGACCAGTACCAGCGTCAAAGAATATAATGTAGATATGGCTGCAGCATTCATAGCAGGAGTCCCAACCCTGCTCGTTTATGTTCTGGCTGGCAAATACTTCATCCGTGGACTCACTGCAGGTTCTGTAAAAGGATAAGAATGACAATATTTAAAGTCAGCAAGCTTATCAATATTTAAGGAAAAAATGGCAACTTTGAAAGTCAGTAATCTGACAAAGAATTTCGGTAACACACAGGTACTCAAGCAAATAAATCTAGAGGTAATTGATGGTGAATTTATCGTCCTGCTCGGACCTTCAGGCTGTGGAAAATCCACGCTGCTCAATATCATAGCTGGACTCGAAAGTGTGGACGAGGGCGAGATCCTAATTGATGAATATGTGGTGAACCTTGTTGAACCGAAAGATCGTAATATTGCGATGGTCTTCCAGTCATATGCCCTATATCCAGCCATGACAGTCCGAGACAATGTCATTTTCGGACTGAAACAGCGTAAAGTCTCTAAAGAGCAGATAGAAAAATCGCTCAAGCATTTTTCACAAATGCTGCAGATAGACCAACTCTTAGACCGCAAACCGGCACAACTTTCCGGAGGGCAGCGACAGCGTGTCGCAATGGGACGGGCACTGGTGCGTGAACCTCAAATTTTTCTCTTCGATGAGCCACTGTCAAATCTTGATGCCAAACTTCGCGTAGAAATGCGTCACGAAATTAATAAACTGCACGAACAGTTGGGAACGACGATGATTTACGTGACTCACGATCAAGTCGAAGCCATGAGCCTTGCTACTCGAATAGCAGTGATGAACGAAGGTATCATCCAGCAGATTGGAACTCCTCAGGAAATTTATGACAAGCCTAACAGCGTTTTTGTTGCGGACTTTATTGGTTCTCCTGCGATAAACCTGATTCAGGGTACATTTTACAAAGATGGAGCTACACCCAGTTTCATTCCCGAACAGCAAAAAGACAACGTTAAAATTTCTCTCAGCGGTTATTCTTTTGATTCAGAACCAAAAGATGGACAGGAAATCATTTTTGGTTTTCGGCCGGAACATATCAATCTTCCGGATGCTTCTCTAAAATCTCAATTGCCGGTTGAACTCAAGCCTTCATTGATAGAACTTACGGGATATGAAAAGGAAGTTAGCTTTGAATTTTATGGAAACGAAATCACCGGAAGACTTCCACGCCATATTGATACTGAACTAGGTAAGCCAATCTCACTGAGCTTAGACCTGTCAGAAATATCCATTTTTGACCGCAAAAGCACCATGCGCATTTGACATTACTGGAAACTGTGGGAAAATTACGCTAAGCCTCAACTTTTACCATTCCGTTTACTTTGATCCTCAGATCGGAATATACATTCTTTAAGCTTGGTTTAACATGAGTATCGACACAACTAACATTCCTGAGCAGATTATCGCACTGAAACGTCGTATTCATGAACAATGCCCGAACATAACGGAACACTTCAGGGAGATAGAGACCATACTTGCAGAAGAAATTGATTCCATTGAATCCGCCAGCAAACGCGGTGAATCCGTTATTCCTGAAATAGCTTTCTCAGACATTGTCGCAAACCAAGTTGATGATACTGCTATTAAGGCTGTCAAACGACGGGGAGCCGTGGTGGTTCGCGGTGTTTTTACTAAAGAAAAGGCATCATGGTGGTATGAAGAACTTGAAAGATATCTTGAAACCAATGGGTATTTCGAGCAAGATGACCCAGAACTGGATCACTATTTCAGCGATCTGAAGGCAGACCGGCCTCAAATATGTGCAGTGTACTGGTCAAAACCTCAGGTGGAAGCACGGCAAAGTCCGAATCTTGCTCAAACAAGGTCTTTTCTGAATCGGCTATGGAATTATCAGGAAAACGGCACCCAGTATTTTGATCCAGATCGTGAATGCACCTATGTGGACCGTGTACGAATGAGGCAACCCGGTGATACATCACTGGGACTTTCACCTCACATTGACGGCGGATCCATCGAACGCTGGCTGGGAGACAACTATCAGCAGGCGTACCGCTCATTGTTCAGCAGCAATTGGAAGAGTTACAATCCTTTTAATGGAGCGTTCCGACCGGAGGTGGAAGGAATTGACTCTCCTGCAGTATGCCGGGCATTTCGGACCTGGCAGGGCTGGACTGCACTCACTAAACAGGGTCCGGGAGACGGAACCCTGCAGCTTATTCCCACCACTCTTGGCATTGCCTATGTTATGCTGCGCCCGTTTCAGGAGGATGTACCGGAAGATATGCTTTGTGGAGCAGTCGAAGGTCGTGCGCAAGCCATTACCGATGAGTGGCATTCTCTTCTCCTGCGTGGACTGGTTTCGATCCCCAAAGTAAATCCGGGCGATACGGTATGGTGGCACCCGGATGTGGTCCATGCCGTGGAACACGAACATCAGGGTTCCAATGTAAGCAGTGTACTCTACATCGGCTCTGCGCCGTGGTGTGACAGGAACGTGCGTTACCTGGAACGCCAGACACAACCGTTTCTGGAAGGACGAAGCGCTCCTGATTTTGCTCCGGAAGATTATGAGCTTGCCTATACAAATCGTGCCTCACTGGAGGACTTGACCGAATTAGGTAGGCGGCAAATGGGCTTTGACAAGGCAAGTTAGGACTTGCATTGAAAAAAAATAGAACTTAGAATCTACTTAAGTTTCAGATCAGCAGAAGTCGCTATTTTAGTAATTCAGACTTTCCTCAAAATTAAATATTAAAAAAATACATGGGTACATTCAACTATCCACATTATCCAGATTTGAAAGATCGAACGGTTCTGATTACCGGAGGAGGATCCGGAATAGGAGCATCTTTAGTGGAGGCTTTTGCCGGACAAGGGAGTAAAGTTGCTTTTTTTGACATTCAGGCTGAAGTTTCTAACGAACTTGTCAGTAAACTAGCGTCCAACAGTTCAAAACCACTTTTTTTAAAATGCGACCTGACAGATATAGAGGCTTTGAAAAAAGCAGTGTCAGAAGTAGAAAATAAACTGGGAGCAGTCCGGGTACTGATCAACAATGCAGCAAACGATGAAAGGCATGAACCAGGGGATGTCACTCCCGAATACTGGGAACAACAGTTGCGCGTGAATTTCAGTCACCATTTTTTCGCAGCACAGGCCGTTAAGCCTGAAATGGCTAAGGCCGGTGGCGGGGCAATTATCAATATGGGATCTATCAGCTGGCACATGGCGTTGGAATTTATGCCGGCTTATACATCCTCCAAAGCTGCCATCGAAGGCCTTACACAAAGTCTCGCCCGGGCCTATGGGAAGGAACATATCCGCGTAAACTGTATCATTCCTGGACAGGTGTGGACCCCCAGACAAATACGCGATTATTTGACTCCGGAATACGAGCAATTCATGAACGAGAAACAGTGTCTGCCAGGCAAGATTCTTCCGGAAGACATTGCACAATTGGCCTTGTTTCTCGCATCCGATGCGGGCCGAATGTGTACCCGACGTAATTATTATATGGACGCGGGAATAGGAGCATAACTATGAATCAAATTGATCTGCACAAGCGTTGTGCCGTTGTAACAGGAGGAGCCCAGGGAATAGGTCTGGCAATTGCCGAACGATTTATTGCTTCAGGCGCGTCAGTCTGTCTTTGGGACCGCGACGAATCACTGCTCAAGAAAACTGCAGATGCTCTTGCATCAAAGGGTACAGTGAAACCTGTGGTAATGGATGTTACTGACTTGAACTCTGTCAGGGATGCCGCTCAAAAAACTGAAGAATTATTGGGCGGCATTGATATCCTGGTCTGTAATGCAGGAATTGCCGGACCTACAGCAAAAACATGGGAGTATCCTCCTGAGGAATGGCAGCAAGTCATTGACATTGATTTAACAGGAGTTTTCAACTGTCTGCATGTCATTTCTCCTATGATGATTGCACAAAACTATGGACGAATAGTTAATGTGGCTTCTGTGGCCGGAAAGGATGGAAATCCGAATGCCGCGCCCTACAGCGCCGCAAAAGCCGGAGTGATTGCACTGACCAAATCTCTGGGAAAGGAACTCGCCGGTTATGATATAGCGGTAAACTGCATAACACCAGCTGCGGCCAAAACACGTATATTTGATCAAATCAGTGCTGATCATATTCAGTATATGCTCAGCAAAATACCCCGCAACCGTTTTTTAAAGGTGGAAGAAGCAGCTTCTATGGTAGCCTGGCTCTGTTCTGAAGAGAATTCTTTTACAACAGGAGGTGTTTTCGACCTGAGTGGTGGCCGCTCTACATACTGATTTGACAGCTTATGTAGGCGGATATAAAGTGTCAGGACATTATCTTAGTATTTTCTTAATCTTTTAGACATATTGTAGGGAATGTTTAGATTATTCTGTTTCGGTAATACCTTAATTACTGCCAAAAAATGGTTTTCCTTATTAAATCAAAGATCTAAGATCATAACTGACAGGGTTATCTGCATAAGTTAAAGAATAATAATGGCAGCAAAAAAAACATCAAGATTGAGAAGCCGGGAGTGGTTCGATATCCCGGGAGATCCAAGCGCAACAGCGCTGCACGTCGAGCGTTACACCAATTTCGGAATTAGTTCCGAAGAACTTCGTTCAGGAAAACCGATCATCGGTATCGCGCAGACCGGCAGCGATCTGGTCCCCTGCAACCGCATCCACATGAATCTCGCCCAAAGAGTCCGTGAAGGCATTCGTGAAGCAGGCGGTATTGCTCTCGAGTTCCCGGTTCATCCTATCCAGGAAAGCGGTAAACGTCCCACTGCTGCCTTAGACCGCAATCTTCAATACCTTGGCCTGGTTGAGGTACTCTTCGGCTATCCTATCGACGGTGTGGTGCTTACTATCGGATGTGACAAAACAACACCAGCATTGCTGATGGCAGCTTCGACCGTTGATATCCCCTCAATCTGCCTCTCATCCGGACCAATGATGAACGGATACTGGAAGGGTGAACGGGCCGGATCCGGTACAATAGTCTGGAAAGCCAGAAAATTACTGGCTAGCGGTGAGATTGACGAAGAAGAATTCATTCAGATTGTCGTAGACGCCACTACGTCTCCGGGTTTCTGCAACACAATGGGTACGGCGACCACTATGAATTCACTGGCCGAAGGGCTGGGTATGTCATTACCGGGATGCGCGGCCATTCCAGCTCCTCTCAGCGAACGTATTGAAATGTCCTACAGGACTGGTCTGCGCATTGTAGAGATGGTAAAAAAAGACCTGACACCGTCTAAAATACTGACAAGAAAGGCTTTTGAAAATTCAATTGTTCTGAATTCAGCTATAGGCGGATCCACCAACGCTCCAATTCATATCAATGCCATCGCCCGGCACGTCGGTGTAGAACTGGAGATAGAGGACTGGGAGAAGGTTGGGCTTGAAATACCGATGCTGGTAAACCTACAACCAGGAGGCAAGTACCTTGGTGAGGATTTTCACCGTGCCGGCGGAGTTCCGGCAGTAATGAATGCCCTGCTTAAGGCAGGCAAACTCCACGATTCTGCCATCACAGTCAATGGAAAAACTGTGGCTGAGAATTATGCCGAAACAACCACTCAGGATACAGATGTGATCCGAACTTTCCAAAACCCGATGCTTGAAAATGCAGGTTTCATTGTCCTCAAAGGAAATATTTTCGATTCTGCGGTGATGAAAACATCTGTAATCAGCGACAGTTTTCGTTCTCAGTACCTTGACAAACCAGGCAGCAGGAACATCTTTGAGGTACGTGCCATTGTTTTTGAGGGCCCTGAAGACTATCGCAAGCGTATAAACGATCCTCAGCTAAACATTAACGTAGACTGTATTCTCGTTATCCGCGGGTGCGGTCCTGTAGGCTATCCAGGATCAGCAGAGGTGGTAAACATGCAACCGCCGGACAAACTGATACGTGAAGGAATTCTTGAACTGCCGACACTGGGCGACGGCCGTCAGAGTGGTACCTCAGGCAGCCCTTCAATACTTAATTCTTCTCCGGAATCAGCAGTCGGTGGCGGTTTGGCCCTGCTGAAAACCGGGGACATGCTACAGATTGACCTCAATCTAGGCTCATTGAATGTAATGATTGACGAAACTGAACTAAGGAAGCGCCGTGATCAGCTAAAAACTGTGGAAATTGAACACCAGACTCCATGGCAGGAAATCTACCGCGATACTGTCGGACAGCTTTCCAGCGGCGGCATCATTGAACTGGCCGCCAAGTACAGGAAAATCAGGAACACCATTCCACGCCATTCACACTAAAACCACAACCAGAACCCGCTAGAGCATGAAAGTAATCCGTAGCTTCAGGCGCCTATCCGGCAAAGGCAGGTGAGGAACTCCCCGTAGTTTTCGTAGGTACCCGAAAAAGAGCGCCAGCCAGTGGATACTCATCAAAGTTGAGGTTGCGGGCAGCAGTTGTAATGAAGAGGGTGCTTAAATCGGGACCTCCAAAAGTACAGCTGGTAACTTGCGGAACGGGAAGTTCAACAAGACCAAGACGTTCTCCTTGTGGGCTGAAACAGGTGATACGCGAGCCTCCCCAGTGTGCAAGCCATACCCGGTTTTCATTGTCAACTGTGAGACCATCCGGAAATCCTTCTTTTTTTGAATCCAGTCTTGCAAATTCCCTGCGGTTGGATATTGTACCGTCCGGATGCTTGTCAAAAGCCCAAACCGTTCCTCCGAAAGTGTCAACATGGTAAAGGGTGCTGTCATCCGGACTGATTGCAGGACCATTGGGGCAAATATATGGTCCGTCCCACCTGGAGTGGCTGAGGTCCGGGTCTATCCGAAAAAGGCAGCCCGTCGCCTTAGTTTCAGGGTCATGTGAACGACCCGCCCAAATCCTGCCCTCCCGGTCGCATTTACCGTCGTTGAAACGATTTTCTACTTGATCTGGTTCAGGATTCATCACAAATGTCATCTTTCCGGAACTCTTATCCATGAAATAAACCCCGGACTCACAACCGGCAACAAAATCTTCATGGTTGCACCGAGGTAATACCCAACCAGTTTTTTCCTCAAGTTCCAAACTGCGCCGAGCGTTTGATGTTTCCTCGTAACAGTGAAGTTTCTGGCCATCAATGTCCACGAAGTAAAGAGACTGTTCGGCTTCAATCCACAACGGACCTTCCCCACAAGTTGCTCGAACCTCCCAGATACATTCCAATTCCCCCACCAGGTCAAAGTCAGTCATAATCTACTTTACAAATAATCTAGAAAGTCACTGTCAACAGAAAAGCCGGTAATACCAGAAAATTCTCAATTACACACATATTTTCGGGACATTGTCGCATCAACACCATTGCACAGTTAATCCGCGTTTGCTATCTGCTTTCGACTCATCTGCACTAACAGGATCGCTGCCATAATGATGATTACACCAATGCCGTCCCTTACGGATAACGGTTCCGATAGAATAAGTGCGGCAACCAGTACCCCAAAAAATGGATTTAGGAAATGGAAAGTTGCAGCTCTAACGGGTCCTACTCTTCTCACCAGATAAAACCAGATAAGTGTTCCCAGCAGTCCTGGGACAAGAGTTGTATATAAAAAAGCAAGTATAAAACTTGTACTCCATTCAATGTTCCAATTCTCAAAAATCAGTGAGAAAGGAAACAGTATGATACAGCCAACAATCATCTGAAGCCCAACAATCATGAGCACATTTTTATTGCGACTCATCATCCGGACGACATACAAAGTAGCTGCAGCCAGTCCAGCAAGACCTATTAGGCAAAGTGCCATACCCAAGGAAGCGCTGCTACCGCTCAACTTGTCCAGCATGATGACCAGCACACCACCAAAACCGGCTACTAGTCCCAGTATTCCAGTGAATCCGGTTTTTTCTCCAAGAAATAACCAGCTGACGACGGCAACTATTAATGGAAGCAGACTGGCAATGATGGCTGCCAAACCGGCTTCAATCCACTGCATCGCAATGAAATTAAGGGCGAGGTAGAGGGCATTCTGGCAGATACCGATTATCACCACCACTGACCACTCACCCCTGTTCAACTGAATTTTCTGCCCCAGCATATAGGCCAGGGCGATTCCCAGTAGTCCGGAAATCAAAAAACGCAGTGAAAGAACCATTAGCGGTGAAGCTGCAGTCACAAGTATCCTGGCAGAAGTGAATGCACTCGACCAAATTATAGAGAAACTAACTCCCATCATTATGGAACGAAAATCCATCGCAAAGTCCTTTGCGTTATATTTAAACATTGTTGGATGAATCAATAACTGATCACAAGGCATACCTCAGCTAACTTCAATCTACCTTAGTGACTCAATCAAACTGGAATCGGGATTAAAAAAATAGATGGTAGGGATCAGCACCTATCGGTCAGTGCCTTAACGAATCGTTAACCTAGCGTTTCTAGGGTCTAAACCGACCTCTTGTGCTTCGTTTTATTTAAAATATTAGGAAATAAAAAAAAGGGCAAGAATAAATTTCAGGACTTAATAGACCATTTGTGGGTTCGTCACGAGTTGAATCTTACCAAATATTTGAATTTTGAGGAGACCATCCATCGAACCACAGATATCATTTTTATATTTAAATCTATTATATTATAAGAGACACCAGCCCCTAGGAAGGTGTGAACAGCATGCACTATTGCTCCTAAGCCCTATTCAAAGAATCCGCAAGACGTGCTACAGGCCGCTCCTTAATAGGCCAATGTACAAGTGCTGCAAATATTCCCAAAGCCACTCCCAACCACCAGACCGCATCATAGCTACCTCTGTGATCATAAAGCCACCCACCCAGCCATACCCCGCTGAAACTTCCTAACTGGTGTCCTAGGAAAACAATTCCATACAGGAAGGCCATATATCTGGTACCAAACATAATTGCAACCAGGCCGGAAGTGGGAGGAATTGTAGCCAACCATAAGAATCCCATAACTCCACTGAAAATAACTACAGTAGTCAAGGAAAAGGGAATAAGCATAAACAAACTGATCGCGACAGAACGTCCCAAATAGATAAAACACAACAAATACCTTTTGGACAGCCGGTGTGAAATAGAGCCGGAAATATAGGCTCCAAAAATATTGCATAAACCTATGATTGAAACACTCCATGCTCCAACTTGAGGATCAAATCCGACATCTGAAAGAAAAGCGGGCATGTGCGCAGTTATAAAAGCCACATGAAATCCACACACAAAAAAACCACTCACCAACAGCAAGTATGAACGATGTTTCAATGCTTCCTTAAGAGCAGCTAAAATATTTTGCTCAAAATGATTTTCTTCATTGGCTGCTTTGCCTGAGTAAGGAGCAAGTGGAATGGCCAGTAAAGCCATACCCAGGGCGGAAACTGCCAATATATTCAAAGCAGAAATCCAACCATAAGTATCCATCAACTGTTGTACGATTGGAACCATTGCAAATTGTCCCATAGAACCTGCTGCAGTGCCAACCCCTAAAGCCCATTGTCTCTGATTCTTGGGTACAGCCCTTACCATTGCAGGCAATATTACTCCAAAAGATGTTCCCGCTACTCCTGCACCAACGAAAAGCCCGACAGACGTATGCAGTAACCAGACACTATCTACACCTGCCATCAGCCATATTCCTGCTGCATAAAAAATCGTGCCTCCAATCACAACTTTTACATTGCCAAAACGGTCTGCAAGACCGCCAGAAACTGCAGCAAAAACACCCCAGCTTAAATTCTGTATGGCTAGGGCAAAAGATATGACCTCACGTCCCCAGCCATTTGCATCTGTGACTGGTTTCACAAATAGACCAAATCCGGAACGAAAGCCGAAGGACAGCAGCAATAGCAAGCAGGCACTCAGCATCAAAAACTTGCTAGAAGCAGAGAACTCAAATGTATTTTCTTTATTTATATTATGATTCAATTATTTTAGTGATTCAATGGATGTGACAGTTGTATTGAGATAGTTAAAAGTAGCACTATAAGTAAAACCAACTCCTTTATATCAGATGATCTATGGCATCAACAAGAGATTTATATAAGCTTCTAAAAGTATGATCATCCAACAGCGAATCCAATTGCACCCAGCTCAGTTGTCACTCTGGGTAAAATTCAGTTTAGAACCTCCATTCTTTTGAAAATAAGCAAAATATGTGGCGTACAAGATTCGTTGATCCGATTCGTTCAGGATGGCATATGATGAGAGTATGAATGACTACCAAAATCTCCGGACTGTATGTGCCAAAGGTCTGCGTAAGTTCCGTTCATTAAAATAAGATCATCGTGATGTCCTTCCTCTGCAACCTGACCATCGCGCATCACTAGTATCCGGTCTGCATGTCTGATCGTAGAAAGCCTGTGTGCAATGACCAGTGCAGTTTTTCCCTTTGTGATTCCTGCAAGGTTAGCCTGAATGGCACGCTCGGTTTCAGTATCAACAGAACTCGTCGCTTCGTCAAATATCATCACAGGCGAGTTTTTAAGCACAGCACGTGCAATGCTGAGACGTTGACGTTGTCCACCAGAAAGGCGAATCCCGCGTTCTCCGACAATAGTCTGATAACCTTCCGGAAGTGTCACCACAAAATCGTGAAGCTGCGCCGATCTTGAAGCTACTTCAACTTGCTTGAGATCCAGATTTTCCGGACCGTATGCAATATTTTCAGCAATAGTTCCGTGAAAAAGATAGACTTCCTGACTTACAAGTGCAATTTGTTTGCGTAGTTCTGACAGTTCCAATTCCCGCAGATCAATTCCGTCAAGCAGTACCTGTCCTTCCGAGGGATCGTAAAGCCTCAAAAGCAGCTTAATTAAGGTTGATTTTCCGGCACCGGTGACTCCGGCAATGCCAATCATTTCACCTGGAATTACGGTTAAATCAAAGCCCTTTAAAACTTCGCCACCCCGCTGATAGCAAAAACCCACATTGCAGAGTTCAATTCTTCCTTGAACAGGTTGCTCCAGTATTTTCGGTTTTACCGGACTTACAATTTTACTTGGAGTATATAGCAGACCGAATGTACGGCGTGCACTGGCCTTAGCACGTTCATATTCGTCAAGTGTAACTCCCATCCGGGTTAACGGCCAGAGCAACCGCTGAATCATCATCGAAAAGAAAACCAGTTCGCCAACTGTCAACAACCCTTTATCTTCCAGCACCCAGAAACTCCCCAGTAAAAGTACACCACCAAAACCAATTGCAATCGCCATTCGAATAAGCGGTACATAAAGCGCACTGAGCTTGATTGCCTGGTAGTTTGCCTGCTTATATTGTTGTGAAGCATCAGCCACGCGTCCGGATTCAAATTTTTCTGCAGTGAAACTCTTGATGACCATAATACCGGCAATATTATTTTCAAGACGGCTGCTGAGGGCCCCTACGGCTTCGCGTACCTTCCTGTAGCGTGGTGAAATTAAGCGCTGATACAGCAGACTACCCCAAAGTACAATAGGCAGCGGCAACAACCCCACCATGGCCAATTCCCATGAAACTCCGAACATTACACTGCCGGCGAAAATGAAAAGTACAAGCAATTGCAGGATTTCGTTAAAGCCGATGTTAAGGAAACGCTCAATCTGGTTCACATCATCGTTCAGCATCGCCATCGTCTCCCCCATTCGGTGGTTCTCGAAAAACTCAATCTCACGCGTCTGCAAGTGATTATAGGCATCTGTGCGCAACTGATGCTGTACTCGCTGCGCAAGATTCATGAATCCGTACTGATAAGCCCACTCGAAAAGACTTTCGAAGAAAAAAATTACTACCCCCAGCACAGCCAGGAATACTGCCAACCTCCAGGGGTCTATAGTTCCGAGTAAATTCGCAATCCACTCCGGTGGCTCACGCCTGACGGAGTCAATCACCCAGCCCACCAGTACTGGCGGCATCAGGTCAAGAACCTTATTCAATATACTGGAAAAACAGGACCACGAAAAAAACCGCCAATGCGGACGCAGATAGCGGAAAAGATTCCACATAGGTGCGACTGTTTCCCCTGTGGCAGTTAATGGTTCTGTCATTTAAACAAATATTCTTTGGTTTTATCTATTGGAGCTTTAACAAGCTTTAAACGATGAGAATTGAGGTTAAATAATTTAATTTGATGAAAAACTGTTTCTTTGGGTTAAACTAAGTTCTGATTAAAGCTCAAATGTTATGGTACGGTAAGTAGTTTAAGGAGTTCTCATCGAAAATGTTCAATCATTATATTTTTCTTGACTTAATAAAGTCAAATAGAGATAAGCACAATTCATTTGTTCGGACAGTCAATCCAGTCTTTCCGGTTTTAAGGAGTGGAGTATCCTGGTTGAACAATATACTACAAAAGAATAGAACTAATTCTTGAAGAGTCTCATATTTAGCTCAGCAATCACATCGGATCATACGTGTTTCCAAAGGAATGACAGCATTTGAGTAAGAACTTTGCAATTAATAAATTAAGACAAATTGTAGACAAAGTTAATACAGTTCAAATGAACTAACTACTGCGGCTAAAATTCTTTACCAGCAGGTTTTCAAGACCTCAAGTGTGTGGTCAATTTCAGCAATGGTATTGTAATGCACCGGGCCTATTCTAACAACACCTCCTGATTTTTCCAGATCCATTTGACGAATTGCTTCCAGAGCATAGTTGTGTCCGTGCCAGATGAAAATATTTTCTGCAGCCAATTTCTGCGCAATCTCTTCCGGATTTTGATTTTTGACCGTAAATGAAACAGTTGGAACACGGCGGGAGAATTCATTATGACTGCTGATTCCCTTTACATCTACTCCAGGCAAGTTTTGCAGACCGGAAATCAGTCTTTTGCTTAGAGTCTGTTCATAGTCTTGAACAGCTAGCATTGCGGCGTGTAAATATTTTCGGCGACCACTGAAGTCAGGGAAATTCGCCTGAAATTCTGTCGCCATCGTTTTGCCGATCCACTCCAGATATTCCAGTACGCCCAATGTGCCTGCCTGGCCTTCATGCAACTGGGTTCCAGTTTCAAATTTTCCTGGTGCAGTATTGTCTGCAGGCCTTACTTTATAGGCCTCCAGTGAAGAGAGCAGTTCTGCTTTCCCCCACAAAACCCCCTGGTGCGGACCGAAAAATTTATAGGGTGAACAGACTAGAAAATCACAACCGATATGCTGAACGTCAGTAGGCCCGTGAGGTACGTACTGTACTGCATCTACAAAAACCAGAGTGTCGGACTGATGGGCCAGTTTTGTGATTGTTTTCACGTCATTAATTGTGCCCAGACAATTGCTGGCATAGTTGATTGCCGCCAGTTTTACTGCACCGTCCTTGAGTAAAGCTGCGGCTTCGTCAAGATCATATTCATATGTTTTCAAATCAAAATCCAGCCACCTGACTTTTAAACCCAGATCCTCAGCCAGATGCAGCCATGGACCAACATTGCCGTCATGATCCATTCTGGTCAGCAATATCGTGTCTCCGCGTTTTAAAAGACGCCCAATAGACCTTGAAACGGCAAAGGTCAAGCTTGTCATATTCGCACCAAACACAATTTCATCCGCATATTTTGCATTCAGCAAATCCGCCATTGCCTGATGTGCTTCTTCCAGCACCAAATCTGACTCAATCGAAGTCCGGAACGGACCTCCATGATTCGCATTGGTGTGAATCAGATATCGTTCCATGCGCTCCAGAACTTGTCGCGGAACTTGTGTTCCTCCCGGATTATCGAGGTAAACCCTCGCTTTACCCTCATCTGTTATGGCCAGTGCCGGAAACTGTTCTCGAATTATCTTTATGTTTATTGCCATGATTATTGCTGGAAAAATTTAATATTTTCGCAAGTTGCATAAATTCTTGATTCCAAGTCTACGCATCTCTTCGGCTGGAATTACAATTGTTTTAAAAAATAGGGCTTAAGGGCTTATTAAGGCTACATCAATAGCGATCCGAAGCTTCTTCGGGTAATATTCCTTTTGGCATGAATCTGAGCACCAGCACCAGAATAAGGCCCATCAGAACCATTCTCATATGTGGTGCAACTTCCTGCAGATGCTGTCTCAAAGGATTGGATTCATCAAGAAATACATTTATATGACTCACCAGCCAAAGCGCTGAAGGCTCTGCTTCTATCCAGACAAACCAGGTAATGAATGCACCAATGATTGCGCCTAAATTATTCCCGCTACCGCCAATAATCACCATAACCCAAATCAGAAAGGTGAAACGCAGGGGTATATAGCTGCCCGGAGTGAACTGTCCATCAAGTGTAGTCAGCATTGCACCGGAAATTCCGATTACTGCAGAACCGATGATAAAAACCTGTCGATGCCTGCTGGTTACGTCTTTCCCCATTGCTGCTGCAGCGGTTTCATTGTCACGAATGGCACGCATCATTCGACCCCAGGGCGAATTCAGGGCACGCGTGGCCAGACCCAAAATAATCAGCACTACCGCAAGAAACAATGCTGAATAGCAAAGTTTCACAAACACGCCTGCGCTTAACTGCATTGCCTCGTGCATTACGTCTGCACTGAGAGATTTGCCGTCTTCAGCAGTCCCGTAAAACCAATGCACGAGCTTAATAAACCATTCTGCCTGCTGAAGATCCACCTCATAAGGCACAGGACGTTTCAGTCCGGTCACGTTCTTTACACCACGGGACAGCCAATCCTCGTTTTTGAGGATTGAAATCATGATTTCTGAAATGCCGAGGGTCGCAATTGCAAAATAATCAGAGCGCAGTCCAAGTGAAATTCTTCCAATGAGCCAGGCTAAACCAGCTGCAGCCAATCCACCTGCAAACCATGAAAGAATAATCGGCAGCCCCATTCCTCCCAAAAAACCTGTTTTTGCAGGTTCAACAGCTTCAATTGCTGCAGTACCCTGTTCATAGAAAAACCGCATGAAGAGATAACCTGTCAGCACCACTGCTGTCATTCTCCATGACCTTTTTTTGCCTTTAGCTGTTTTTTTCCATACCAGTACCCCTGCAACTATTGTCAGCAGCAATGAAATCAGTGCCGCAAATAGTGAAGTACCACCGACAGACCAGGCTTTTGAGACCGGTGCATACGAAATAAGCAATGCCGTCAGACCTCCGATTGCAGTAGAAGCCATAACTCCGGCATTAAACAAGCCTGCAAAACCCCACTGCATGTTGAGACCCATTGACATTACTGCTGAAATCAGGCATAGATTAACTATAGCCAGTGCAACGTTCCATGATTGTCCAAAACCCACAATTGCAATCATCAGGGCCATAATGGAAAAACTGATTACGGCACGTCTGTTATTACTCACAGCACCCTCCCGCGTAATATTCCAGTCGGTCGTACCAGAAGCACAAGCACCAGAATGAAAAAAGATACCGCAAATTTGTATTCGGTAGTTAATAATTGTGCCAGTCCATCAGGCACAAAATCCCCTGGCGCAAGGTATTTAAAAAACTTTTTAAAGGCATAGGTTGCAGTAATTTCAGAAAAAGCTACAATGTATCCGCCAAGAATTGCTCCCAGTGGCTGCCCTATTCCCCCGACTATAGCTGCTGCAAAAATGGGCAGCAGCAAATGAAAATAGACCATTGGTTTAAAACTTTTATCGAGCCCATAAAGAACTCCGGCTAACGTTGCCAGACTTGCGGCAATAATCCAGGTCACCAGTACAACCCGTTCAGGATTGATTCCGGAAAGCAATGCGAGGTCTTCGTTATCAGAAAAAGCCCGCATGGCTTTACCCGTACGTGTCCGCTGCAAAAACCAGAATAGTGCCAGTACTGCGATTACCGCCAATACAAAGGTCAAAACTTGAGTTTGCTTGAGAGCCAGACCTTCACTCAATCCAGTCATTTTTTTGAAGACACCGGCTTTGATTAAAAATTTTTGACCGTCCCGGAAGATAATTTCGTCTGTACCAATCAGGATCCGGACCAAGCCGTTCAGCATAAACATCACACCGACGGATGCCACCACAAAAGTCACCGGTCGGCTTTTATGAATACGGTAAAAACTGAAAATTGAACGGTCAATTGCAACTGCAAGCAGTGCCGTGATGAGAATGGCAAAAGGCAGGGCAAGCAGTGCGGTTGGGAAAACTCCGCTTGAAATACCCATTGATTGGAACCACCAGGTAATGAAAATGGTGGCCATGCAGCCAAAGGCCATCATCTCACCGTGAGCGAAATTCGCAAAACGCAAAATACCGAAAACAAGTGTGACCCCAACTGCTCCAAGCGCCAATTGAGAACCATAGGATAATGCAGGTATCAAAACATAATTTGAAATCAACACAAGTGCATTTAACAAGTCAGTCGAATATTCCAACTATTATCCTCCCAAAAATGATTTCCTGACCTCTTCATTGGCCAGTAAAGCCTCTCCGGTGTCAGAAAATCGATTTTCACCAGTAACCAGAACAAACCCGCGATCGGCAATGTTCAAAGCTTGACGGGCATTTTGCTCTACCATCAAAATCGCGATTCCGGTACGCTTGATTTCAATAATGCGGTCAAAGAGTTCATCCATCACCATTGGCGAAACTCCGGCAGTAGGCTCATCCAGCATCAAAACGGTAGGCTTTGTCATCAGAGCGCGTCCGACAGCAACCTGCTGTCGCTGTCCTCCAGAAAGTTCTCCGGCAATTTGCCTGCGTTTGGTTTTCAATACGGGAAATAATTCAAAAACCTGTTCCATAGTTTCTGTGATGTCATCCCGTCGCAGATAAGCGCCCATTTCCAAGTTTTCCTCAACAGTCATCGTAACAAATACATTTTGGTTTTGCGGCACAAATGCCATGCCTTTAGCTACTCTTTGCTGTGGAGACAGGGCAGAAATGTCCTGACCATCGAGCAATACACGTCCTTCACGCAGATCAAGCATACCCAGCAAAGCTTTCATAGCAGTTGATTTTCCAGCACCGTTAGGGCCGACCACTACCACAATCTCTCCCTGGTCAACTGAAACAGTACATTCCCTGATTATATCCGGTCCGCCATATCCACCGGTTAATTGTTCTCCAATCAAATAACTCATCCGGCCAGTACCTCACCCTTGTTTTTGAGCCCGGTTCCCAAATAAGCTTCTATGACGTCCTCATTGGACATAATTTCATCTGCACTACCTTGAGCCAGTATTTTCCCTTCCGCCATCACCACTACAGGATCACAGAGTCTACTGATGAAATCCATATCATGTTCAATCATACAAAAAGTATATCCGCGGTCACGGTTCATACTCAGAATTGCATCTCCAATTTCTCTGAGCAGTGTCCGGTTAACACCTGCACCGACTTCATCCAGCACAACAACTTTTGGCTCAACCATCATGGTCCGCCCAAGTTCAAGCAGTTTTTTCTGACCACCGGAAAGGTTTCCAGCCAGTTCAGCAGCCATATGCTTCATATTCAGGAAGGAAATTACATCCTCAGCTTTTTTCCTGATTTCAGCTTCCTGCCTTACAACTTCCTTTCTTCGGAACCAAGCACCATACAACGATTCCCCCGTCTGCATTGAAGGAACCAGCATCAAATTATCTAAAACGCTGAGAGTGTGGAATTCATGGGAAATCTGAAAGGTACGAAGAAGTCCCTTGGAAAACAATTCATGAGGCTTAAGACCGGTCACATCCTCACCATCTAAAAAAATACTGCCTTTGCTAGGAGCTATATTACCGGCAATCAAATTAAAAAGGGTAGTTTTTCCAGCACCGTTTGGGCCGATCAAGCCGGTAATGGATCCCCGCTCAATCTTCATATCAACACCGTCAACAGCAGCTACACCGCCAAAGTGCTTAATAACATTTTGTACTGAAATCATGACAAATCTAAACTAAGCTTTACTTTCACAGACCCCGCAATTCTGCAAATAAAATACTATAATGTCAAATTGAATCAAAGTTTAGTTTTGTATAATTTCAAATCAATCTACGGCTAATACAATCCACAATAAACTTGTCTTATATTTGCGTTACATGACATAATCTAGCATCACTTGATGGCAGGGTAGCTCAGTTGGTGAGAGCGCTGGATTCATAACCCAGAGGTCGGCAGTTCAAATCTGCCTCCTGCTACCAGTGTTAAGATAGTTTTATCGACCCAGCAATTGGGGGATAAACAGTAGATTCTCATAAATTTCCATAATTCCGTGTTCTGGTTATGCTTCTAGATTTTCATTATCTTCCTTATCCAGCAACTCAATTTCGAAGACCACTTCCTGATTTCCCGAAAACAATATAATCGCCGCTGACTTTTCTTAATAAGTCGATATTTTAAATTTTACAAACAATTTACTCAGATTTATTAAGAGAAACCTTTTTACTTGCAAATGAAATTTTCATCTTTCTTCCATGCAAACTTCCCTTTTAGTCCTTTACGTTTTCCTTTATTTTATGGGTGGTGCATTGTTATCTTCACAACCCTGGGTATGATTTCTAGCATACCCGGACAGACAATGGGTGTTGGAGTTTACACAGATTTTCTCATACAAAACAGTCATCTAAACCGTATACAAATCAGCATGGCCTATATGACTGGAACTATATTAAGCAGTCTGCTTCTTCCCCTTGCAGGGCGCTATTATGACCTTGTGGGTGGACGGATAATGATTGTTTTTGCAGGAATTGGAATGGGAATTTCGCTGCTTATGTTTGCTGAGTCATTAGCCATCATTCACCTCGTACATTCATTGCTTCCAAACATTTCAATATTAACAAGCGAACTTCTAGTGATCACTTTGATTTTTCTTTTACTGAGACAATTTGGACAGGGAATCATGGCCATGGTTAGCCGTAATACCTTGGCTAAATGGTTTGAACGCAGACGAGGCATGGTCAGTGGTATCAGTGGCATCTTCGTAGCCTTCAGCTTTTCTGGTGCACCGCTTTTCATGAATATTATTATTGAAGATTACGGTTATTCTGGCAGTATGATACTCATGGCCATTATTTTCGGATTCGGCATGGCCTTTATAGGCTGGTTGTTTTTTCGTGACAAACCGGAAGATTGTGGACTGCTCATGGATGGGGAAAAAATAACATCTCTGGACACAACAAACTTGTTTTCCGAACCAGAAATAACACTTAAAGAGGCGTTAAGAACCTACAATTTCTGGATATTTTGCCTTGGTTTATGCTCTGCGGCTGTGATAGTCACCGGTCTCACCTTTCATATCAGTTCAATAGGAGCACTTGCCGGACTGTCAAGAATGGAAGCCTATGGATTATTTCTTCCTATTTCTGTAATCAGTGTGATAAGCCACTTTATTGCAGGCTGGGCCAGTGACAGAATGCCTCTTAAGTATCTTCTTATGATTCTGCTTGCCGGGCTTGCTTTAGGTAGTTTTGGAATACTAAATTTGGAATCGTTCTGGTTCAGACTCATGTTAATTATTGGTTTTGGAGTGCAGGGAGGAATTTGGGGCTGCCTGACCATCATTGCCTGGCCGCGATTCTATGGACGCAAGCACCTTGGGGCAATCAGTGGAGCATTTATGGGGGCTCAAGTTTTCGCCAGTGCGATTGGGCCGCCTGTATTTGGTTTGTCGGAAAGCTTAAATGGTGACTATTCTTCAGCCGCCTGGATTTCAGTAGCCTTAAATTTGCTGTTGCTGCTTGGAACTGTACGTGCTGTCAGCTACTATCGTCCATTGCCTTAACCATATTTTTATTTGCTCAAGCTGAACACCATAACAATTCGTTGGATCATACTAAATTCTATTTATAAGGTCGGAAAAATACAGTCACATTTAAATTCACAGTTCCTTAAATGTTGTTTAACAAAGTATCCTGAAAGACCTTAACACTCTTCAAAGTCTGTAATTAATTCCCACAAGTCTGATTTTCAAAACTGACTTTGTTTTTGGTCAGAATTCTTCTTTTCTCGCCTCGGGGCTGCCTTAATCAGCTTGGACAATAATATCAAATCGTTTTTCAATTCTTTAATTGATGGTCGTACTTTCGGTTTAGTTTTGTTTTCAGCATCTTTATTATCAGTTGTTATATCTGAAGCATATACCCCATCATCTGTTGAAGAAACCCCGGAAAGGTACTTTTTAAAACTCTGAATAACAACAACTTGATTTTTAGCCTTTTCAGGTACAGGTATCGATTGGTTACTAAAAATTTCTTCCAGCTCTTCGGCCGGTTCAGTTGACAAAAATCCAGACAGATTTGTGCTTTTTGCCCCCTCTTCTAAAGGCTCTTCGGCCTTATTATCAACAGATTCTTCTTCTAACATTTGTTCATCAACATTTAATGTTGGAACATCTTCAAGAGCAGAAATCATATTTATTTCATCTTTATTTGGCTCATTTGACATTCTTTCAGACTCATCATTTGCTTCTTTTACCTCTCCATCCCGGTTGGCTGCCAAAACATCAATTAAATCTTCATTTAACTCTTCAA
>ENA-UPTF01000642-UPTF01000642.1-marine-metagenome-genome-assembly--contig:-NODE-642-length-23914-cov-2.374963_pt1 | contig 23914 bp, 23 predicted proteins | sample MGYA00238166_ERZ767019 | MGnify/ENA primary metagenome ERZ767019 (study PRJEB28930, sample SAMN06266391) | marine metagenome | isolation source: Sea water from 250 m depth | place: Atlantic Ocean | study... | reverse complement strand
CCTTAACAAGCCCATCACCTTCACCATTTGGGATTAGATCGAAAATCCCAATATCACAAAAGCCATCGGCAAATGCTACGATCTCACACGGCTGCCGCCCTTCTACATTTACAATTCGGAGGCGATCTCCCCCATACACGCGAAAAGCTAAAGAGCCGCCGCCTGAAACGTAGTAGCGCTCTACGCCTGGTGGGAGTGCCGGAATGCCTGGACGAAGAATGCGAGCATTAGATCTGGCCTGGTCCATAGCCTTCATTTAAACACCTTCCATGCCTTTAGCGTCCCAGCATCTGTAAATTAGGTGTGGACTTAATGCACAATGGAACCGAAGGTAGATTATATTTCAGTCGTTGACCAGAAAACCAAACACCATCCGTGTAATTGTCCGCTACTACCTTGGCGGAGAACCCGCATCAATCTAGCCCTAAAACAGCTCTTCTTTTTGTCGCCCATGTGCGTATTAAATTATCAACTGCTAGCCCTATAAAGGCCACACAAAGGCCAAGCGTCAGTCCATTACCTGTTCCTGCCTTATCTGATAAAGCTTTTAAGATAAATTGGCCTAGATCATCAGTACCTATAAAAGCACCAATGATCACCATGAATAATGCAAAAACAACAGTTTGATTAACACCTAGCATCATGTGCGGAAAAGCAAGGGGCAATTCAATTTTAGCCCATCTTTGCAAACGGGTAACACCCGACATTGAGCCTGCATCCTGTAAGGACGGCGGTACACTGCGAAGCCCCTCCACCGTATAACGGGTAGCAGGGATCGTGGCATAGACAATTACTGCGATTAAAACGGAGGTATCGGTTACCCCGAAAAGCATAATCACTGGAATCAAATAAATAAACGACGGAAAGGTTTGAAAGGTATCACAAATCCCTAAAATAATTTTTGTAGACAATGAGTTTTGAGCACATAAAGAGCCAACAGTTATTCCAATTATGGCCGATACAATGACCCCAAATGTTGCCATATAAGCCGTGATTAGGGCTCTATCCCACCATTCTGTCAAAGCTATAAATAATATGAACCCGCCAACAATAAGTGCCGATCTAATGCCGCCTATAATATAACCAGTGCCCATCACCAACACAAAGGTTGCTAGTACCGGCATGCCAAGATAAGCATTTTTCATTGGCATTAGAACCTTTGTAATCAGAAATACATTAAAAGCTTTCAAACTGAAAAAGAACGTATCCCAGATCCAATCAACACCTGCCTGCCAAAAGTTTTCAAATGTGATGCCTTTATTATGTGGAACGATGTACAGATAATTAAAACCTTCTTCAAAAAGGAAAGTCCCGATATACGCTAATAGAGATCCCGCTAATAAAATGACAAGAGAAAGTAATGAAAATTTATGTCGCTGAATAAAAGTAAGATCAGCAAAATAATCGGTTTGTTTGTTTGCCCAGGCTAACGATAATTTGTCCAAAACCACAGCAATCAGGACAATACAAACGCCCTGTTCTAATGCTTGTCCAATTCTGAGCTGTCTAAGTGCAATCAATAAATTATAACCTAAACCCTTAGCTCCAATAAAAGAGGCAATCACCGCCATTGCCAGGCACTGCATAATCACCTGGTTTACACCAATTAGAATATTGCGTCTCGCCGTCGGAATTAAAACCTTAAACAAAAGTTGAAAATTACTACAACCACTCATTTTACCCGCATCAACAACTTCAGGAGGTACCTTTCTAAGCCCCAACAGCGTCAGGCGCACCATGGGTGGGGTGGCAAAAATGATGGTTGCAATCGCGCCGGCATGATCGCCTATTCCAAAGAATACCATCACTGGCGTTAAATAGGAAAAATGGGGCATAGTCTGAGCGACATTGAGTAAAGGATTCAATGTTGCTTCGACCGCTTTACTCTTATACGCCCAAATTCCAAAAACTAATCCCAAAATAAAAGAAATTGGTGCAGCAATCAGGACAAATGAAAGCGTTTGCATGGAAGGCTCCCACTGACCAAAGGCGGAGATATAAATGGTCGAAAAAGCTGCCAGGAGTGCCAGTCCTGTACCTTGGAGTTTATAGCCTAGAATGATTGCTCCACCAGTAACCACAGTCCAGGGAAGCGCAGGCCAATGTGCCCACTTATTTTTTTCGAGCCAATCCCAGCTTGTAACAGCAGCGATGGTATCAATCCCGCCCAGAAGGATGTCACGAAGAAATAGAATCAAAAAGTTTACACTATATGAGAGGCTCCTAGTTATTTCTTTTAATAATGGCTTTTGTTCAAATTCTTCAATTTCGGGATCATAGACCTGAATTGGCAGCCACTCGAACATCAAATATTCCACGGTATTATCAATCCACAATGGAAGACCTTTTATAAGTGACGGCAAACGCCAAAAAATATTATTTTCTGACGGGTTAATTGAGAAACAAAATGAAAAAAATACAATTAATAGAAAAGAAAATTGCAATAATTTAGGGTGTTTTATTAAGTAATTCATAGTCGCAGATTTAACCTTTATCCTTTCTTGTCAGCTTTACTGCCAAACAACACATGAATCACTTTGGAAGCGTGTACGGCTCCAACAATTTTGTTATTAGCATCTATAACCGCAACAGGTTTTTCTTGAATAAGTACCTTTTCAGCAACAGTTTCAATCATCGCATCTTTAGAGACCCTTAAATCGCTTAGTTGTTCTGAAGGGTCTATCGGATCCATCACAGCCTCTATCTTAAGCACCTTTTCCCTCGGTACATCTTCGGTAAATTTACGAACATACTCGGTGGCAGGATTAAGAACGATGTTAGCCGGTGTATCTAATTGCTCGATAATTCCATCTTTCATAATGGCAATTCGGTCAGCAAGACGAAGCGCTTCATCAAAATCATGCGTTACGAATAAAATCGTTTTGTTTAAAACACCCTGTAGCCGTAGAAATTCATCTTGCATCTCTTTACGAATTAATGGATCCAAAGCTGAGAAAGGTTCATCCAAAAACCAAATATCAGGTTCAACGGCTAAAGATCGAGCAATACCTACACGTTGCTGCTGACCACCAGATAATTGCCGCGGAAAATTATTCTCCCGTCCCTTGAGACCCACAAGGTCAACCATTTCCATGGCTCTTTTAATGCTGTCTTGTGTGCTAACGCCTTTCACTTGTAATGGAAAAGCAATATTTTCTAAGACAGTTTTGTGGGGCAATAAGGCAAAACTTTGGAACACCATACCCATTTTATTACGTCTAAGTTCAATAAGTTTTTTTTCACTCAGGGCCAATAAATCTTCGTCATCGATAAAAATTTTTCCCGCGGTTGCTTCAGTTAATCTTGATATACAACGAAGGAGTGTTGATTTGCCTGACCCAGATAAACCCATAACCACCAAGAGATCACCTTTGTTGACTTCAAATGAGGCATTATTGACACCTACAACACAGCCTGCCTCTTGGAACGCTTTTGCATCCACGTTTCCATTCGAACTTTGCAGCAATTTTTCAGCATTAACGCCAAAAATTTTAAAAACTGAATCGCACTTGATGACAGGCATAATTTATTTCCTAATTAGGCTATCATTGAAAATGATTACACCATTTAAATTATATTAAACACAAAAAAAAATTCTCCCTTGGCTCTAAAACCAAGGGAGAATTATAAAAATTTCTATACGTATGGTAAATTTATAGAAATATTACATCCCTGCTTTTGTCCAAGGCTTCCAAACGGCTTCGTTGTCTTTTAACCATTTTTTTGCTGCATCTTTATGGTCCATTTTGTCGATATCAACTAATGCAGCCATTGCACCAATTTGTGGTGTCGTAAAGCTGAGTCTAGAGAACGTCATATAAGCGTGCGGATGTGTTTTCGGAAACTTATAATTCGCCGCTTTCTTCAACCAACCTTTTGGAGAACCACAACTTCCATCACCACCATCTGCTTTTCTGCAACCGTCTTTGTATGGCGGAAACTCAATAAAGGTAAAGCCTTCAGCATCAGTAAAATTAGGCGTCCAGTTAAAAATCACGGTACCACGGCCTTCCTTTTTCGCAGCAGCAAGTTCGGCCCACAGTGCATCAGCACCACCAGCAAACTTAACGACCCACTTGTCCGCTATTCCAAGCCCTTCAAGACGTTCAGGCATTAGTTGACCGTGCCAGCTTTGAGGACCTTCCAACCAACGGCCCTTGCCACCGGAATCAGGTGTTACGAAGTTCTTATGACATTTTTTTAACGCTTCCCATTTTGGCAAGCCCGGGCATAGGCCTTTTTCAATTACCCAATTAGGTACGCCCATTTCTTCCAGCGTATTCGCATCATGTGTTCCGGCATCAATTACTCCACCTTTTGCCATTGCATTATAAAATGACTTTCCAAAGGTAGACTGCCAAACTTCATGCGATATCGTGACATCACCAATACGAATGGCTTCATAAACCTTTTGGGTATCTGCTGGCACATACTTAACGTTGCTACCCAAGCTTTTAAAAATACCACCGATTACATGGGCCATTACAATTTGACTCGACCAGTTATGTATTGGGATTACAATTGGCGCGCTCGAATCTTTCGCCAAGGCAGGTCCCGTAAGCAAGCCACCCACGAGGGCGGTTGCTGATAATAGACCTGTGATTTTCTTACCAAACTTCAACATTACGTTCTCCCCGTATGATTTTCACACTGTGGACCCATTAACTCATCATTCCAGATAATATTCAAGAGGATCCTGATCCAATATTATATCAAAAGGCCCAGTAAACTGTATTTTGGTATATAATTGGTCTAATATTAGCCAATGGCATTATGTGGATGAGATAATTATGCCCTAGGGGCGTTATATCTATTCTAATTCTCCAATGATGTTCGCGGTAAAATTTGGTTCAGCTGAACTCCTCGACCAATCTGGCTCGAAGCCTAAAATGATGGTGCCTGGAAGCAGATGCGGGTTGAACAATTTATTGTGCCACCACGTAGCCTGGAAGAGAGGGTTTTTTTGGGTCAACGTTGACACAGTACAATCAAGATCGAAACGCTGTCCGTAACTTTCAAAAGTGAGTGAACAGGCTTTGGCAGCACAGATGGCTTCTGCCACTGGAGAGTCGGGTGGAAAGGCTGCGGTCAGGGTATCGGAGAATTGCTGAAACTTCTGATAATAGGTTTCTGAAAAAAACTGAATTGCTTTGTCACGGCGCTGTGATGGGTCAAATATGCTTTGGACCATATGCCGCATTTCAGGGGTTTTGGAGTGGGACGGGGTTCTAGAGAGTACGGTAATTATATTCCCTATCGGTTTAGAATCCGTATTTAGGGTCAATCTAGGTTTAATTGCGCCGTCTGGTCGGCCGAAGTTTTCTCTCATGGATATCTGCCTCACTCGACATTGCCATCGCAAAAAGGCATCGCGTAGGGGGATAAATTGTTGCGCGATTTCGGACTGCTGTGCGACCGCTTTCATGCAACGTTTCTTTGAGTATTTCCATTTAAGGTAAACGGCTGATCATGTTCGAGGCTCGGTATCTTGCGACGGATCTGGGAAACTTCGTCAAGGTCAATAGTTGCTTGCACGATGCCGGGAGTTATACCGCCATCAGCTAGAACCTCACCCCACGGGTTTACGATGAGGGAATGTCCATAGCTTTCCCCACCGCCATCAATTGGACCGACCGCACATGGTGCGACCACAAAGGCGCCATTTTCGATTGCCCGGGCGCGATTTAGGATGTGCCAGTGGGCTTCACCCGTTTTCTTTGTAAACGCCGCTGGTACCATGAGGATTTCTGCCCCTGCTCTTGCCAATTCCCGATAAAGGCCAGGAAACCGCAAATCATAACAGATAGAGTGACCAATAATAGCGAGGGGCGTATTAGAAAGAACGGCACGTTTTCCCCCCGAAATCAGAGCGCTTTCCCGATAAACTTCATCTTGTGAAAGCTGAATATCAAAAAGGTGAATTTTGTCATACCTGCTCCGGATGCAGCCCATATCGTCGATTGTAAAACTGCGGTTACATATTTTTCCAGCTGATCCTGAGATGGCAACCGAGCCTACGATGACCCAGACTTTTCGTGACTTGGCGAAGTCCTGAAGGCCATTTAATACCAGGTGATCTTCTTCCGGCATTGCCGGAGGCACTAAGTTTTTTCCCTCCGTTCTCAAGCCACCGCAGTATTCAGGTAAAGTAAGGAGTTGTCCGCCGGCATCTGCCGCTACTTCGGCTAAAGACAGTGCTTCATTAAGAGCAGACCGAATATCAGGCTTGGGCCGTGTTTGTAAACATACAACGTTTAAAGGACGGGTCACCGCATTAGAATTTCATATATGCTTTTCTGAGGGTTACCAATGGGTGACGGTCTGACATCTGAAATTTGATAAGAAGTTCACGGGCAATCATATCTCGGTCTTGCTGGTTATCGGGAAGCTCAATCGTATCTGGGATCTGTACCCAGCTGTTTATATTACGGTCGAATACCGCCGGTTGTCCCGCTTCATATCCAAGATGCACATCCTCAAGCCAGTTAAGGTCGCTCCACCCCATGACTTCTATGTATTTTGTGAGAAAGGGCGTAATTCGGTCATAATCGGGGGTCAGGTTTACATCATAACGATAGCCGATATGCTGACCAATTTCTTTTTCGCGTTCACTATCTAGGCCAGGTGCATCGCTAAGAAACTGGTCGACGTCTTTTATTTCTGATCCTTTGTATACTGTTCCAGCCATGTTCTTCTCCTAAAGGTGGTGATAATCTTCCACACCAACCGTGTAGTTTGTACCGGCGAGGGGAACCCCCGCCATCGCTGAGGCCTCCATTGTGAGAGCTGCCAGATCCTCCGGCTCAAGTGAATGAATGTTCGTTTTACCACAAGCCCGGGCAAAAAGCTGAGCCTCAATGGTTAAGGTATGCAAAAAATTATAAACCCTTTCAGCTGCCTCGTCTGGGTCTAGTCGGGCCCGCAATTTTGGGTCTTGTGTTGCTACTCCGACAGGGCATCGACCTGTATGACAGTGGTAGCAGTATCCGGGTTCTACACCAATCTCCTCTGGATAATTAGATTCCGGGATATTCTTATTGCAATTAAGTGCCATTAAAACCGAGTGACCAATAGAAATGGCATCGGCGCCAAGCGCCAAAGCTTTGGCGACATCTGCACCGTTACGTATACCTCCCGCGTAAATTAGACTTATTTCTCCTCTTTTCCCAAGGTCGTCAATTGCTTTTCGTGCTTGACGAATTGCCGCTATACCGGGCACCCCGGTCTCTTCGGTGGCAATATGCGGGCCGGCGCCAGTACCGCCCTCCATTCCATCCATATAGATTGCATCAGGGTCACATTTAACCGCCATGCGGACATCGTCATAGACGCGCGCGGCCCCTAGTTTTAATTGTATTGGGATTTGCCAGTCTGTCGTCTCGCGAATCTCCTGTATTTTTAATGCAAGATCATCCGGACCCAGCCAGTCTGGATGCCGTGCCGGTGAACGCTGATCGATGCCAGCAGGTAAAGAACGCATTTCAGCAACCTGATCTGTCACCTTTTGTCCCATCAGGTGGCCCCCAAGGCCTACTTTGCAGCCTTGTCCAATGAAAAACTCGCAACCATCTGCCAACATTAGGTGGTGTGGGTTAAAGCCATAACGCGATTGAATACATTGATAGAACCACTTGGTCGAGTACCGTCTCTCATCCGGGATCATTCCTCCTTCACCCGAGCAAGTTGCAGTACCTGCCATTGTTGCGCCGCGGGCTAAAGCTGTCTTTGCTTCATAAGAGAGAGCACCGAAACTCATTCCCGTGACATAGATTGGAATGTCCAGTTTTAGTGGTTGCTTTGCCCTAGGACCTATTACTGTTTTGGTTTCACATTTTTCTCGGTAGCCTTCGATGACAAAGCGTGTGAGGGTACCCGGAAGAAATGTCAAATCGTCCCAATGTGGAATCTTTTTGAATAGCGAGAAGCCTCGCATCCGGTAACGCCCCAATTCTGATTTAACGTGTATGTCGTCGATCACATGGGGTGGAAAGACAAACGAATTGCCTAGCCTATACTCATCACGGTTCAGCGGTTTTTTAGCAGGGGCGTCCATTTTTTAATCCTTTCCGTGACTTATAGAATAAGTTTTTTCTCAGTCGGTTCGAGGTTGTCGTAGTTCCAAAGTTGCTTGCCGGCTACAATCTTGGTGAAATGGTCTACACCCTCTTTTGGCAGCAAGTCATAAAGCTTGAGTTTTTGGGTCAACCACGCGCTGTCAGCTTGGGTTAGTTCGGCTGTCACAGCGTCGACGCCGAGCGACTTTATGTCTCCACCCACATAAATTATCCCGTCATACATTGAATCACCGAGATTTTTACCCGCATTACCGCATACAATTATTCGGCCACGCTGCATCATAAATCCGGAGAGCGCTCCGGTGTCTCCGCCGACAATAATTGTGCCGCCTTTCATATCAATTCCGGTCCGCGACCCGACCGAACCCCTGCACACAAGGTCACCTCCTCGTATGGCAGCTCCAAAGGTAGAACCAGCATTCTTCTCGATCAATACTGTTCCCGACATCATATTTTCGCCACAGGACCAACCTACGCGGCCGTTGATCCGAACATTTGGGCCATCGATGAGACCAACGGCGAAATAACCGAGTGACCCTTCAATGATTAAGTTGAGGCGGCTTAAAATTCCAACACCTAGAGAATGTTTGCCACGCGGATTTTTAATGACAATGGTGCCGTGACCATTGTCCATAAGTTCTCTAATTTTATTATTGATTTCAGTTATAGTTAAATTACCGACGTCTAGTTCGCTTCTCTTGTTGATATCGACATCAGGCGCCCAGGGGTAGAGGAAGCGTTCTTCCTCGTCTGATTTGAATTCGATGAAGAGGGAACGGCCGGTAAGCTGCTCCGTTGTCATGCCCAGGGCTTTAGCCCGTTCATCTTGTGTCATATTCTTGAGTTCAACGTCGTCTAAGCTTGCCATACGCGGACCTCCTCATCATACGGGTCATAAGTGTCGATTTCTTGAGGAAGGATCGATCGAATGGCAACTTCTTCAGAGGCCATCGCGATCAGGTCGTCGCCCTCAAATAATACCAGTGGCTTTGCTGCCATGCTGTCCTTAGCCATTCCGAGCTGGTTACGGGTAGCAACGAGGTATGTGAAGACGCCATCGATCTTTTCTACAGACTCTCTAAGAGAATCCTCCAACTGCCAACCATCAGCCAGATTGTGGGCCGTGTAGACTGCCAGTAGTTCAGAGTCACAGTCGGACATAAAACGGTGCCCCATCCGTTCCATCTCCCGCCTCATCATCCAGTAGTTTGTAATTTGGCCGTTATGGACGACCGATATATCATTATAGGGAAACGCCCAATAGGGGTGAGCCGATCGGATATCCACATCAGACTCAGTGGCCATACGCGTATGCCCAATGGCGTGGGTGCCTTCGAATGTTCCCAGACCATATTGTTCGGAGACAGTCGATGCATCGCCAAGGTCCTTAATGAGCTCTAATGCATTTCCCAGGGAGAGTATTTCAACACCGTCGATCTCTTCAATGTGCTCGGCCATATCCTCAATTTTGCCCTCTTGGCTTATGACCAGGCGCAAGGCATATGGGGTCGCGTTATCGCGTTCTTTGATCGTCGCTCCATGGTCTGATAGAATATTTTCAACCTCGATAGTGCGCTGTTCTATCAATTCCATGATACCGTGGCCTTTACCCATATCTTCCTGTTCGGCGACTTTTATGCGCATCAGGTAGTCATCGGCTTTGGGTATACCGTAAACTGCAAAACCAGAAGAATCGGGTCCGCGATGTTTGAGGGCAGTAAGCATAGCGGTCATTTCCGAGCCAACATTAGAGCTCTTGCCGCGGTGTATTATTCCTGCAATGCCACACATATGGTTTAAACTCCTTCGTTAACAAAATTCACTACGCCCATTGATGCCATTGTGCCTGTTGGCGGGATGATAGCACCGAATTTATATTCTCTAAGGCAGGCAGTCCCAATATGATTCCAAATCCCAGTTGGTAACGGTAGCGTTAAATTTCTCCCATTCGTCACGTTTGTAGTGGAAGAAAACTTTCGCCATCTCATCTGGTAAAGCGGATAAAACCACGTCATCCGCTTCTAAACGGTCAAGTGCTTCGCCAAGCGACATGGGCAATTTCTTAACGATCTTTCCTGCTTCCATTGCCTCATAAATATTGCGCTCTTCCGGTTCTCCCGGGTCCAAATCCCGAGAAATGCCGTCGTCAAACGCTTTAATGAGACCACTAGCCATCAAGTAGGGGTTCACCATGGAATCAACGGAGCGGTATTCAAAACGTCCGGGTGCCGAAATGCGCAGGGCGCATGTGCGGTTCTGATAGCCCCAATCAGCAAAAACTGGCGCCCAAAAACCAGTGTCCCAGAGGCGCCGATAAGAGTTTACGGTGGAAGAACCAAGAGCTGTAAGTGCACCAACGTGTTCCATCACGCCACCGATACATTGGAGCCCGATTGGCCCCGGCTTCCTGGCGTCAATCTTGGGATCAGGTAGGAAGGTGTTTTCGCCGCCCTTGAGATAGGTATAGGTACCGTCTAAACCAGGTTTTGAGTCGACATGTGCCGTATTGACGACCGTCTCCTTTCCTCCTTGCCACAAAGACATGTTGTGATGGCAGCCGGATGCAGACACACCCATAAATGGCTTTGACATGAAGCACGCGATGAGATCGAACTCGCGGGCTACAGCGGCGCAAACCTGACGGTATGTAGTCAACCGATCGCAGGTGCGGAGCGCATCATCGAACATAAAATTGAGTTCAAGCTGTCCCGGCGCATCCTCGTGGTCGCCTTGGATCATATCGAGGCCCATAGCTTGGCTGTATTCTATGACTTTAAGAAATACCGGGCGTAGGATCTCGAATTGGTCAAGGTGATAGCAGTTGGGTTTCGAGACGCCGCCGTCGGGTAGACCATCTTCGCCCTTCTTCAGCCACATCATTTCCGGTTCTGTACCGTGGCGAAGATGAAGGCCATTATGTTTGGCCTTGAATTCATTGTGGATGCGTCTGAGATTACCCCGGCAATCGGCTGTTAAAAAACCTCCAGGATTTTCGTTTTCTTCTCGGTTTCGGAAGCACGTGCAAAATACGCGTGCGACGCGTTTGTCCCAAGGAAGTTGACAAAACGTCTCCGGGTCCGGAATGCCGACCAGTTCGGAAGCCTCAGGACCATAACCGATATATTCAGAATGGCGGTCGGTATATAAGTTGGCTGTCGAACCGTAAACTAACTGAAAGCCGCGTTCCGCAATTGCTTCCCAGTGGTCTGACGGTATTCCCTTGCCAACGATGCGGCCCGTTACCGAAACAAATTGGTAATAAATATACTGAATTTTAAGTTCATCGATTTTTCTTCGGACGTCACGTACCAGCGCGTCCCGTCCCTTGGCGTCAACGTGCTTTTGAAGATCTGTGTCTGACATTATTCTCTCCCTGTTTTTCCCGGTGCTGTTTTACTTAGCAGCCCCGATTTTTAATTTTATTCCGAGGTCAGCTCCACGGAAACGGACTGTTCGATGTTGGGTGTAAGTTTCCTTTTTCAAAGCGATCAAACCTGAAAGGTTTTAGAAGCTCCTGTTCTTGGCCTAAAATTTCATCAGCTACAAGGCGCCCAACCCCGAGCATTTTGTAGCCGTGGTTACTGTCGGCAATGATGGTGGTATTTTCATTGAAATGGTCAAATATGGGAAAACTATCGGGAGTAAAGCAGCCTATCCCTCCCGAAGGATCCCGGTGGTATTTGGGCATCATTCCCTCAAAGCGCTTATGGCAGTGAGCGAGCGCTGAAACCCACATATGAGCAAATTCCGGACTTGAGATGAATTCCGGGCTGGAGGGGCCGTAGGGGTCGATGGCTACCTCGTCTACCGGCGTATCTACCTTGTAAGGGGCAGCACCTCCTTGAATGCCGCCAAAATGCCAGTCGGGCTTGTAATATATTCCCCACATTTCTTCCGTAATTAGAGAGCCATCCACATCTGAATAAAGGGGTGCATCTGTGTCGACGTGGATTACGGGTGGAACCTTTCCGTCGTTTGTTTTAAGTGTCTCTGGATCGACTTGTAGTAACCCTTCTTCCAGTTGCCAGAAGCGCCACATGTCCACGCCCTTATGGAGATTATGATCGAGACCCTTAACATCAATCTTTTTGGGTAGTGCTAACATGTCCCAAAAATTGCGGACCCAAGGTCCCGCACCTATTATAACGTGTGTGCAGGAAATACTTCCGTTATCCGTTTCGACCGTGCGTATCGCTTTTGAAGAACTTTCAAATGTGAAGCCTTTGACTTCAACACCCGTGACAATCCTTACACCGAGCTCTTCAGCTTTTTTTGCGAGACCATACATGGATGTAGTGTTATTCGCATAACCGCCAAGTTTTTCGTGGAGCACTGAAGTAATGCCTTGTGCTTGCCAATCATCAAAAAGATTCTTCATATATTTTGAAGAAGCAGCAGCTCCTTCAACGAATACGCTTTCATATTGGATCGACTGTTGTTCCGTAAATATCTGCGCGACGTCTTCATGCATCGCCTCGCATGAGACCTGCATATAGCCGACGGGGTGATAGCTAAGCCCTTCAGGGTCGCTTTCCCAAACCTTAATTGAATGTGCCATCAAATTGCGCATTGCAGGTTGAAAGTAATTATTGCGCACGACACCGCAAGCTATGCCAGAAGCGCCTGCCGCTATCCCGGCTTTATCCAGCACGACAATCCGACCTTCCACCTGTTCACCAGCTTCGGTCAGAACCTCAGCTAAGCGCCAGGCCGATGACAGGCCGTGGATACCCGCTCCGATTACAACGTAGTCAACATGTCTTGGGGACGCCATAAACCTCGTTACCGCTTCTGGTGTGTCTAAAAAACACAAATGTTCCACAAATTTTATTAGGCTAGAGAATGTGATAGTTTGGACTGAACAGCAACCCCTTTTGATCCAATATTATATCAAAAAGTTGAAATATGCGAAATTTGGTATACATTTGGACTATATTTGTCGGGGTTCAACATGGTCAAAAAATCAGAAAGACGCTTAGGGACAAACGAAATCGCTGGTATTCTGCGCCGCGAAATCAGCCAGGGAATTTTGATAGCTAAGGAAAGGTTGCCATCTGAGCGCTCTCTCGCCGAGACCTATGGCGTTGCAAGAGGTACGGTGCGACAAGCGTTAAACTTGTTAGCCGGTGAGGGTCTTGTACAAATTCGCCGGAGTAGCGGAGCCTATGTCACATTCAATGACGTGGAAATTAGCAACCCGGTCATTGAAAATGCAAGACCTCTTGAGTTGATCGATACCAGGTTCGCGCTTGAACCACACATTTGTCGTCTTGCTGTTTTGCATGCCAGTCAGCAGGATCTAGACCAGGCCGAAGAACTTCTCGCTAAAATGGATGCCAGTACCACAGATCCAAATGCTTTTTCCATTGCCGATAACGCCTTTCACACCCTCCTAGTTGAAACAACAGGAAACAAGCTTTTGATCTGGATCGTCTCCCAAATCAATTCGGTTCGCAGTCAAGAACAGTGGTCCCGCATGCGTCTGCTCACGCTCAATGTATCCACGATTTCCCAATATAATGTTCAGCACCGCCACATATTAAACGCAATCCGTGAACGAGAACCGGAACGTGCAGCTATGCATATGAAACAACATCTCGAGACAGCACGTCTCTCGCTGACCCGAGGGGCTTCTACCTAAGGTGTCGGGAGTTAAGTAACGCTTAAACCCTTTGCGGAAGTTTGAAGCCAGTTTATGTAAAACCGTTCAGCTAGCTGGCCAAATTCCGCCATATTTTTTTCACAGGTTATTTTTAATTCTTCAACCCCATTTTTACCAAGAGCAGTCTCCAAGTCTTCAGCGTATGAAGGTATTGCGGCCCAGTTTTCTACCGTGTCCGCTTCAACCTCCAAATGAAATTGCATAGAATAGGCCCGTGGACCCCAACTCATAGCTTGAACCGCGCAATCAGGAGAAGTGGCGAGGCAGATAGCACCCGCCGGCATCTGTTTAATCTCGGCACTATGCCATTGTAAGCAGCTAAATGCCTCTGGTAGCGCGTCGAATATCACACCCGTTAGACCGTCGTCGGTCAGTTGAACCTTTTTAACGCCAATTTCCGGATGTTCAGCGGGTCCACACTTTCCGCCCAGTGCCTCCGCCAGCAACTGATGCCCCAGACATAAACCCAGAAATGGCATACCACGTTCCTCGACGGCTTCTTTAATCAAAATTTTTTCATTACAAAGCCATGGATGTTTTTCTTCCTCCCAGACGTCCATTGGTCCTCCCATAACCCAAAGCGCATCATAATCGTCAAGGGAGGGTGGGATTTGACCTTCGTCAAGATGTACAGGAAACCACTCGTGCCCGTCTTCTTTTAAAAAGTTACGGAAAATCCCTGGATGCTCTGCGCGCAAGTGCTGTAGGACTAATATCTTCATCGGATTACCTTCTCATATCGGTTGCCAACCTTGCAATCATTGCCGTTTTAAAAAACCCTTAAAAATTATTGCCGCAACGATGAAGGTGTTGAACCAAACGTACGCCGAAAGGAGTGGGCAAAATGAGCTGAACTGGAAAATCCGTTTGCTAAGGCTATTTCGGTGATCGGCAGCGTAGATTGTTTTAAAAGTTTATAGGCTTTTTCAAGCCGCAGTTTGCAATAAAAATTCATCGTACTTTGCCCCATTTTACTCCGAAAAAGACGGTTTAGTTGGCGCGGACTTATTTCGGATAATTTGGCTAACTGCGTGAGTTCAAGGGGATCTGCGATGTGGTTTTCCATTGCTTCGATAGCCAGGATGATTGGTGGGTTGTTTGTACCGTAGCGTTCGACTAATCCCGATCTCTGTGGTCCGCTGGCGGAGCGTACATCGGTGTGCATAAACCAATCGCTAACCTGCCGTGCAAAGGCGGGTCCATGGTGTTCGGTCAAGAGTGCGTGCATCATATCAAGCGGCGCAATCCCGCCCGCACAGGTAAAACGGTCACGATCAATTACATAAAGGGAACGTTCAATCATTAGGCCCGTCCGACTTTCCGCCAATGCTGCAGCGTGTTCCCAATGCACTGTCATCCGCCTGCCTTCCATTACTCCGGCGGAGGCGAGAATTACAGGGCCGCCAGAAACGCCACCTAAGTTTACCCCACGCCTTGAGAGGGTTCTTAGCCACTGGAACAATTTTGTATCTTTAAAAGACGCGGGATGACCGCCTGCTACAACCAGGACAAGATCAAAATCGCCTTCCTGGCCAATACGCCCCGTTGCCTTTACAGATGCTCCACTTGAGCTGTGGGCCCAAGAACCGGTTACTGGAATATATTTGATATCATAATAAGCTCTTCGAGAAATTAAGTTTGCTGCCCTGAGCGGCTCTACTATCGACGAATAGGACATAAGTGCAAATCCGTCGATAAGAATAAGACCGATCCGAAATGTACCAATTGAATTTTTTGTTGTGACCATTATCGGCAATATTACGTCTATTTTATGAAAGTCAAGTTCAGACAAACTAGATGATGATGCCCTGATACTTATAGGAATAATTTAGCATGCGTTACTCTGCTTTAAAGATTATCACTGAAGCGTTGACAGGCAACAAGGGATGGAAACCGGTCTGGCGCGACCCGGATCCTAAACCTGAGTATGACGTTGTTATCATCGGGGGAGGTGGTCACGGTCTTGCCACGGCTTATTATCTTGCTAAGGAATTTGGTATTAAAAACGTGGCGGTTTTGGAGAAAGGTTGGTTAGGTTCCGGTAATGTTGGCCGGAATACAACAATCATACGTTCAAATTACATGTTGCCGGGTAATCAGCCCTTCTATGAATTTTCGATGAAATTATGGGAAGGGATTGAGCAGGATTTTAATTATAATGCTATGGTATCACAACGCGGTCTCCTTAATCTGTCCCACAACGATCCTCAGCAGGATGCCTTTGCCCGACGTGGCAATGCCATGCTTTTAGCAGGAGCCGATGCTGTTTTGTTGGATCGGGAAGATGTTCGTAAAAATTATCCGTTTCTGGATTTTGAAAATGCCCGTTTTCCCATCAGAGGCGGTTTGCTTCAGCCTCGTGGTGGTACGGTTCGCCATGACGCTGTTGCATGGGGTTATGCCCGCGGTGCGGACGGCCTTGGTGTTGATATTATTCAGAACTGCGAGGTTACCGGTTTCAAGATTGAAAGTGGTGTTTGTCAGGGGATCCAATCCGCGCGAGGAGATATCAAGGCAAAAAAGATCGCTGTTTGTGTCGCTGGCTCGTCGAGCCGCCTCATGGCTCAAGCAGGAATGCGTTTGCCAATCGAAAGCCATGTAATTCAAGCTTGCGTGAGTGAAGGGTTAAAACCGGTTTTACCGGGTGTGATTACTTTCGGTGCAGGGCATTTTTATGTCTCTCAATCAGACAAGGGTGGGCTGGTATTTGGGGGCGATATTGACGGTTATAATACCTACGCTCAGCGTGGCAACCTACCGGCAATCGAAGATGTCTGCGAGGGTGGTATGGCGATCATGCCGATGATTGGTCGGGCCCGTGTCCTTCGCATGTGGGGTGGCGTCATAGACATGTCTATGGATGGATCACCTTTTATCGATAAAACGCATATCAAGGGACTCTATTTTAACGGCGGTTGGTGCTACGGCGGATTTAAGGCTACGCCGGCAAGTGGCTGGTGTTATGCCCATTTGCTAGCCAAAGATAGCCCCCACCCGGTTGCAACCGAGTTTCTGCTCGACCGTTTTAAACGCGGACATATAATTGACGAAAAGGGAATGGGCGCGCAGCCCAATCTGCATTAAGGGCGTGTCTCAATCATGATTATCGATCACCCTCTTCTTGGACCGCGCGACGCTGCGGAATTTGTTTATTTGGGCGATGCATCTCTTATTAACCGACCTGATTGGCAGAACGAAGATGCTCCTACGCAGTTCTATGAATATCTTTATTTGCGAAACAACCCCGCTGGCGTGCACCGGGAGCTTTGGTACCATGAACATGGCGACCGATCCTGGCTTGTGGTTACGCGCAATACATTGACCCATGAAATTACAAAGGTCGAATTGGCACGGGATATAGCAATAGCCGAAGGGCGCAGCAAATGAAACAATCAAACCGACTAATTGGGGGGTTAATTGACCGTAGAAGGGCGGTATCATTTTCATTTAATGACCAGCGTTATGAGGGGTATCCTGGCGATACACTAGCTTCGGCACTCTTAGCTAATGGCCAACGGCTGATAGCCCGTTCGTTCAAATATCACCGTCCCCGCGGAATTTTTTCTTCTGGATCGGAGGAACCGAACGCGCTTGTCGAGCTCCGTAGCGGGGCACATTTGGAGCCAAATACACGCGCTACGGTTACCGAATTATATGAAGGTTTGGAAGCCACCAGCCAAAACCATCGGGGCTCTCTAAGATACGATTATTTGGCTGTCAATGACCTCCTTTCACCCTTCTTAGCTGCGGGGTTTTATTATAAAACGTTTATGTGGCCTAGATCGTTTTGGGAAAGGTTTTACGAGCCAATTATCCGTGCATCTGCAGGCTTGGGCCGACTTTCAGGCGAACCAGACCCGGACAGTTATGACAAAAGATTTCTACACTGTGATGTCCTTATCATTGGTTCGGGTCCTTCTGGAATTGCCGCGGCTTTAGCGGCCGGGAGGGCCGGTACACGAGTAATCCTTGCTGATGAGGATTTTCAATTGGGTGGCCGCCTCAATGCCGAAACGTACAACGTTTCGGGAGAAACAGGCGCTAACTTTGTCGGTGAGGCGCTGGCGGAATTAGAATCAATAGATAATGTCCAATTAATGCCGCGTACGACGGTTTACGGTGTATACGATCATGGCATTTACGGAGCACTTGAAAGAAAGACGGACCATTTGCCTTCAAGTAGTGATGGTCCCCGGCAGATACTCTGGAGGGTTTATGCCAAACGTGCAATTCTCTGTGCCGGCGCGACTGAACGGCCGATTGCCTTCGGTAACAATGATCGACCCGGCGTGATGCTCGCAGGTGCCGTGCGCGCCTATGTGAACCGATGGGGTGTCAAACCAGGAAAGAAGGTTGCAGTATTTACAAACAACGATGACGGCTGGCGGACAGCAACTGATCTCACTTCTAAGGGTGTGGAAATTTCGGCGGTGATTGATAGCCGAGACGGTCCTCCGCCTGTTAGACTTGCAGGGACCCGCATCGTTATGGGGGGGCGAGTTGTTGACACCAAAGGTCGTCACGGAATTCGTTCGCTGGTCCTTTCTAATGGTGAAAAGATTTCTGCAGACTGTCTGGCAGTTTCGGGCGGATGGAACCCGAACGTTTACTTGACATGCCATAAAGGAGGTCGACCCATTTGGAACCAGGATATCGCCGCTTTCGTCCCCGGAGTAGACACGCCCCTCGGCATGACCGTTGCTGGATCTGCAGGTGGGACAATGACACTTGCCGCTGCGCTTAAAGAAGGCTGCAATGTTGGCAATATTGCGGCAAAAGAATTGGGTTATTCCCCTGTCAACACGGTGGAATTAAGAGCGGAAGATGAGAACGCAGATGTTTCAGCATTCTGGTATGTTAAGGAGAGTACAGCTCGCTCCTGGCTTGACTTACAGAACGACGTAACCGTCAAGGATGTGAAGCTTTCATATCAAGAAGGTTTCCGTTCGGTTGAACACCTTAAGCGTTACACCACGCTGGGGATGGCTACCGATCAAGGAAAAACGGCAAATATACCTGCGCTGGCAGTTATGGCCGAATGCACCGGAAAGTCTATCCAGGAAACCGGCACGACGATTTTTCGCCCGCCTTATACGCCGGTACCGATCGCCGCTTTTGCCGGAAGGTTTCGGGGTAAAGACTTCCGACCCCACCGCCTAACTCCCAGCCATCAATGGGCGGAAGAACAAGGAGCGGTATTCGTTGAGACTGGTGCATGGTTACGCGCGCAGTGGTTTCCTCATCCCGGTGAAACAAACTGGCGTCAAAGTGTCGACCGGGAAGTCATTCAAACCCGCGGCTCTGTCGGAGTTTGCGATGTGACAACGCTTGGTAAGATAGATATCCAAGGACGGGAAGCTGCGGAGTTCCTGAACAAAGTCTACGCTAACGGTTTTGCCAAACTTCCGATCGGGAAGGTACGTTACGGTCTAATGCTCCGCGAAGACGGTATTGCTATGGATGATGGCACTACGGCGCGCCTTTCTGAAAATCACTATTTGATGACCACCACTACCGCCAACGCCGTAAACGTATTTAGGCATTTGGAATTCTGCCGCCAGTGTTTGTGGCCTGGGATGGACGTACATCTCATCTCCGCAACCGAACAGTATGCCCAGTTCGCAGTCGCAGGTCCTAACTCCCGAAAATTATTACAAAAAATCGTCGATCCGGAGTTTGATATTTCTAATGATGTATTTCCATTTATGGCCTGTGGTGAAATCACGGTGTGCGGTGGCACACCCGCAAGACTTTTTCGCATCTCGTTTTCTGGTGAACTTGCATACGAAATTGCTGTTCCAGCACGTTATGGGGATGCAATGATCCGTAAGCTTATGGCTGTAGGTCAGGAGTTTGATGTTGTTGCGTATGGAACCGAGGCACTTGGTGTCATGCGGATTGAGAAAGGTCACGCGGCGGGTAACGAACTCACAGGTCAGACCACTGCTCGCGATCTTGGAATGGGACGGATGGTGTCAAAAAAGAAGGACTGTATTGGAAAAACACTCTCCGAACGCGAGGGGCTCAACCGTGAGGACGGTTTTACGATGATGGGTTTCCGCCCGGTCAATTTGGAAGAGAACCTTAGTGCAGGAGCCCATTTTATCGCGAGGGGAAAGGAAGCAAATACGGAAAATGATGAGGGCTGGATTACTTCGGTTGCCTATTCTCCAAGCCTGGGTCATTCAGTTGCTTTAGGTTTTATCAAACGCGGTGACGAACGTGTTGGGGAAATAATTCAAGCCGCAGATCCGTTACGGGGTAAAAATATTGAAGTTGAAATTATCTCACCGCATTTTATAGATCCAGAAGGAGAACGCCTTCGTGTCTGATTTGATGCTCACTAGCCAGTATCCACTTTCCAAATTGGAACTTGATTTTGGAGAAGTTGCGGTTACAGAACATGTGTCGCGGGCAATTGTATCAATCGCAACACCGTATGGCAGTGGTGAAAAACTGTCGAAGGCGATAGCGTCCTCCCTGAAAACTAAAATTCCTGCTATCGGGAAAACAACAGCGTCAAATGTTGATAATGCTCTTTTACTTGGAATGCAGCAGGATCAGATATTTTTGCTGTTTGATTACTCTGGAAACTATGGTGTGGATTACCTTCCACAAGAGATTAGGGATGCGGGCTATCTGACTGATCAATCTGATAGCTGGGTTATGATATCCATATTTGGCCCTAAAGCCCGGACAGTTCTCCAACAAACCTGCTCGGTCGACCTACATTCATCAAATTTTCATAATGGAGCCGTGATCCGGACGGTAATGGCTAATCTCAGTACAATTATTGTATGTGAGGGGGAGAATACGTTTCTGGTTATGTCTCCGCGATCGTCAGCTAAGTCATTTTTTAAAGTGTTAGAGACCTCAATTAAAAATTTATCTCGATAAATTTCATTCGTTTTTCCAGATAGTTAAGGGTATAGGTTTTAAAACTCCCCGCTGGCAATGCTTGTTTATGTAATTTTTATTAGCGGGGAAAATTTAATCCCCTAAAACATACAAAAGATCTCTGTTTTGGTATCAATTGGACTTGCAGGAGGTGTGAACGTTAGTCGACGGTTATAAAACACTTTAATAAAAACGGAATTTATGATTTGTTGAACGAGGTGAGTCCCCATCGTCTAGCGGCCCAGGACATCGGCCTCTCACGCCGAAAACGCGGGTTCGATTCCCGCTGGGGACACCAAATTCTCAAGTAACACACATGTAACTCATTGGTATCCATACATTTTTACCTAAAGCCCGTATGGAGGGTAGGACATGTGGAAGGACAATTGAGTCCCTTACAGTTTTCAAAAGAGGGATATTTATTAAATGAATTATTGCAGCATAATTTTCACAATTTTTTTATTGTTTGCTGAGGTAGCATTAGCCGAAAATCAAAAATTCAAAACAGCAGATGGCGCAATAAACATTTACACGAAACCGGTTCCACTAAATTTGTATGATGTGAAACTAAAAACTGTGGGGAAACTGCGGTATCGGGGTGGAATTCATCTTTATTCTGATAATAAACGCTTTGGCGGTCTCTCGTCATTAAGTGTCAGTGTCGATAGACAAAGGTTAATCTCCTTTTCCGATGATGGAATGGCATTTTACGCTCGCTTAATTTATGACCGATCTGGAAACTTAGTTGGTGTAAAAGATACTTATTTTAAACCTTTAATCGGGCTTGAAGGGCAATCGTTAACATCCAAGTTTGAAAGCGACGCAGAATCTATGGCTGTTGGAATGGATGGTGAGATGATTGTCTCCTTTGAGCGTTTCCACCGATTTTGGAGATATCGCCCCGGCTCATTTTTACCGGAGAGAATGCCCGGACCGGAAGCGATGTTAAGGCTGCCTTATAACAAAGGAATTGAAGCTTTGACATATTTCTCCAAAGGTCGCCTGATAGCGCTAAGTGAAAGCGAATTTTCTAGTAACAGTAATAGCGTTTTAGGTTGGGTGGGTCACAGCAAAGGCTGGATTGAGCTCACATATCTTATTGGAGGTGGTTATAGGGTTACCGGCGCTGCAACACTTCCGAACGGTAATATCATGGTCCTTGAACGTCTTTTCAGTCGGGGTGGAAAAAACGCGATACGCCTTAAAAGTATTGAAGCAGGGTCAATTATTGGCGGAACAGTCTTAGAAGGGAAATTAATTGCCGAACTTAGCTCGCCAATTACTATCGATAATTTCGAAGGTATAGCGATCAGGGAGGAATTCAAAGGTAAGGCAATAATCTATTTGATTTCTGACGATAATTTCAATCCCGAACAGAGAACCCTTCTAATGATTTTTGAGATGCACTAAAATGTTCTCATTTAAAAATACCTATTAATGCAATCAGCATAATTATTATTATAGCAATATGCCGGAATCTTCTTTCCGAAACCCTTTTGAATATGGAGGTGCCAAACCACATTGAAATTAGGAAAATTGGAGTTGCCAGTATAAAAAGGTAAAAATGCCGTAGCGTGATAAGGTCATTTCCATAATAGAAAATTAGGGCAAAAAAACTGCTCAGTATCAGAAAAGTCAGGGTTGATGATCGGAAAACTTCTTTTGGATACCGCAGGCTTAAAAAAAACAAAATTATTGGAGGGCCTCCCAGAGTAGCGACACCCGTCAAAAATCCACTAAGGCCGCCGACAAATAGTTTTGTTGCTATATTGGGCGTATTTCTGATTTGCCATCCTGTGGCGTTTAGCAATGCAAACACTAAGACAAATAGCGATATCAATCGCCGCATTAGTTCCGGTTCAGATATGCTCAGTACCCAGACCCCGAGAGGTATAAAAGGGAGTGCTGATAAAAATAGTGTAAAAATTACCTTCCATCTTGTATGGCGGTAGATTGACGGACCGAGTTGAATTGCAGAAGGGATGTCAAGCAACGCCAATATTATAACTCCGGTAATGGGGTCATAGAGTACCGCTAGGCTTGTAACAATTATCATGCCGGCGCCAAAGCCCACGATGCCGCGCGTTACACCAGCGAGGGCAATGCAGCTTAAGGCTGCAACCAGCAACCAATCGAATTCAATCATTTTCTTTGATCTCTAACTCTTAATTATTCAGGAGAAGGAGATATAAAACCGGTAAAAACATAACAAAACTTACAAGTAATAATTTACTCTTCAAATCCTGCAAGAACTGCTGATACACCTCATCCACTAAGGCATCCACTTCAGCAACACTGCTAATAACCCATGTATCTAAAGACTGGGAATATAGAAGTTGTTGGAAAGAAGGATTAATCATTAAAGTTAACCAATAAAGAGTTATCTTAAGTAATGACTAAGAATGCCTAAGGAGATAGGGTGTCTAAAGAGTTACTTAAGTAATTACCTCAGCCCACATCGGCCATTACTTACGGACTTTTCATCTTATCACTCTTTAAAAGGAATTGGAGGAGAACCTTCAGCCTATTGGCCTCGTCTTTGTCTTCAACAACGTTGTCTACAATATTGAGGACTGTGCCACCGATACTTCCGATTAAAGACCAGATCATGTTAACCTCGATGAGTTCATAGTTAAAAAATGGAGGGCAAAATGCCGTTGCAGGAAATCTATTTAATCACAGAAATACTTGTCGGAATTGGATTCATCATATCTATCGTTTTTTTGGCGGTGCAGATGCGGCAAAACTCTTTCTTGCTTCGTAATTCAATGGCTGTACAGGCACGACAGCGAACTTACTGGCTTAACGAAACACTTTGCACCAATAACGACTTCCGGGCTTTCCACCGCCGGATCGACACTGACTGGGAAAATTTCAACGAAGACGAGAAATATCGGGCATCTGCCCTTGCGGTAACAGGTTTACGATCTGTGCTCGACGAGCTGGTCGCGTATTACGATGGCGTGATCACCGAAAATGAATGGCTTAGTCTCGAATGGAACTTGAAATTGTTCGCCAAGCGCCCCAATTTCGCGTCTGCTTACGAGTTCGTTAAAGACGGCTACCCAAAAAATGTTCAAGAGTATTGGGAGTCCTTAGATAAGAGCCGTGATGGCCCCACAGTAGCCGATGTGCTGAGCTAACGCCCTGCTTGTAGATTAGGAACTCAGCCGCTTCTTGAGGCTCTGCAAAGCAGCTTAAAAAGCCCGTTTCGGTATCGGCACTGGGGTCAAATATAGCGGTGATGGTATGGCCCAGCTTTTGGGCCTCGAAGCCCTTT
>ENA-UPTF01000641-UPTF01000641.1-marine-metagenome-genome-assembly--contig:-NODE-641-length-23939-cov-2.448035_pt1 | contig 23939 bp, 22 predicted proteins | sample MGYA00238166_ERZ767019 | MGnify/ENA primary metagenome ERZ767019 (study PRJEB28930, sample SAMN06266391) | marine metagenome | isolation source: Sea water from 250 m depth | place: Atlantic Ocean | study... | reverse complement strand
TGGGGATATTGGTGATAGAGGTGGAGGTCCAGCATTTTTAATGCAGGTCCATATGGGCGCTAAAGGAATTGTAAAAGAACGCATGCAACTAATGAAGTCTTATGCCGCTTCAATGAAGGCAATTAATGTAGAACTGAGAGATATGGCTTCGGTAAATTATATTCTTATAAACGCGGAAGCGAATAAAATTGCTGAAAGTAGTCAAGCAATTATGGGACTTTTCCCGCCTGGTAGTGGTGCGGGAGTATCTGAGGCAAGTCCAAAAATTTGGCAGACACCCGAAGATTTTAAGAAGATTATAGAGGATCTAAAACAAGCCGCCCGAAAATTGGCTCAATCAACTGGCACCGGTGTGCCAAAATTGGTGATAGAAAACTTTCGCGCCCTGGGTGGGACTTGTAAAAACTGCCATCAGAAATACCGAGTAAAGAAAAAAGGTTAAGTCGGATGCTACTGCGGTTAAAGGCTGGGTAGGTCGGTATCCATTCGTAATATTTATTTTTCTAAAAGAATGTTTGTTCTCTATTCCTGTTGTGATCTAAATAATACCGTTCTGGTTATTTCGGATAAAATATGAATATCAACAGGCGTCAATTCACAAAAGGTCTAGGTCTTATATTGGGTGCAGCTGCTATTCCCATTAGATCTCCAGCTCGTACGCGTCCTACTTTTACTTTGAGAGCCGCACAATCTGCCAATTCGATTTACAAAAAGGAAAAGTCAGAGGTTTTGACGAACCTGTGGACCTTTAACCAAAAAACGCCCGGACCTACGCTCCGATTCAACGTAGGAGATCGAGCCAAGGTCACTCTCGATAATACATTACCTCAAGAAACCAGTATTCATTGGCATGGAGTGCGAGTCGAAAATTCAATGGATGGGGTCGTGGGGCTTACCCAACCAGGGATCAAGTCCGGTGAGCAATTCTTATATGATTTTCAAATCCCGGATGCCGGGACGTACTGGTATCATTCCCATAATAAAGCATGGGAACAAGTTGCACGCGGATTATACGGACCGTTGATCGTAAATGGACCTGACGACCCGAAAGTGGATCATGATCTTGTTTTAATGATTGATGATTGGCAATTGGATGGCGTTGGTCAAATTAGAGAACAAACCTTCGGGAGTTTACACGATTGGGCCCATGCCGGGAGGATCGGAAACTGGGTTACAGTAAATGGTGTGTCCAACCCAAGTTTTAAGTTAAAGGATAATAGCCGTGTGAGGCTTCGTCTCATAAACGCGGCAAATGCGAGGGTATTTGATCTTAATTTTACGAGCGTGAAGCCACGAACCATCGCTCTGGATGGCTATCCGGTCAATCCGTTTGAAAGTCCTGATTTGACTATCGGTCCGTCACAGAGAGTGGATGTCGTTATAGACTTAAGCGATAACCTTCCTGAATTTTCACTTCAAATGAGAACCAGGACCAAGCCAATTACTATTGCACATTTCCTGTTGGACAAAAGTTTAGGGAAGGGTGGAAGAGCGCTGAAGGAGGAGTTAACTACCCCTACAAGACCTCAACCGCCAGATGCTAGCTCCACTTCGCTTAAAATCCCTATTCATATGCAGGGAGGCGCAATGGGAAACCTTAAATCTGCAAAATTAAATGGAATAATGACACCCCTTCGGGATCTTGCGCAAAAGCATCGAAAAGTCTGGGCATTTAATGGTGTTGTCGGTGGCTTTGACCATATGCTTGGGACTGCAAAACGAGGGCAATTTGTCATACTAGACATACAAAATGACACGCGATGGCCACATGCGATGCATCTTCACGGGCATCATTTCTGGGTAAATTCTCGATTAAACCCGGTTAAAGACCCCTTGAGCAAAAGAGATACATACCTCATGCAGCCAGGTGAAAATGCTGAGTTCCGTTTTATCGCTGACAATCCGGGGTTATGGTTGTTCCATTGTCATATGTTAGAACATCATGCAGCGGGGATGGGTGCTGTTATCGAGGTCACGTAGAGAAATTCCATGTCTCATTCTCTTCCACTGATAGATATTTCTGAACTTAAAGTCTCTGATTCCAGGGGCCGTAGATCTGTTGATACTGCGTTGCATGAAGCTCTTAGAGATATTGGTTTTGCATATGTGGAAGGTCACGGAATTGCTGACGAGCGTATCAAAGCACTTAATGAGACGAGCATAGATTTTTTTTCTTTAACGCCTGAGGTAAAAAAAAACTATACCCTTAATAAGTGGCATCGCGGATATTTAGCTCCACAAACCTCGACAATCGTTACGTCATCTGTCGCCAATGTCACCAAACCAAATCAGAGTGAGTCTTTTCTTGCCCTTTCAGAAGTTAATGCCGATGGGAGGGAAGAGAAAAACCCGCATACTCTGGATGGTCCCAACCAATGGCCACAAGAATTGCCCCATATGGAGGCAGTTTGTAGGACGTATATGAGAGATATGCGGGTGCTTTCAATTCAAATTGTGCATTCAATAGCCAGGGGGTTGGGAATAGATGAAGACTGGTTTGATAAATTTTTTAAGTTTCCAACAGAATTTCTTCGCCTTCTCCATTATTGGCCGCAAGAAGAAGAGGATGGACTTTACGGTGCAGCTCCCCACACAGACTATGGTTTTTTAACCTTGGTTGCCCAGGATGAAGTGGGGGGGCTGGAAGTTCGTGACCGGGATGGAAGTTGGTTTGCCGTACCTCCAATAGATGGAACGTTCGTTTTGAACGTTGCTGATATTCTCTCTTTTTGGACGGGAGGTATTTTTGTTTCGACACCTCATCGCGTAAAAAATATTACGGGAAAGGAAAGATATTCCCAGCCTTATTTCTTTGATCCGTCCATGGAAACCCTCGTAGCACCGATACCTGGATTGCATGAAATTGAAGCATTTCAATCAATAAATTATGGGAACTACTTAATGGAACGTTTAGACAAAAACTATGACTACCGTAAATGAATTTTTGTGACAGGGGCAATGAGAAACAGAACTCAGATTTACGTTTATTGTTAACTCATGGTGAAGCCGCCGTTAACGTCCAGGCATGCACCTGTGATAAAAGAAGCAGCCTCTGAAGCAAGAAAAAGGGCGGCATTTGCTATATCCTTTGGGGTACCCAGTCGTCCCAGTGGAATGTTTTCGGTAAGTTTATCTTCAGATTGTGGAAGCCAGTCTTCTGTCATGGGCGTCAATGTGGGACCGGGTGCAATGGCATTAACAGTTACGTTGTAGGGTCCTAGTGCTTTTGCCAATGATCTCGTTAATCCAACAACGCCTGCCTTGGAAGCGGTATAGGACACACCGCCGCCACCTGGAACTCCTCCATGCCGGAAGGCCGAGGAAGAGATGTTGATTATCCGGCCTTCCCTCCGTTCCATCATCTGATTTGCGACGGCCCGGGCACAATAAAATTCTCCGCTAAGATTTACATTGATTACCTTGTGCCAATCTTCGATCGGATTTTCCAACCAATGATCATTTTTGGGCAAGTAACCTGCATTATTAACTAAGATATCTATTTTCCCGTGTTCGGCAATAATACGATTTACACCTAGTTCAACCTTTTCGAAGTCTGACACATCGAAGGTCATACATTTGACCTGATTTGACTTGTCGCGATATTGCCGGTCCAAATCTGCCAGTTTTTCTTCATCAATATCTGCAAGGATAACTGTTGAGCCCTCCTCAATAAAACGTTGGCAGGTTGCTTGGCCAAACCCCCCTGAGCCGCCGGTTATTAATGCTATTTGTGATGTTAGTCGCATACGATGGTATCCTATTCCATAAAATATATTCCCTGATAATTAGCGTATGAAGCGTGTTGTCAGTAAGCAATACCTAACTTATTACTCTTAAAAAGAGGCAACTTGAAGTTAGAGTGTCGGGGTCGGTAATTGGCCACGCGAACCAATTTTGAATTGGTGGTTATCAAGTTCTTGCTATCGCGGAATTTTAAAATATGTTGGAGGGAATATGCGTTGGTGTTTTCTGATAAATATCCACCAAAAAAGTTTTAACTAAATTTAATAGGAAACGCCGGTGAGTAAACAGAACCTTGTCTTGATCCCCGGTCTGGTTTGCGATGAGCAAGTTTGGCGACATCAGGCAGAATTTCTAAGTGATATTGCCGAAATAATTATTCCGCCTGTGGTCAAGAGTTCGACAATGTTTGGTCTGGCGGAAGAAGTTCTTGCAATTTCAGCCGAAACATTTGCAGTTGCAGGATTTTCAATGGGCGGTTATGTCGCTATGGAGATGTACCGGCAAGCGCCGGAGAGAATTTCCCGTTTAGCCCTCCTTGATACGACAGCGAGAGATGATACCAAAATTAAGGCGGAAGCGAGAATTAATGCAATTCAGGCATGCGAAGATGGAAAATTCGAGAATGTTATTGATGGAATGATTTCCATATTGCTTCACCCCGCACACCAACAACCACCATTATCAGAATTTGTTCCGAGAATGGCAGGGCGAGTTGGTTCTGAAGCTTTTGTCCGAAGGCATCGTGCCATGCAATCACGACAAGATAGTCGCGATCTGATTTCTTCATGCAATATTCCCGTACGTGCCATTTGCGGGAGGCAAGATGCAATGTGTTCTGTCGAGGAACATGAAGAGATGGCTGATTTAGCCAAGTACGGTCGTCTGTCGGTTATAGAAGAATGCGGTCACATGACGATCCTGGAACGTCCCCATGCGGCTACCGCCTTGCTCAGGGATTGGCTGATTTATGACTAAAGAAGAGGTACTGCATCAAAGACTTGCGGTAGATATCGGAGGAACCTTCGTGGATGCCATCGTGTTTGATAGCGCGACCGGGGAGTGGCATCTGGAAAAGAGCTTTTCCACCCGGGATAACCCTGCCCATGGCGTAAATGAAGCGTTCAATCGTCTCAAGATTGACGGTACTGCCGTCGGTTCATTTGTACATGGCACCACATTGGGCCTCAATACCGTCCTGGAACGCCGTGGAGTGGTGACGGGTATTATAACCAATAGCGGATTTGAAGATGTTTTTGAAATGGGACGTTATATGAGGGATCGGGCGGAAATGTATTCCCTCGAATATAATCTGGACCCGCCTTTAGTCCCAAAACGAAGACGGATGGGCGTTCCGTGCAGAATGGATGCGTCTGGTGAAGAGTTAATACCTTTGGATGAGGGTGAAGTCCTCAATGCCGCCCGAAAATTGATTCAAAAATGGAAAGTAGAATCCATAGCGGTCTGTTACCTGCACGCCTATCGGAATCCATTTCATGAGAGGAGAACGGCAGAAATTATCCGTGCAGAATGGCCGGACGTTACGGTTTCAATTTCGAGTGATATCGTTCGCGAATACAGAGAATACGAACGAACCTGCACCACAGTGGTTAACGCCTATATTCAGCCCATTTTTAAGAATTATATCACGGACTTGGATACTCGATTGAAGACAAATGGTTTCGAAGGGCCATTTTATATTACACGCTCTGGCGGCGGTGCGTTGATGGCGCGGGATGCCATTAACATTCCTGTCCACACAATTTTCTCTGGACCGGCTGGTGGGCTGATAGGTTCATCTTTGATTAGCCAACTATTAGAGAGGCCAAATATCATTTCGGTGGATATCGGAGGTACGAGCACTGATGCCTGCGTTATCAGGGACGGAGAACCGACACTCAAGTATGAAGCTGAGTTAGAAAATACGCGTCTAATGATACCGACCTACGATATTTCTACCATCGGGGCTGGTGGAGGCAGTATAGCGCGGGTTGAGACGGGTTTGCTAAAAGTCGGTCCTCAATCAGCAGGAGCTAGTCCAGGACCAATTTGTTACGGAAAGGGCGGCAGTCAACCTACCTTTACAGATGCGGCTGTGGTGCTTGGTTATATTGATCCTGAACGTTTCCTGGGAGGGGAATTGATCCTTGAATATGGTGCGGCCGAAAAGGGCATAGAGGACCATATAGGTACGCCTCTGGATTTAACTGCTGTAGAGGCTGCGCGAGGAATTTTCGATGTAGCTCTTGCCCGTACGGTTAGTGCGATCCGTGAAATTACGGTAGAACAGGGTTTGGATCCTAGGGATTTCGATATGCTTGCTTTTGGTGGAGCAGGTCCAATGTTCGTTCCTTTAGTCGGGCGCGAGTTAAACGCGAGTGAAGTAATTATTCCTCAGGCTCCCTCGGTTTTTTCTGCCTGGGGTATGCTGATGAGTGATTTAGTGCAGGAGTTTGCGCAAACTTTTGTGGGTCTTCTCGAGGATATCGACATTCAGTATTTTAAGGAGGAAGTCTTAAAACTGACTAAACTGGCTAACGAAGGTCTCGAACGGGACGGGTTTTTACCAACTGATCGACTCATTCAGTGCGATGCGTCGCTTCGTTATTTCGGCCAAGAGCACACCCTTGAGGTCCCCTTCTACGATGATGACACCCTGGGTGAACTATCCGAGCGCTTCGATGCCCTGCATCGACAGCGCTACGGTCATACTATGCCCGATCCAATCCAACTCATCCATCTTAGGGTTCGGGGAATTGGGAAAAATAAGCATCCGGAGATAAAAAAAGCGCCAACCAGATTAAACGGTAAAGCCACGCCTATTGGCACCAGGCAGGCATACTGTTTTGCTATACGGGATAAAACGGAGTTTAGAGTTTTCTTGCGTAAAGACCTTAAAGCCAATGATACAATTGAAGGGCCAGCTGTTGTTGAAGAAGATACTACCAGTTTGATACTTCACAGTGATCAACGACTACATGTGGATGACTTTGGCCATTTGATAATTAGGGGAGAAAACAAGGTATGATGGCAGAACAAAAGGCTGCGACAGACCCGGCAACGACCGAAGTGATACGACACTATTTAACTTCGGCTGTTACGGAAATGGAGCGCACGCTGGTGCGTACTGCCTACTCGACAATCATTTACGAAATTAACGACTTTGGCTTATCGATCTTTGATAGCAAACTTAATTTGCTAGCCGACTCCACCGGATTACCGTTATTCCTCGGAGCTAACGAATACGGAATTCAGCAGACACTTGAACGCGGTAAATTTGGTGAGTTAGAGCCCGGTGATATTATTTATATGAATGTCCCGTATTGGAGCGGTGCGCATACCAACGACGGAGTTTTAATAGCCCCGGTTTTTTATAAAGACACAATTGTCTCCTATACCGTTGTCAGGGCGCACTGGACAGATCTCGGGGGGAAGGATCCAGGTTATATACTCGATTCTACATCTGTTCATCATGAAGGGATTATGATCCCCGGTGTAAAAATTGTTCGGAACGGAGAGGTCAATGAGGAGCTCTTAAGTATTCTCCAGATGAACTCAAGGGCACCTGAAACAATTATGGGTGATTTTCATGCTGAGGTGGCGTGCCTAAGAGTTGGTGTGAAGCGTGTATCAGAGCTCTATCAAAAATATGGCATGGACACGTTAGAGGCGAGTATTGACGGTATTCTTTCTGCAGGCGAGCAGCGGGCTCGCGAAGCTATTTTGGCGCTTCCTGATGGTCGATGGGAGGCGGAAGACTGGATGGATAATGATGGGATATCTGATGAACTTGTTAGGGTGCATGTTGTAGTCACCATAAAAGAAGATGTGATGACAATTGATTACTCGGGTTCAAGTGATCAGGTTGCAGGGCCTATTAATCTCTCTTTTGGGATGGCGCAGTCTGCAGCTCGTATTTGCTTTAAGGCAATTACAACACCCCATGATCCGTCAAATGGCGGTCAGTTTAAGCCTTTATCAGTTATCGCCCGGGAAGGAAGCCTATTTAATGCCAGTTATCCCGCTCCGGTCTTCACAATATGGGCGGGTGTGATGGGTGTAGAGACTATATTCAAAGCTTTTGCGAAAGCATTCCCCGAACTAATGCCGGCAGGCTCCGGCGGTGATCTTGGAGATCCAGGTTTTTATGGAAAAGAACCTGTAAGCGGTCGACAGGTATGGCATCAAACCAATGCCGGGGTCGGTTGGGGCGCTCGTAAAAATCAAGACGGTATTAATACCACCCAGCATATCTCAATGTGCACGGTTAAAAACATACCAGTCGAGGTGATTGAGTCGCGTTTGCCTGTGATGGTTGATCGCGCTGAATTACGACAAGATTCGGGCGGTCCTGGAACATTCCGAGGTGGTCTCGGTTCTGTTAGGGAGTACCGTTTTCTTGAATCCTTTGGAGCTCTAACAATTGTAAAAAAATCTCGAACGTCAGGATTTGGGCTCAATGGTGGCAAACCGGGCCCGAGAAACCTGACGATACTTAAGCCTAATACCAACCGTCAGAATTGGAAAAGCGATTGGGAACGTGACGTAATTGTTTATGCAGACAACAAAAATCTTTACGACCAGGTTCCCGATGATCAGGAGTTTTGTGGAATGTTCAGGGGCGAGTTTCATTCAGGAGATGTTATAGTCTATTTAGCTGACGGTGGAGGAGGCTTCGGGTTGCCCTACGAACGCGACGCCCAAAAGGTCCAAAATGATGTAATAGATGGTTATGTCAGTATGGAGGCTGCTGCAAACGAATACGGCGTTATTCTAACTGATGATCTTGAAATTGACCGGGATTCTACCGCGAAGCAGAGGGGAGGTTCATCTTAATTTCCCTTATTAGATGTTAGCGCCCTAACGAATTTATTAGTGTCGGATTTATTCTTTATTATTACTCACCTTCGGGTTGGGCGCCATCTGCGGTTTTGAAGCTAATAAACTTGGTATTATCCTCCAGTGCCACTTGTTCATGGTCGACGTCACCAGGAATTACCGCCACCTCGCCGGCAGAAATTTCTCGTGTCTCATCAGCAATACGCATACGCATACGACCTTCCAGAACTAACATAATTTGTTCCGATTTATGATGATGAGCCTTGGCTCCGGTTCCTTTTGGCTCCGAATAGTAGCCAACTTCCAACTGTTCACCGGTGATTGTTGGACCGTGGGCAGTTGAATGGTCCGGTGAAATTAAGGCATCTGTCAATTCTTTTAGACTGTAAAATGGCATTTTGACTCCTTATTGGGTGTGGCATCAAACGAAGCGGGTGTTTAACGTTAAGTATAGTCTATTGCCGGGTTGCTTTGGGGTTTTAGCTTTCCGCCCGTGTCCCTGCAATTCCGCTCCGCATATCCTTGCATGTAAAGAAATGACAATCCTCATCATTTGAGACCGTGACACTGTGGACGATATTCGCTGGAAAATAAAGGAGATGTCCTGGTCCCACTTCTGACACCTCACCATCCACTGTGGCACGAAGTTTTCCCTGTAAAACATAGACCCATTGCTCGTTGGGATGAAAGTGAGGCGCAGAAGTCTGACCTGCCGGGAGTGTCATAACACCAACCTGCGTTAGTTCTCCTTCCACGACCGGTCCAAATGTTTCAGCATATCCTGGACCAGCCATCAGTCCTTTGAGTTCCTTGATGTCAAATATATATTTACCGTCTCCCGCCTTATAGGCGCCTTCATTTTTGGTTTCATTAGTATTCATGTTGAAAATACTCCATTTTTAATAATTTAGCGGTAGGCGCTAGAAGATTGGGAGAAAATTATTCATTTGATAGCCGTTTTGAAAAGCCTTAATCAGAAAAGCCGGAAGGTTAGTCTCACCTGCGTGTTTATTATTTGGAATTATGGTTTGCAGAATAGCCATTCCCATTAAGCCTATGCCGGCGAATATAAATATAGAAGAAAAATAATATAATCAGGTTTACTATCCCAGAAATACTGCCAGTAGCAAAGGACCAATGATAAGAACCAGTAAGATCAAAAATGAGGCCACCTAACCAGCCGCCTAATCCCATCCCGAACCAACCAAACATTCCTACGACGGCCATAGAGCGTGCTAGGACACCCGCAGGGACCATCATTCTGATACACACTAGAAAGGATGCCATGACGCCTGAAAATGCTACGCCAAAAACAATCGCGACGACGTAAAATAAAAAATGACTTTGGATGTGGGGGAAAATAAAAATAACTGACGTTTGCAAAAGAGACATGACGATATAACTTTTTAAGGGACCAACTAGATCTGCAAGTTTACCACCCAGGATGCGCCCGAAGGCTCCGGCAAACATTAATGTCATGAACATTACGACAGCTTTTTCGGATGTTATGCCATAATCGGTGAGTAAGGGTACAAGATGTACAATGACAACAGACATCGCAATACAGCAAAATATAACGGCTAACGAAATCCAGGTAACAACAATAACCGGAGGTAACAGAATTGATGCTTCTTCTTTTTGGTTTAGGGGAGGCCTAGATTGGATTTTTTTTCGTTGCGGGTTGTCACGCACCAAAAGAGCAACTGGAATTGCCAAGATCATATAGGCCATACCTAATGTGGAGTAAGCTGTTTCCCAGCCAAAATTATCTATAAGATAACGGGCTATATAGGGCACGAGGCCTTGTCCAATCGCGCTTCCAGAAAAGGTCACGCCAAGAGCTAATCCGACGTTATTCTTGAACCATAGCCCGACGCAGGCCCAAAGGGGTCCCGTGACGGCAGCTTGCCCTAAAGCACCAAAAAGAAAATAATATACATAGAACTCGGCAAGATGTTCTATGCGGCTCAATAATAACAAAGGTATGCCCATTGCGATAGCGCCGAAAAGTGCTACCCACCGTGAGCCATGGCGATCAACAATTATACTCCAAAGAATACCCGCAAGGGCCGATGCGAAGGCAATAGCTGTGTATCCAAAAGACAGTTTACCTCGGCTCCACCCAAATTCAGCAATTAATGGTTTTAAAAATATGCCTACTGATGCCATGGTTCCAAAAGAAAGGGCACTTAGAAAAAAGGCAACAGCTACTACTATCCAGCCGTATCCAGGAGTCTCGGAGAATTTGGCATTGGCCATTAGGTTGAAAAAATTCCAGGAAATTAGAGAACACCAATTTATCACTTAGCCATAAGCTATCAAGTTATAAAAAGTCCTTCCTAACCTGGTGCCTCAAGGTAATTTAAGACCCCTAACGAGAGAATTTATTTTGAACCTATTTCAGGAAGAGTAGAGAAATAGGTTAAAGAGAATCTCCAGCATAATTTTTTTGCCGGAATTGGTGTGGGGAGACAAAAATAACGGATCTATAGCCCCCAATTGACAGAAATATAAAATTCAATAATTGTATATACCGATTCCAGTCAAGCACTATTCCGTGTTTGTTACCGCAGTATCGACCGTTCATGGAAATATTGAATTTTACCCCCGGCAACAGCCCCCTTTTGATGAGTATTCCACATGGGGGCGAGTACATCCCCTGTGACATAGTAACCAAATTGACCGATGCCGGGCCACGTATCATTGATACTGATTGGTACTTGGACAAGCTTTACAATTTTGCGGGCGATCTTCACCTTAATGTACTAAAAGCAAACTACTCCCGCTATGTAGTCGATTTGAACCGTGCTCCTGATAATAAGTCACTTTACCCTGGACAAAACGTAACAGAACTGGTTCCAACATCGACCTTCGCCGAAGAACCACTTTATTTTGCGGAAACCAAACCTGATAAGGCAGAAATCGACCGACGTCTGAAAACTTATTGGCTCCCATATCACGATAAAATTACTGCGGCATTATCGGATATCAAAAAAGAGTACGGTTACGTCGTCCTATTCGACTGCCATTCGATCAAGTCCGTTGTGCCTCGCTTTTTCCAAGGTATATTGCCGGATTTTAATTTAGGCACCTCAAGCGGAGAAAGCTGTGCCGCCAGCCTGCGCGATACCCTTGCCACCACTCTATCAGAGGATACCGAGCATTCTCTTGCGGTTGACGGCCGGTTTAAAGGCGGTTACATCACCCGGCATTATGGTGACCCAGCGCACAATATTCACGCTTTCCAGCTTGAATTGTCTTTAGCCGCCTATATGAACGAAGAGCCAGCCATGTTTTGGCAGGAAGATTTAGCGGAAAAAGTCCGCCCAACCCTGAAGAGGATGCTAGAATCTGCGTTGAGTTGGAGGCCAAAGGGATACTGAACATGATATCAAATCCGCCGCCCTTTGTTGCCGAAAGAGATGGTATTTTAAACACCTTGCATTTTATTTATCTTCTACCGAAAGGCTGATCTAATCTCTTAAATTTTATTCTTCTAGCACAGCAACCGGGCGAATGGGGCTTCCAGTCCCACCCCTTATCTTTAGAGGAAACCCGATAAAACGGAAGCGACCTTTCCCTACTACTTGGCCAAGGTTAGCAAGACCTTCCATATGGGTGAAACCCATATCCCGACAAACCAGGTGAACTTCAAAATTGTGCTTGCCTGGACGTCCTGGGCTGGGAGCCTCCACACCAAACATAAGTATTTTTTTTCTCCCCAACCACTCAGTGGATTCCTTGGTTAAGCCGGGCCAATCGGTTAAAAATGCTGGTGTACCAAATGTGCGGTCGTAGTGGGCCATGTATAAGAGTACCGTGTCTCGCGGCTTGATTTCTATGCCGGCCGCCGCTTCAGCTTTCTCAAGATCTTCGATACTGATATCGGTCTTTGGTTCAATGTGTGAGAGATCAAGGCATACCGCCTCGGTATAAAAATCCTCCAAAGGCATTTGATCGACGGAAAGTGCGTTAGGATCAGCGTCGAAGTGTACAGGCGCGTCGACATGACTCCCGGTATGTTCTCCGAATGCCATATATTTTGATGCTATGGAAAACTTTACGCCCTCGGCCTCCCGGAATGTGTCATGGGTATTCCAGTCGGTAATAACAGCTGGGGGATGGTTGGGGAGTGTTGGGCATTTGTGAAATATCTCACCACTCAGGTCAATCAATTGCATCCTGCTAAGTCCTTCTATTTGGTTAGCGTTTTTATAGGTTCATGTTACATTGAACTAACCTCGAATTCAACGACACTGCCTTTCCCCTTATTAACCAGTGACCGCGTATCTTCGCTTATAGAGCTACACCAATTTCTTAACCCGCGTGCATGTTAAGTCCAAAACGAAGAAACTTATGGCCAGAACTCGGAACAAATTGGATTGCCGTGTTATAAACATTAGCCTTAATTTTGGCAGATGACGAGACGTCAAATATTGTTTCACCGGCAGTCTATGAGATGTTAAACTCATATTTGTGTGGCTTGAGAGAAAAGGCTTTTCATGCAATTGAAGATCTATTGCGCCGGTATTTAGTCAACGAAGATGGCAGGTAAAATACCTAAAAGAAATTGCGGTTCGCGATGAGTATCGAACACTAAATGGGGGCACCATGGGTGAGACAGTGAGAGATTTTCGAACAGGAAGCTTAAAGGGTTTAAAGGCAGTTGTTGAGGATGCCGACTACGACCGCCTTTTTCCAAAAAACCGCTATATCTGTAAAGATTGGCTCCAGAAAGAGTATGACCTCCTCTGGCCCCGAGTTTGGCAATGGGTGTGTCGTGAAGAGGAAATCCCTGAGATTGGAGACTTCTATGAGTATCGGATCGGTGATCAATCATTCCTAATTGTTCGCGATAAAGATGAAAAATTGAAGGCTTATTACAACAATTGTATGCACCGTGGTACGAGACTTGCCGAGGGTGCACATGAATTTGGTGGTCCCGGTACCTTCAACGGTAACAAAGCACAATTTGATGGAAAGATTACCTGCGTATTTCATGGTTGGGCTTATGATCTTGATGGAGAGCTATGTCATTTGCCGGGCGCCAAAGATTTTGCGAAAGGTATGGTCAAGCGTGAGGAAGTATGCCTCCGTAAGCCGTTAATCGATACTTGGGAAGGTTTTGTGTTCATCAATATGGATTTAAATGCTGAGCCATTGCTCGATTATCTCCATCCAGCTCCCGATAATTTAGAGGATTACGATATCGGAGGTATGCGGATTCAGCGCCACTATACCACCGTCTTGCCCTGCAATTGGAAATATGCCATCGACCAGTTCCAGGAAGGTTATCACGTCTGGGCAACCCATGTAATGGATCTCAACAACGTCGGTGCCGTTTCAACGGGACCGGGCGGCCGCCGGGTAGGAGAAAAGAAAGGCGAAAGCTATCCACCGCCCGATAAAGTCGGTGCGATGACAGTCTACGAACAGTTTGATCTTCACACCAATTTTTGGGAACCGCACTGGCAATTAACCACCGGTCTGCCACCCGGCGTTAAGCTTAGCGATCTCAGTGATGAAGATTACCCGACACCGCGTGAATGGGCGAGGAAAGCCATTGAAACCATGGTGGTGCAAAACCGAGTTGCGCAATACGAGCTTGATTACTTCGATAGTCTGGAAGATCTCCCGCTCGACATGATGGGACCCGAATTCATGATTAAGCTTCGTCAAGAGGCATGTGCGGCGCGGGGCATCGATTTGTCGCACCTCGAAAACCAGCAAATGTTTGGTTTTCCTTGTGAGCATCGTCTGTTTCCCAACATGCTTGGTCCCGTTGCAGGCAACTCATACGGTTTGTTCAGAGCCCGTCCGAATGGTGATGATCCGGACAGCATGATTTGGGATATCTATTTCATGTTTAACTACGGTGAAGGCGAGGTGCCACCCATCCATTATGAATTTATTCCAGACTGGAGAAATTATCCGGATGACCGTATGCCTCCCTCCTTCATGCAGGATTTCAGAACCACCCCGCTGTTCCAGCAGGGTATGCATTCGAAGGGATTTCCGGGACACCGTTATTGCTCGCAAGAGCAAAACGTCATCCACACGCAAAAGCTGCTCGATCAGATAATCGGGATGGAATAGTCAGAGCTTATTTTAAGAACAAGCTTTCCAGCAAAGCGTCAAACCGGTCCTGCATCTGGTCCATGTAATCCGGCAGGGCCAGGACAGTTGCCGGGAACAAGACAATCAATGCAAGCCGTACAAGGTCAGCGCCGAAAAATGGTATAATTCCTTTAAAAATAGTGCTGAGGTCGACATCCGGCAACATTGACTTCAGTACAAATACATTCATGCCGATTGGCGGTGTGATCTGCCCAATCTCAGCGACAACGACGATAACGATGCCAAACCAGATCAAAATGTTTTCCGGTGTTGTGCCAAAAGCCGCATCTAATCCAAGACCACTGACGAGAGGGAAAAACACCGGCACTGTCAATAGCACCAATGCAAAGGCGCTAAACACACAACCAAAGGCAATATAGAACAACAGAATAATTGCCATGACGCCCATGGCGGACAGGTCGAGGCTTTGTATCCAGGATAACGCCTGGCCGGGCAGATCGGCAGCATTGATGAAGGCCGAAAACACTTGCGCGCCGAATATCACGAAAAACAACATTGCCGACGTGCGCACCGATTGCAGTAACGCTTCCTGAAAATTTTGGAAACTTAACAATCGCCGGCCAAGTGCAAATAGCAACGCGCCGACCGCGCCAATGGCGCCCGCCTCAAGCGGCGTGACAAAGCCAATATAAATGCCGCCGAGGACGAACAGAAATAACGCGACGACACCCCACACTTTTTTGAGGGATCTAATACGATCAGCCAACGCAACCCGTTCACCGCGGGGGCCGAGTTCAGGCTTCATTCGCGTCATCACGTCAATGACGACAAAGTAGGTAATGATCGAAATGAGCCCTGGCACAATACCGGCGATGAATAGCTTGCCGATGTCTGAATTGGTAAGGATGCCGTAGAACACCAGCAATACGCTCGGCGGAATAAGGATGCCCAATGTGCCGCCGGCTGCAATCGCTCCGGTAGAGAGACCATCGTCATATTTATAGCGCCGCATACTCGGCATCGCGACCGATGCCATTGTAGTTGTTGTTACAATGGAACTGCCACAGACAGCTGCAAATCCACCGCAGGCCGCGACCGTTGCTTTAGCAAGTCCGCCCGGTCGGTGCCCCAACCAGGCATTCGCCGTATCATAAAGGTCTTCCGAAAGCTTGGAGCGGTAAATCAGATTTCCCATCAATAAAAACAAAGGTAAAAGTGCGAAACCGTAAGACATCGATGCATCAAAGATCAGCGTACCGGCAAGCGAGGCGGATGCCTCAAAACCACGTAAGATTACAAATCCGAAGAAGCCCGTAAGAAACATTGCAACGCCTAGGTGGATGCCGGCGAAAGCCATCGCAAGCAGTACCACAAATCCTATCAACCCCGCTTCCATAACTAAATCTCAGGGCCATTAGACTTAGAATAGTCTGGGCCCTTGCTGGTGAGGTCATCAAACACCTGTTTAACAAAAACAAGGATCGTAAATATACACATCGTCGCCATCAAATAGGCGATGGGTGCTTGCTCGATTTCGAAATCCTCGGTAACCATCAGATCTTCGGCGAGGCCAATTCCATGAAACAGCAGTAGATAGGAAAACAGGATGAAAGTGAGCGCCGCGATAGCGTTAACCATGGTCTGTTGGATGCGTTTTCCCGTTGGGCTCAACACACTGCCAGCGAGATCAACGACGAGATGCTCGCGGGAAGCCGTTACCAACGGCATACCCAAATAAATCATAATGCCCATCGCCAGGGTGATCATTTCGTGGGCGCCTAAAAGCGGGGCAGCAAAAAAATATCGGCCAATGACGTCAAAGCAGGTAACGAGGACCATGACGCATAAAAGAGTGTTAGCGATGGCCCCCAGTGCTTTGCCGATGGAAGAAATAAGTCGCAAAGCGCTTACTTTCGACCTTCAATCCTGGCCAATTCGTTCCGGTAAAAGGCGACGGCTGCTTTGCCGTCGATGCCAAGCTTGGCTGCATCTTTAATCCATTTGGGCTCAATTGAAGACCAACGTTTTTTCAATTCCGACATCTCTTCCAACGGAAGAGGGGTCACCTGAATACCTGCTTTCTTTGCGTCTTTAAATGACACTTTTTCATTTGCATCCCAACCGGCGGAATAGTCGCCAAATTTTTCGCCGGAGACTTTCATGATCGCCACTCTTTGAGCTTCAACAAATCCGTCAAACTTCTTTTTATTGATCACAAGAAAAATAGACGTGTTGCCGACGCCGCCCGGGATTGGCGTTGCATATTTGACAAATTTGGAAAGTCTGAATTCTTTTATGCCGCCATAATTACTGAAGGTGCCATTGACGACGCCTCGTGAGAATTGTTCATAGGCAAAAGGCAAAGGCACACCAACCACCGCCGCGCCCATGAGTTTAGCGGGCTGAACCAGTGAGCCAGCGGCCAGGATTTTCAACGAACGAAAACCCTTGATCGACTTTATTGCTTTCTTGGAATTGAAGATCAAAGTCGGCGGTGGGCTCACGAGTCCTACAAGTTGAACGTCTTTGTATTCGGACGCTTTTCCGAATTTCTGAACCGTACGCCAGGCGGCAATCGAGGCAGCGCGGGATGAACGAGCCGAGAAAGGGAGCTCGGATACGCGCGCTGTAACAGTCTTGCGGCGGGTAAAATGATGGATGCCCATTCCGGTATCGGTAACGCCGGTCGCTACAATGCGAAGCTGGCGATTGATCGGCGCCAGAGAAGACGCGCTGAATTTAATCTTGACCGTGCCATGGGTCGCTTTTTCGATAGCCTCGGACCAAGGTTTCACGACTTTTGTAAACATCGACGTGGTGCGCGGCAGGTAGAGATTAAACAGCAATTCATTGGCTGCGCGCGCCGGGCCGAGTTGTTTTTTAGACGGGTCCTTATTAGGACAATCAACACCTTGGAAGAAACCAAGTATTTCATCACCATCGAGATTGCCGGATTTGTCGCAATCCATTGTGTCAAAATTTCCGACGAGTGGACCTGCTGCCTCATTGCGTTCAATGCGGTTGTTTTTATTAGCGTCTCGCATTTTTGCCAAAGGTGGTAGCTCCGGTTCTACGGCTTGGGCGAGGGCGCTGCAGTAACAAGTAACCCCCAGGCCAACAAATAGAACAAAAAATGCGCGCACTATAATAATTCCTCTTAATTCACGTAGGCAACGAGCGTACCTGAATCGGCGTCAAATCCGAGCGTGATATTGGTTGGCTCGCTCGGTAATAGTCCGACTTCTACTGTTACTTCCAGTTCCTCGATCATACCGATTTTATCAAATCGACCCTCAGGTAGTTCCGAACGCGAGACGGGGATCGCATGAAAGCCGATTTGGCAACATGAATTCGGCGGATGGTCGACGATCGCAATCACCGCGTTCTCCAATTGATCCCGTATTTGCGAAATCGCTACCATTGCATTTTCTTTAACTTTGAGATGCTCACCGAATTCGAGGTCAACCATTGCTACCCTCCGTCACGTATTTTGGCGGCGATTTCATCTTTGCTCATACCGGTTGGATTGTCGCCAAAAATCGGTCCCGCCGGCACATCCGGAATTTCTCCACCATTCTTGTGAACATACATCTCATCGCCATTAACAATCAAATGCGCGCGAAGCGGCGTTTCGTTGCGGACAACGTCGGAGGCGTAACATCCGTCTTCGGCATGCTTTAATAAAGCGACCAATTTTTTCTCCGGTTCATCCGATGCAATATAAATATTATAAATGATGCCGAGCGATGCTTGCGTCAGATCAGCGATGCCAAATTTGCGGCGATTGTCCCAGAGGACGGTAGCTTCAACTTCAAGCGAGGTATAGTGCGTTTCCAGAAACCCTGCACTTTGCGTGATGTGGCTGGTGAGACATGCTGCTGCGCCCGCCGTAAAATACGCCATGGGTGACGGTGCAAGTCCGTCACCGCCGCGCTCTACCGGTTCGTCAATTTGAAAGGTGTGGCCTTCAGCCTTTGCCTCGAACAGTCGTTCCTTGATGACACGGACTTTGGCTTTGGGTGCCCCTATGGCCGGACGGTCTGGGTTTTGACCCATGCGTTCGGTCGCGCTTTCAAAAATATTTTTAACCTTGCCCCAGTTTATCTGAACATCTTCAACCATTGTTACTCTCCCGCAGGTTCCAATTAGGCGCTGCGTTTTTCAAAGCGGCGATCAAAAGCCGCGATAAAGTCTGTTATCCTATCAGCCCGCAGCGCCGTATGGTCTTTAAATATTTGATCCGCAAGGTTTTCGTCTCGATTTTGGATAGCTGCAACAACGTGCTGGTGTTCTTGATGCATGAAACCGTTTCGTCAATTGAGGTTCATCAAGACGATCCCCCGGCAGCCGCTCGCCGGAAATGATTTCATGTTCCAGCGTTTCACGGATATTATTTGCGCGCGCTACCATCTACAAGAACCCTGCTTTTTCTTATTTTTCAGTAGACAGTATTTTCTAAGTCATCATACAATTCAATAAATATTGTATACCAGAGTGCAATACGGGAGGTGTAATGACGTCATTCCTTTTTCCATTATCACGTGTGAGAATAAAGTTAGCGCGTTTTCTCCTTATCCTTCCTTTGTCTTTTATTATATCATTTAACTTTGCAGTCGATGGTTTTGCAGAAGAAAAACGAGGAGGGACGCTACGGGTCGCTATGAACCGAGCGTTTGACGGGTTTGACACGGCAACAAATCCAACGGTATTTCCAACCAAATTGAACGTGCAACGTGCCATTTTTGAGGATTTGTTTGGTGTTGATAAGACCGGAAAGTTAATTCCAAAATTAGGAACATTTTTAAAAATATCTCCGGATCAAAAACTTTTTACAGTGACGTTACGAAAAGACGTAAAATTCTCTAACGGAGAGCCTCTAACGGCACGAGCTTATTCAGATCATTTTAAACGTGCCATGAAAAGCCCTCGGGCGAATTTCATCAAAGGTCAGATCGGACCAGTTGAGAAGGTGGTGGCAGTAAATGATCACACTATTGAATTTCGTATGTCACGGCCGCACCCTGCTTTTCGCGCCGCTCTTACTGGGCCGTTCCAGTTTTTTTGGGTTAACGCGCCGGATCATGCGAAAAGCTTGGGGCTATTTGTTAGTAAACTTCCCGTTGGAACCGGCCCTTATATGTTAGATGACTGGGACCAAGGTGTATCCCTAACCCTTATCCGTAATCCCCATTACCGACATCCAGAAAAACAATTTCTGGACAAGATTGTGATGCCGTTGGTTGCACGTGAAGAGGCTCGCCTGAACGGACTTAAGGCGGGTAATCTCGATTTATATATTACCAATTCAGGTAAGCTTGCGAAACTCGCAGAGAAGGAGCCTGGCATAGAGGTCTTTGCCCAGGTTGATCAAGGTTCCGGTATTGTCGCCCTAGACACTTCCAAGCCACCATTCGATGATATCCGTGTTCGGAAGGCGTTGGCACATGCGGTAAATCGTGAAGTTGAGGTTAAGGCGGCACTGGGAGGCGTTGGTGGAATATTAGCTACAGACTGGTTTGGTCCTAAATCAAAATGGTTCTGCGGCGGTAACACGGGGTACCCTGAGTATAATCCAAAGAAAGCAGCGGCATTGCTTAAAGAATATGGGAAACCCGTAAAGTTTAAATTGGCTGTACTATCTTTTCCGGTATTCTTGGTGGGAGCTCAAGTATATCAGTCATTTTGGAAACGGGTTGGTATAGAGGTAGAGTTAGACGTTCGAACTCCCGGTCCATCGTGGGTTTTACCTCTTCTTCGAGGAGGCTTTCAGGCGTTTTTTTTGGGTATCGGTGGAGCCGTCGATCCCGGGTTTCAAGCTCAAAATCTTCATTCTAATAGCGGTGGTAATTTTTTCAAATTCAGTCATTCCGAGGTAGACAAGGCGTTAGAGGAGACCTACAAACCGTTCAAGGATAAGGGGAAGAGGAAGGAGGCATTTTGTAATTTCGTTACAACTGTAATCAAACATCAGCCATTCCTTCTTCGCTACCACAATACTTTTTATTCAGTATCCCGCACCCACGTTAAAGGACCAAAAAAACCTGTTTTCAAGATGAGTCACCTGCATGAAATGTGGTTAGATAAATGATTGAGCTTATAAGGTAAAATAAATTGAAACCCTTAATAGATCTTCCATTTTTGTCGCATGGTCATGCAACCCTAAGAGACGTTGAAGAGTCCGTTCGATTTTATCGTAATTTTTTAGGTCTTGATGTTGTAAAAACCAGTCCCCGCACCTTGGTTGCCAGGCTTGGCAGCAATACAGCGATTGTCGGAGTTACCCTCGGCGAGAAAGGGCTCGCCAAGGCCAACCGTCCGTGGCTAAAGAATGCTCATTTTGGTTTTGATTTTCTAACCTCAGATGAAGTCAAAGAAGCAAGAGAACTCTCGTTACAACACCAGGAAAATTTCAATATCCAGAACGTCGGTGAAATAATTGAGTGCGACGAAGGTCTCTCTTTCATGTTGTTGGACCAAGATGGAAATTATTGGGAAATCCTAGAGAACCCTGAAGGTGGTTACTCCCATTATTTTGAAAAAGATTGTGATACCAGCCATGCCCTTGCTTCTTTTTCAGGCAATCTTGAAGACGATCGCATGTCTGTCCTGAAGCCTGGTCTTATGTCGCACATGACATGTGAAGTGATAGACATGGATAAATCCCAAGTTCTCTATGAGGAAATGTTTGGACTTGAGTGCGTTCGGTTAAGTGCTGGTCGCATGCTAGGGCGGCTAAATAGCGTTGCCGTCATTGATTTTATCGAGACGGATACCGAAACCAGGGATCACAAGATGCATAACCACATTGGCTTTGATGTAGCGGGCCCGGAAATCGTTGATGCAGCGCGTGAAATCATTGTTAACAATCAAAGTCGGTTTGGCTTTGATGTGATCCACAAGACGAGTGGCAGTCACGGTACCTACGGGTTTACGTTTTCTGATCTGGATAACAATGCCTGGCAGATCGAAGATTATCCTCGTGGCGGCTATTATTGGATGTTTGAGCAAGGCGGTGATCTAGAAAATAAATTCCAACCTAATGTTGGTGGGGTCGACGACTGGCACGATTTAGTTGACCCCGAGACTTATGAATACATTGGTATGACGAACATTTCTAATGATTAGAAACTTAAATCTCCTAACGATAATTACGTGTCTTATGACGGGAGCCGCAGTGTCTGCAAGTCATGCTGATAATCTAACTCCTTACCAGATCATGACGCACATGCAAATTAAATTGGAAAAAGGTGTTTCCCAAAAAGATCTATTCCGCTTTAGGGACATTGTCCAAAGGTTGGACCTGGATGGTAATTGCCAATTAAACCTTAAAGAATATGAAAAAAACCCTCATTTCCGAGGCAATCCGAGAGGTACTCGCGGTTTCTTTGGTGCTGCCGACACAAACCGGGATGGAGAAATGTCGTTAAATGAGTATGCCTGGCAGCGCATTATTACCGATGAGGCTCGTAAAATAATTTTTGCAATGGATAAAGACGGTGATCGCCATGTATCGCGAACAGAGTTTCTCCAAAATAAAATTATGTCTTCTAAAGCTACATTAGAAAGAATTTTTATTGCTTTTGATACAGATGAAAACGGTGAGCTTAGTTTACCGGAGTGTCTTCGAAAATGGAGCAAGTGGGCACGTGACGGGCGTAATTTTGGTTCGTTGTACAAATGAAAAATTTGGATATTCTATGGTTTAAATTGGGGGATATAGAATGGAAAAACCGTTTAAAATAGCGTTTTTAGGAACTATCTGCATATTAATTGCAACCAATCCTGCGAATGCACAGACCAAGGGTGGCATATTGACCGTTGGGATGGATCGACCCATGACAGGTTTTGATTCCTCCATGAACCCGAGGCCAGAATATAATCGACGAAACGCGATGTTGCCCATTTATGAAGATCTATTTGCCGATGGTAAAGACGGTAAATTGCTCCCGGTTCTTGGGACGTCCGTTAAAAACTCCAAAGACCAAAAAACCTGGACGGTAACCCTGAAAAAAGGGATTAAATTTTCAAATGGTGAGGCGTTTAATGCGTCGGCCTATGTGGAACATTTCAAGCGGTATCAATCCAGTAAAGCGTGGGGGTTCCTGCGTGGTATGGTTGGCCCGATAAAAGAAGTCGTTGCCATCGATAACTACACCGTAGAATTTCGAATGCTCCGGCCTTTCCCGGCATTTGCAGCCATCCTGTCCAATCCAGTTTATCCGATGTGGGCTAATGCACCGAAGCACTCGGCATCCGTGGGTAAAGAGTTAAACCGCCAGCCGGTCGGCACGGGGCCGTATATGCTATCAAATTGGACGCCGGGTATCTCACTGACTTACGTAAAAAATCCTCATTTTCGGAATCCTAAAAACCAGCATCTCGACAAGATCGTTTTTAAAGTGATCAAGGGAGAGTTGCCTCGCTTGAACTCAGTTAAAAGTGGTGCCATTGACGTTATGCTCACCCGTGACGGGAAAACGGCCAATCAGGCCAAGCAGGATCCAAATCTTCAGGTGATCACCGAACTAGTTGGTGGGACGACAACCATCGAATTTAACACCAGCCGAGCACCCTTGAATGATGTTCGAGTGCGTAAGGCGTTAGCTCATGCGGTCAATCGGCGTGCCGATCTAAAAGCTTCAAACGACGGCTTCGGGATGCCGTCTACAGATTGGTTCGGTCCCAACTCCAAATGGTATTGCGATGGCAAAACTGGATATCCTGAGTTCAACCCGAAGAAAGCTAAGGGACTTCTCATGGCGTACGGTAAGCCGGTAAAGTTTAAAATGGTCACCATGCCAATCAAAAATTTTATTGTCGGGGCCAAGCTTCACCAAACCTTCTGGAAACGGATGGGCGTAGAGGTTGACCTCAAAGTTGTTCCTCCAGGGCCAGCCTATTTCAGGGCGGTTCGATCCGGTCAGTTTGATGCGTGGTTGGTAGGTATTTCAGAAGCCGTTGATCCAGGCCTGCAAGGTCAAGCCTTTTACTCGAAAAACCGTGGCAACAGCACCAAGTCAAACTTTCCACAAGTTGACGCTGCTCTTCAGAAAGCATGGAAAAGTTTCAAAGACGAGGCAGTAAGAAAAGCGGCCTATTGTGATTATGTTAGAGCTGTCGTCAAACAGCAGCCAGTGCTATTTCGTGCGCACAATAATTTTGCAATTATCGCTAGAAATAATGTCAAAGGTCTGAAAAAGTCAAACTTAACGCTCAGCCGTCTCCACGAGACGTGGGTTACCCAATAAATTAGAAAGAGCGTTAGTTGTTATTATATATTC
>ENA-UPTF01000640-UPTF01000640.1-marine-metagenome-genome-assembly--contig:-NODE-640-length-23960-cov-3.967718_pt1 | contig 23960 bp, 22 predicted proteins | sample MGYA00238166_ERZ767019 | MGnify/ENA primary metagenome ERZ767019 (study PRJEB28930, sample SAMN06266391) | marine metagenome | isolation source: Sea water from 250 m depth | place: Atlantic Ocean | study... | reverse complement strand
CGTGTCTGACGTCGCCGGACGGCTTGGGGTCGACGAAGCGATCACCGTCGATATTGATGAAGCTTCGCCTTTGGGACGCAGCAAAATACTGAGTTACGACCCCATTGATCTTTGGGTCGACGGCGGCGCGTTCGAAGACACTCGGCGGCCCCGTCAGTTTGGGCAAAGTCGATCGCGAGACACGATTGGCCGTTTACTACTCCGGGTGCTCGATCGCCGATCCGGCCGATTCGATGACGCTCCCACCGATGAGGAACTGGACTTAGTTCAGTTCGCGGCGTGGGATGTGCACAGTGTCGGTCGCTTAGAGCGTCTGGGTATCGGAGGTCAGCGAAAGCGACGTCTGTATCAGTTTCGCAATCGACATGGATTTACCGATGTAGCAGACGCCGCCTTCGACGAGTTGTGGGGCTCAAGCGAACTCAGTTGGTCGGAAATCGAACGAATATCTGAAAGCTGTCGTTCCTGACGCCACGAGATCGGCTCAACCATTCGACGAAGCGACCTGGCCGGCAATCCACGGGTAGGTCTCAGCCAACCCCGCGGCCAGGTCAAAGCGCGGCTCATATCCCAGGGACTCAATTCGGTCATTAGAGAAGTTGCGATTTTGAACTCCGACAGGACCAGGCACCCAGACAGGGGTGATCTCTTTACCAGCAGTCTCGGCGACTAGGCCCACCAGCTGCTCCACCGAAACATATTCCCGAGTGCCGATATTTGTGGGCGAACGAACGTCGCTATCTACGAGACGCCGAACACCATCCACGAGATCTTCGATGTAGACGAAGCTCCGCACGGCAGAACCGTCGCCCCAAACTTCGATGGTTCCGTCAACAGATTCGGCAATCTTGCGGCTCAAGGCGGCCGGAGCCTTTTCGCGACCGCCGTTCCATGTGCCCTCTGGGCCGTAGCAGTTTTGAAAACGAGCGATACGCGGCTCGAAACCGTGCTCACGCGCGTACGAGGCAACTGCGCGTTCGGCATAGAGCTTCTCCCACCCGTATTCGTTGTCTGGGGCTGCCGGGTATGCGTCTTCCTCTGTCAGTTCGGCTTCGCCTAGTTCCATGTCTCGGTACACGCACACTGAACTTGCCAAGAAATAGCGTTCGACCCCGGCGGTCGCCGCGGCTTCGACGACATTGAGATTGATCAGCATGCTGTTGTGCATGATCTGGGTTTCGGCATTGTGGATGAAGCCCATTCCTCCCATATCGGCTGCGAGTTGGTAGACCTCGTGGATATCGCCGTTCAAAGCTGCAGTTGCGGCCTGAGGTTCACGCAAATCGGCGACGACAAATTCGTGGGCTGGTGAAGCCGTCCATTCGGGGTGCTTGATATCGACGCCTCGAACCCAATAACCATCGTCCACTAAACGCTGCACTAGATGACTTCCGATAAAGCCACCCGCACCACAAACCACTGCTCGCTTCGTCACCTGGTCCTTTCAGTTCAAGTCGTGGGCGCTAAGGCCCTCCAACAGATCAACGTCTGGACGATGAGCGAGGATTCCCGAACACGATTCGGCCATTTCGACCATAAGAGCGGAGTCGAAATGCGCTCGTGCTGCTTGCTCAGAATCCCACTTCTCAATAATTACAAAATGGTTGGAGTCGTTAAAAGAGACGCACAGATCTGCGTTTCGGCATTCCGGTTGATTGCGGGTCATCACCACGTATTTCGAAAGCACGGGAACTAAAAGTTCGGCATTGCTCGCGTCAAAAGTGAGTTGAACGAGGGCAATTTCGAGGTCATCGTCAGGGATTGTTGTTGGGTCCGTCATCTTCTGCTCGTAATCCGTGTCGGAAATCGCGATTCCAGCAGGTAGTTTCCTGGCAAGCGATTAGGCTCATTGTTTTGAGTCCGTGAAATAGTTCGTGTCGGCAACGTGACGAGCGTACCGGCGGACGGGGCCCTCGTGGGGTCGTCGTCATCGGTCAGGGGAAAGAGGTCAGCAAGTGGCCAAGAATCGGGTCGAACGAGACGAAGAAGATCTCGTCCGTCTGTACCTCACCGACATCGGTCAGTATCCGCTCCTGACGAAAGATGACGAGGTCCGGCTTGCCCAGGAGATTGAAGCTGGCACCGAAGCCAGAGCAATACTCGACGCTGATCAGATGACAGATGGCTCACCGATAACAGTCGCGAAGAAGCGGGAATTTCGTCGAGCCGACCGCAAAGGTGAGAGAGCTGAGCGCACCTTCGTTCAATCCAACCTTCGTCTAGTGGTGTCGATTGCGAAGAAGTATCAAGCGTCGGGGTTGCCGTTGCTCGATTTAATTCAAGAAGGAAACCTTGGCCTGATGCACGCCGTCGAAAAGTTCGACTGGCGTAAGGGCTTCAAGTTTTCAACTTATGCGACGTGGTGGATACGGCAGGCCATCACCCGAGGTATAGCGAACACCGGTCGCACTATCAGACTCCCTGTGCATGCCGGAGATACTCTCGCTCGCCTTCAAAAAGCCCGATCCCGGTTGGAGCTCAAATTCGGACGCCCAGCGACGCTAGCGGAACTCGCGATCGAAGTTGATATGCCTGAGGACAAGGTCTCTGAAGCGCTCCGCTTTGCCGCAGAGCCGTTGTCTCTTTCTGAACCGTTACGCGAAGACGGCGACGCCGAATTAGGCGATGTCGTCGAAGATCGAAACGCTGAAGATCCCGAGGAAGCTGCTGCGGTTGCTCGGCTCCCCGATGAAATCACCAAACTTCTCGGCCCTCTCGATGAAAGAGAAAGAGAAATTCTTAAGCTCAGGTTCGGACTTGACCGAGGTGAACCTCGAACTCTTGAAGAAGTTGGCGAGCACTTTAATCTCACCCGGGAAAGGATCCGGCAGATTGAGGCGCGGGCGATGTCCAAGCTTCGTCACCCTAGTAGTGATACTGGGGCGCGGGACCTGCTTGGAGTGTGAAGTCCCTATCTCGGTAATTTCCGAAGCCAGGTGCCGGTCTTAGTTCTCAGATAGTTTTCGAGCAGCAATTGCCACCAAGGCTCCGACGACGATTGCCAGGAGGAGCTTCTTCACGTTGGTTCCTTTCGTTTATTTGGTTTGTGGTGTTGAGTTAGTGAAATGGACAAACTTGGCGGAGGTGGACGGGAATCGAACCCGCCGGACGGGGTTCACCCATCCCACCCGCTTTGAAGGCGGGGGAGCCCACCAGGCGCTCGGACACCTCCAGAATCAGTCTGCCCTGCGCGAGGGCCGGTTGAAAAGAAGAAATTGTGCGATATGGGTCAAAGACTGCGGTTGGGTGAAAGCGGCGTCAAGTTGTGTGAACGACCCGAGGAGATTTTTGTAAAAGTTTTCTTGCTTATGGCACTGAACAGGTGTTCAATGACACGCGTGTAATTACGACGACGTCATAATGACGAGTCGGGTTAAATAGGGCGGAAACACATGGCGTTCGCGGAAGAAAACAGTGGGCAAACCGAAGAAAGCAGTTGGTGGGATTACGCGAACTGTTTAGGGGTTGACCCAGATCTCTTTTTCCCCGAACGAGGGGCGAGTACCAAAGAAGCTAAAGAAGTGTGTCGAGGTTGCATCGTTCGCGAAGACTGTCTCGAATATGCGTTGAGTCACGGCGAAAAGTTCGGTATCTGGGGTGGCATGAGCGAACGAGAACGTCGAAGGCTCCGTCGACAACGAGCCCTCGCTCGCCGCGCCGCTGCTGAAAGAGCTAGCTAAGGCATGTAATTGCTGTTGATCTACTTTGAGGCAATCGGAGCGCTGATAGCCTCAATTCTGTGAATCTTGGCGGGTCAGAACTCATCATTATCTTGATTATCGTGTTGGTGTTGTTTGGCGGCGCAAAACTCCCGAAGTTGGCACGCTCTCTTGGACAGGCCCAAAAAGAGTTCAAGGACGGTATCAATGACGGAGACTCAACGGCCTCCGAAGATGGCGCGGGCGAATAGCCCAACGACCAAGACTCAAGAGACCTGAACAGAAGACTCCTGTAACAGGACTTGGCGTCTTGCTTTTAAAATTCGGCGTCTTTGACGTTCCGAAGCTCCACCCCACACGCCGTGCTCAACTCGATTGGCGAGCGCATATTCAAGACAGGGCGATTGAGAGGGACAGCCCTCACACAACTTTTTCGCCCGCTCAACACCTACCCCGTCGCTTGGAAAGAAAATAGACGGATCTCTATCAGCGCAGTTGCCTCGGCTCATCCAACTGGTGTCAGGGAAAATGTGACTCATGGCTGAGCTCCGTAGGTCTAGGCGGGTTCGACATCGCGCGTGTTGTTACGACTATGACGCCTAATCGCGGTCATTGGTTCCAAAATTTTTTGGTTCTCATCAAAAATTTAATTCTGACAGCGGAAGGGTGCATGGGGAGAGGTTGCTTGGCGCTAATGGTTCCCGATGCTGACGCCGGTACAGTGATGCGGTCGCTGTCGAAGGAGCATCGGTGACCGACTTCGAAATTGATGAAGAACGTCCTCCCCCTGAGACGGGTGTGCGAGTTGTCTACCTTGGGCCTGTTTCCCCGCATTGGGACATTCAGGGACTATTCGGAGAACAAGCTGTCGTGGACGAATTTCGACGCCGAACGGTGGCCCGCCTTCAACTCCTTCCGCCGCATGATCCTCAGTTCAGACGGAATCGCGAACGCGTAAACCGAGACGCGGAACGAGAAAACTTGCATCTCGAATGGGACTTAGGCGTTCCCGAAGACGAGGAAGAATAAGTCCCAACTCATGCGAGTTTTGATAACCAACGACGATGGTGTCGCGTCGGACGGTCTATGGGCCTTAGCTCGACGCGTCATTGAAGCCGGTTACGAAGTTGTAGTTGTGGCTCCGAAATCGGACATGACTGGTATGGGCGGGGCAATAGGTGGTGATCTGCAGGATGGAGAATTGCGGGCAGAAAAAATCGAACGCGAAGACCTTGGTGCCACCGAATGTTGGATGATTGATGGCCCTCCAGCTCTCTGCGTGGTCATGACTCAACTCGGAGCTTTCGGTGACCCTGTGCCCTTAGTGGTTTCGGGAGTAAACCCCGGTCTGAATTGTGGTCGATCAGCTTTGCATAGCGGAACGGTAGGAGCTGCCCTTACCGCTGCCAACAATGGGGCGCACGGGCTCGCAGTCAGCCTTGATGCGACAGATGCGGTGATGCAATGGCCTACAGCGGTTCACCTCGTCCCCGAACTCATTGAACGACTGAAAGTAATCCAAAAAGGACGCAGGGTTATCAACCTGAACGCCCCCAATCTGTCGTTGATCGAAATAGAAGGAATTCAAATTACAGGCCTCGCGAAGTGGGGCGACGCGGCTGGTCGACTTACCTCCAAAGGTGAAGGTCTGTGGTCCTTCGAACGGCAGCCAGGGGACCCGAATCGGCGAATCGACGGCACAGATAACGCCGCCGTAAGGGAAGGCTTTATTTCTGTTTCTGAACTGGTGGGCATAAGGACGCAGACATCTGATTTAGACCTAGGAGCTATGTCTCTGTCGGACTGAGTCCCCACGGTTTCGTTGATTTTGAAATGGGCCAAAAAGTTTTGAAAAAGTCATTGAAGCATCCTTAATTTTGAGACGAAGCACACTACGTTGCGCGTTGTGGCCTCCCGTCCCCTTGGTAGCGCTGAGCGTGAAATGCCGACCGGTGCCCGGGCGGCGCTTGTCGTCGCCCTGATTTACATTTTCCTCGTTGGGGTGTCGTCGCTTGAAGCTGGCATCAAAATCATGGGTGCCGACACTCAAGAACGACTGTTCTCCGCAGTCAGTAACCCAATAGCTGGCCTATGCGTCGGAATATTGGGGACCGTGCTTGTCCAATCTTCCTCAGCCAGCACGTCAGTAATCGTAGGTCTCGTTGCTTCCAATGCACTCGGTGTAGACCAGGCCGTTCCTATGATCATGGGCGCCAACATCGGAACCACCGTCACTAACACCCTCGTTTCTCTAGGCCATGTTCGTCAGTCAGCGGAATTCAAAAGAGCCTTCGCCGCGGCAACGGTCCACGACTTTTTCAACGTCCTTGCCGTCTCAATTCTTCTTCCCATCGAACTTATTTTTCGGCCAATTTCAGGAACTGCCAAATGGGTCAGCGAACTACTCGTAGGTTCGAGCGGAACCGAATGGAAGAGCCCCGTCAAGAAGTGGGTAAAGGAACCTGTTGGATGGCTAAAAGATCTGTGGGACCAACTCGGAGCGTCCGGCAACGTCAAAGGCGCACTGATGGTCGCAACAGGTCTCGCCATCGTCCTAGTCGCTCTCGTGTTAGTGACCAAGAATATGAAAGCGCTCGTCGCGGCGCGAATCGAACGGTCTCTTAATGCGATTCTGGGGAAAGCCGGCGGATTCGTGGCTTTGGTGGTCGGAATTCTTGTCACGATCGCGGTGCAATCCTCCAGCATTACGACCTCGATCTTGATCCCGCTGTCTGCAGCAGGCGTGTTGACGTTACGAAACGCTTACCCGGTCACGCTCGGAGCCAACGTCGGAACGACAATCACCGCTCTACTTGCCGCGCTAGCAGCCTCCAGCCCCGACTCATTAACTGTCGCGTTAACGCACACCACCTTCAACGTTGTGGGCATCCTGCTTCTGTACGTGCTCCCATTTGCGAGAGACGTTCCAGTCTTGGCAGCGAACCGTATGGCAGACATTGCCGTCAGAAGAAGAGTCCTGGCTGTCTGCTACGTCGTATTCTTGTTCATTGTTGCACCTCTTTTGGGTGTAGCCATTCTGCGTTAGGGGCAGTAATCATGGTGCTTTCGTTTTTCCGAGGCGGAGACAGCGGACTCGACCACGTCGTTACCAGATCAGTTGCGATGGTGACCGACGCCCGCCACTCATTCGATCTTGCCTGCACAGCACTTATGAGTGGTGCAGATCCCCGTTCAATAGCAGGAGACGTACGAGAGACAGATCTACGCATTAACGCCAACGAGCAACAACTCCGCGGCGAACTAGCGGTACACATCAGCGTCCACGGCCCGAACGACATCGGCGAAGTCATCGGCCTCATACTTTTGTTGAAAAAAATTGAACGAGTAGGCGACCATGCAAAGAACATCCTCGACCTAGCGGAAACTGGTGTTTCCTTTGCCAGTGAATCCGACATCGATGAGCTGCTGGAAGAACGCCGCATCGTCTCCGGGTTCTTCACGGAGGCAAGCGAAATATTGGCCGAACACGATGGCATCCCCGAAAGCTTCCGCGACCGGGTTAGTGCCATGATCGCTCAGATTCAAGCCCGCATCGATGCCTATATGACCTCGGAACGACCGGCCCACCAAATCGTTCCCCGAGCCGTGTATCACCGATACCTCAAACGAATCGTCGCCAACTTAAACAGCGCCGTTTTGGCAGCCACCGAACCCGTAAGAGTCGCCGACGATTCCGGCTGAAACCAGGAGAATTAGTTGGCTGGGAGTGCATGATCCAACTGAGGCCTAGGGTGGCACCGTGGAAGAGGCATCAGATTTCCCTACTCCAGCCTCTGACCCAAACGACGACGGAGTCAGCGACCACGGACTCTCGCCCAAACGCGCGACCCTCGGCCCCTTCGCGCGGCTGGCCAGAGTGCAGCTTGTCTCGGCAGCAGGCGACGCACTCTTCACGATAGCGCTCGCCGGTTCTCTGTTTTTCAATCTTGACCCGGCCGCAGCGCGACCCAAGGTGGCTCTGTACCTCATCTTGACCATCGCCCCATTCGCAGTCGTGGGACCCCTCATCGGGCCGCTCATAGATCGCCTCCGCGGCGGCCGGCGAGCCATGGTCATCGTGAGTGGTATGGGGCGAGCAATTTTGGCGTTCCTAATGATTCGCCACTTGGACTCCCTATTGCTCTTCCCCGAAGCCTTCGGCGCGCTTGTCCTCGGAAAGACATATCACGTCGCGAAAAGCGCGATTGTCCCCGGGCTCGTTCGAGGACATGAAGACCTCGTCGAGGCTAACTCGAAATTGGTTTTACTCAGCGGTGTCGGAGGGGCGTTAGCTGTGGGTCCCGGATTGCTACTGGGATTGATTGGATCGGGGTGGGTCCTAGGAGCCGCCATGATTGTTTTCGCTTCGGTAATACCGCTCGGAGCGCGACTTCCCCGAACCTCGATTGCGTCAGAACCAATGCAACAAGACGAACGCAGCGACCTTCGCAGCGTAGGGATTGTCCTCGCCGCTTCGGCTATGGCGATATTGCGCGGCATGACGGGCTTCACCCTCTTCCTCATTGCGTTTTGGCTGCGTCGAGAAGAAGCATCCACCATTTGGTTCGGCTTTATGGTCGCGGCAAGCGCCATAGGAGCACTCATCGGGGCCGTCGCTGCCCCTCTTCTCCGACGTTTGGTGCGCGAGGAATATCTCCTGGGCGGAGTACTCACCATTGCCGCAGGCGTTGGTTTCTTTGCAACGTTTCCGGGGGATCGGATGGCCGTATTAGCCTTCGTCGCCACTGTCGGTCTCGCGGCGGGACTCGGCAAACTGTCCTTCGACGCCATCGTGCAACGCGACGCGCCAACAGTCAATCAAGGCCGCTCTTTCGCACGCTTCGAAACACGATTTCAACTTTGTTGGGTTATTGGAGCATTGATCCCCGTGGTGGCACCCAACGGAGTTTTGCCATTGCGCGCAGGGCTAATCATTCTCGCTCTTTCAGGTGCATTAGCGGCATTTCTTTATTTGGGAGGGCTAGTCGCATTAGCGCGAGGAAAACGAACTCCATCTCGAGTGATAGCAGACCAAGTTTGGACTGAAGCCCGATACAACAAAATCAGTAAAGGTTTGCCAGCGTGGATCGGGCGCATCCTTCCCAATCCGTCCGACAGAGACAGAGATCAGTCTTGATCGGACTCAGGTAAATCAATTCGAGCCAGCCACAAACCAGGCGCCCCGATCTCATTCGGTGTTGGGAGTGCCTTGTCGTCGGTCCATAACCGCATCAGAGCCGCATCGCCGGCTCGTTCAACAACTCCGGAAATAAAAGCTTCGCCACGATGAACGAGTTCAGCGGTGATCTCCACCCCAAACAGCTTTTCAACAAACCGATCACTTCCACTGGTAGTAATTCGCCGACGACGAAAGACCTCGCTGAGAGACCCGTAAGAACCGAGCAAACCTGTCCCGACTTTTTCAATCACATAATCGACATAACCCACTGTCGTAGCCAAAAGAGCCTCAAGTTCGGGAATCACTGCGCTTTGAGCGTCCGATCTCAAGGCACCCAGCAACATTTCCGGGTCGCCCAACGCGTTCTGCAAGTTTCGTTGTAACTCCGCGGGATCTCCGGTACCGATATCCAATTCGGCGAACCGCTCTTCAAATGCTCGGGAGTCGGTTTGGAAACCATCGATGTACTTGTTGAGCAATCGATCAAACGCGCCCTTTACGTGGGGAACTGAGAGAATCGAATGCATAGCTATTTCGTGGATGCACACCCAAAGCTGAACGTCGTCGATTGGGAGCGACCACTCAGAAGCAAATTCTTCGACGTTGCCCACCAAGATCAGGATTTGATTATCGGTTCGAGGTATAGGAAGCGCATAGTTCCCGAACGCTCGCGTTGCTAGATGACCGGCCATAGAGCCCGCGCTCATCGCCATCATCATTGGGTTAAGTGCCCGGATAAGACCGTCGAGAATTTGAGCTTCAGCAGCTTCTAACTCAACTGGGGGAGTCCCACTCCCAAGTCGCGCCGCCAGTCGGTCCATCAACGGGCGGTATGCCTCCAAAGCTGCCCACGCCCACTGTGTCCGAGTTGCAGGTACCACCACAGCTGGTTGTCCCGAAACCCCGGACTCAAGCGATGTGACGTTCGCTACCTGCAATTCGGCGACGCGAGCTAATTCAACAAGTTGAACTCTTTGAACCGGGTCGATGTTGGGTTCAGACACCCCTTCAGTCGCGATCTGTTGGGCGAACTGGCGAGCAACATCCCACGCGATCGGACCTTGTCCCTTGAACAACTTGCCGAGATCGCCCAAGAATGGGAGCCCACCGAAAGGATCGTCTTTGTCAAAAGGATCGTCGTCGCCCACGTCCGCATGGTAGGCCGGTGCTTGTGCAGCTTCACTTCAAGTGGGACGAGTGTCCTAGACAAGTGAGAAATACTCGATGACAACAGGGGCTGTCTCTGGGGCAGAGGGAGCGCTGAGAACGCGCATATCTGAAGCTCTTGAACAAGTTTTCGATCAAGTTGTCACCTTCAATAGCGAACTGGCTTCTCTGGAGGAGGTGGAATGGATCGTCCATCTTGCATTTTCACAGGACTCCGACCAACGAGAGCTGATTGCCTTACTTGACACAGCTGGCGACTGCGGAGTTTCGCGGTTAATTCTCGTGTCGAGTGCCATGGTTTACGGCGCATGGCCGAACAACCCAGTTCCGATATCCGAAGACGTCGCGGTCCGTCCGAACCCGGAGTCAGCGTTCGCGGTTCACCAAGCCGATGCCGAACGCACAGCCCTCGAATGGGCGGACAGAGACCCACAGCGACAGGTGACTATCTTGCGACCCACTGCGGTCGCGTCCCCCGCAGCAACTGGTCTGATTGGTGAAGCCATGCTTGCCGCCGCGCCAATAAGAACCCGGCGAGATGACCCTCCACAACAATTCGTGCATCTAGATGATTTAGCAACCGCTGTCGCGACCGTCGCACAACTGGACGAATCTGGGGTGTTCAACGTGGCCCCTGATGGATGGCTCACCGCGCGAGAGGTTCGAGAACTTCTGGGTGCTCGCCCAACCATCCGTCTACCTATCCCGTTACCTGGGCGGCTTGACCGATACGTGGCCCGCCGAGTGGGCCACCAGGCCCCAAAAGGACTATTGCCGTACACCCGTTACCCGTGGGTGGTAGCGAACGACCGGTTGCGCGCTGTGGGCTGGGCTCCGCGGTATGGCAATGACCAAGTCTTTGTCGCGGCGGACGCAGGAATGCCTTGGGATTCAATGAACGCTAAGCAACGCCAATACCTGTCACTTTTTGTGGGTACTTCATCGCTTCTTGGTTTGCTATATGGACTGATTTCTTGGATACGGCGAGTGGGCGTGCGAGACGACGCTTAAGGCAACTCTCCGACCTCAAGTGTGACCGTGATGAGCTTGTCGTCCCGCCAAACCCGCAAGGTTGTCAAGTCACCGGGCTGCAACATCCGCGCGTCCACAACCAAGGCCCCCATATCCGGAACGAGTTGTCCGTCAAGTTCAACAATGACATCGCCGGCTTGAATCCCCCCGGTGCCGGAAGGGCCCGCCGGGTCGACAGATTGCACGAGAACGCCAGCAGAATGAGTTGGGGGAAGAAAGTTTTCAGGTGCGTCTTGTCCCGTGATGCCCAAACGGCCGTGTCGTGGACGGCCCCATTTAATGATGTCGTTGGCAACGTCGCGGGCGATTTCAATTGGCGTCGCAAAACCCAAGCCCTCGGCACCTACTTCGCTTACGGCGATAACGGTCGTTATGCCCACAACGTTCCCTCGCGCGTCAACGAGCGCACCGCCCGAGGACCCAGGTGAAATAGGTGCGTCAGTTTGCACGAGTTCGTACAGCCAGTCGCCTTGGGGTGACTGCAGCCGACGGTTAGTCGCGCTGATTACTCCGACAGTTACGGTGGGTCCGCCAAGCAAACTCAAAGGTGAGCCGATCGCGATGGCTGTTTCGCCGGCGCGAAGTAGGCCGGCATTTCCAAGTGTTGCCGGGTCGAAACGAAAATCGAATTGTCGGACGGGTTGAAGTACCGCGATGTCAGTGCGACGATCAGCGCCGACCAAATCAACCTCAAAAGTTCTTCCCTCGGACAAAACCATACGGAAACTGTCACCACCTTCTACGACGTGAGCGTTAGTGATCAAATGACCGTCATCGCGAAATATGACCCCTGAACCAGACCCGATAACGCGGTTGTGCCTTACGACCTCGATTCGCACCACGCTTGGGGTCACCCTCGCTGCAATGTCAGCCACACTCCAAGAGCTATCGTCGGCCGGTCGTGTCTCAGCGGACACGTTTGCTGTCGCGAATTCTCGTTCGATAATTCGCTCCACCACCTGTGGTGGAGGCTGAAATACAAGGCCCACCACCAGAGCAGCGACCGCCGCGCCGATGACTACTCCAACTAAGCCCGCGCCTATGAGACCCCTGATGTTCGGGGATCGATGCGGTGAACCCGCGTCTGGGGCAAGGTACTGAAGTTCGCTCGGATGACGCCAGATGCGGTCATCTGGATGCAGGGGATATCTACTGGTGGGGGTTTCCTCAATGCTGGTGGCCGGGTCGTCGGGGACTTGGGACCAATCAACCGAACCCATCGACGCCGGGTTCGTCGAATCGAATAGTTCTGACCCGCCGGTAAGAGGTCTTTCTTCCGATGGTTCAGACGGGTCTTGTCCGGGATCTTTAGGTCGGTCCACACTCCAAAACGTACCCATGGATGTGCGCTAGTTGTCCGCGCCCCCGTTGCCTCGACAGGGAGGTGCGTCTTCCTGGGCGTACCATAACTATGTGCGCGCTCCACAAAAATCTGACTCCTGGGTGGTTCTCACACCTGAGGAACTCTCAGTTGGAGAATTCTACGACTGGTGTGTTCAACCGTCCTGCGGCGCAGTTGTGGTGTTCTCCGGAACCGTTCGAGATCATGCGGAGGATCGACTCGGGGTATCTCTTTTGGAATACGAAGCGTACGAGGAACATGTCGAACCGCGGTTAGAAGCCATCGTTGCCGAGATACGCAACAAATGGCCGGATGTATCCAGGGTGGTGCTGGCGCACCGAACTGGCGCCCTTCAACTCGGTGAAAGCTCAGTCGTCGTAGCCGTATCTTCTCCGCATCGTCCCGATGCATTCGATGCGGCAAGGTTCGGTATCGATACCCTCAAAGCCACGGTGCCCATCTGGAAGCGTGAAGTATGGAAAGACGGACAAGATTGGGCTCTCTCCGCGCAGGACATCACGGATGTCAAAGCCGTGGATTCAGCAAGTAAGGACCAGTCGTGACTCCGCTAGCGTTCCTTGCTCTTGCTGCAGCGATCACCTTGATGGGTGTCTTGGTTCTTGCATTAACTGGACGCAAGCGGACACCGTGGGATGCGAGCATCGACGATTTTCGTCAACGCCTAGATTCGCTTGCTCCTCGAAGCGGTAGTGACCGGGGTGCGGTGGACGGGGAGGCGTCACAGGGTAACGGGAGGACTTCCCCTGGCACGTGACCTTGCGATCGACCTGGGCACCGCTAACACGTTGGTGTACGAACGTGGACGCGGCATCGTGCTCAACGAGCCGTCGGTTATCGCGATGAACGAGAGAACCGGTGACGTCCTCGCCGTCGGCCGTGAAGCATGGCAGATGATAGGACGGACCCCGTCGTACATCGTTGCCGTTCGTCCCCTTCGCAAGGGAGCTATTACTGATTTCGACACCACTCAGCGAATGATTCGACTGATCCTGCAACAGGTTGGCGTAGGTCGATTCGGCAAAACGCGGGTCGCGGTGTGCGTGCCATCGGTGATTACTCCAGTCGAACGGCGCGCCGTTACTGACGCGGCACGCCGAGCTGGCGCGAGCGACGTTCGACTTATCGATCAGCCAATGGCGGCCGCAATCGGATCTGGTTTGCCGATCCACGAGCCGGTCGGGAACATGATCATTGACGTCGGAGGAGGCACCGCAGAAACGGCAATGGTGTCGATGGGCGGAATCGTTTCGCTCAAAGCGATCAGAGTTGGATCCTTCGACTTCGACTCAGCACTTCAAATGTATGTCCGCAGGGTGCACGGAGTCGCGATCGGGGAAAGGACCGCGGAAGAAATCAAAGTACAGATAGGGTCCGCATGGGCAGGCGAAGACGAATTCGACGCGGAGGTCAAGGGTCGAGACCTCAATACTGGCCTGCCAAGAACCTTTATCTTGACACCAGATCAAGTGAGATCCGCCCTCGAAGAACCAATACAAACAGTTGTTGATTCTGTCATTGACTGTCTCAGTCAAGCGCCTCCCGAACTCTCCCAGGATTTGCTAGTCCATGGTGTCCACATGGTTGGTGGTGGTGGACTACTAAGAGGTTTAGATAAACGTCTCCAACACGATGCGCGTGTCCCAGTGCATATGGTGCGGACGCCGATGGAAGCGGTGGTCTTAGGGGCGGGACGCGCTCTAGAAAACTTTGACGCACTTTCCTCAGCGTTCAATGATCATGGCTCCCGTTGGTGAAAACCGAGAGCCTGTCGTGAGACATGCGGCGAGAGGTGCTCTCGTTTCATTCGTTGTTATATTGATTTTTGGGGCGTGTTCGGGACAGGGCGATGACCTTTCTGACGTCAACACTGCGCAGATAGCATCAGTTGAACGCTCAGTGGGTTTTGATGGAGACATTGTTCGACTGGGAGTGATCGCCAATCTGACTGGTGCGGGGGCAACCCTCGACAGGGCTCGTCTTACCGGTGCATCTGCATATTGGGCCGATGTCAACATAGCGGGAGGCCTCAGTGGGCGTTACGCGGTCGAACTAGTTATCGTCGACCACCGCGGTGACCCCCAAATTGCTGCAGACGCGATCCCCGAACTCCTCAGTCAAGTAGTTGCTCTTGCCTTCGTAAATGAAACTGCGATGGGAGCGGCGCACCCTTTCTTGGTAGCCGATCAAATATTGGCGATAGCTCCGACTTCCACCCTGGACTGGGAGTCTGATCCGAGATTTTTGACGCACTCACCACCGGTTGAAGCGATAGTGCTTGCTTTGTTTGAGGTGAGTCCATTAGCGAAATGGTGCGTCGTTACTGATGGCTCCCCGTTGGGTGTAAGCGTGGAGGCAGCAGCTTCTGTCGCTGCTGATTTGGTGGAGATGCAAAGCGTGACATTAATTGACGTTTCTGAGGACCTGACCGCCGCTGTTTCCGCCGCTGCGTGCGAGGAGGTTCTTGTAGAAGCTGCTGATCAGTTCCAAGACAAGATTTTGGACTCCATGCCCGCCAACCGCACTGTTTTTCGCCAGGCGGCACTAGTAGGTCCTCCCGATAGTCGGGACAATCTGAGGTTCAGGTACATTGACGCGGGTCCGGCTTGGAACGTCGATTCGTCAACAGGGATGCGGCAATTTCTTGCGTCGTTGGTGCGACATGCCCCCGATGCAGAAGCTGACACCAGAATTCGAGACGGCTATGTGTCACAGATCCGGTTGCATGCACTTCTCGAACAAGCTGTAAATCGAGGCGATCTCCGGCGATCCGAACTGTTTGCGTTACGGCAATCTCACCGCGCCATTGATATGTCCGGACTAGCCGAAGACATAGATATGTCCGCCGACCCGCCAGTTTTTCCCCGCGATACACGTGTGTGGGCCACAGATGAAGACCAGAACCATGTTGACTCTGACGAAAGAGGTTTGAGTCCTACCGGACTGTTGCGTCCAAAAAAATTCTTGGCACTGGCTTCGGAGCTTGGCGACTAATTAGTCACCTACAACACCAAGAAGTTCGCTCGCCACGGCCCGAACTTGACGGTCTTTGTCTCTTAACGCAGCCTCGACTGCTTCTTGAGCTTCGGGCTCCTCGAATTGGAAAAGTCCGAGAACTGCACGACGTCGGACTTCAGCACGGTCGGTCATTGCGCCAAGAAGACAGGCAAGTATCGTCGCTCGATCAGCGCACTCCGTCGCGGCGAGAGCCCCCAATGCGGCGACAGCAGTTTCTCTACACAACTCGTCTGTGTGGCTACTAGCCATCGTCGTGAGACCGCCCAAGGCCTTGGTTTCAGCGCGTTCACCGAGAACAAATGCGGCCGTCTCAGCTAAAGACGAGTCCGGATCACTCAGGTACGCCTCAATTTCTACCTCTGGATGTTTCACAGCAAGTTCCAAGGCTCGTCTCCGAACCGAAACGCTCAAGTCGTTCAGTGCCGCTTGCAATTCTGCTGCTGTCAACCCGTCAAGACGGTCTAACGCGCCCAACGCTGCACATCGCGTCGCCGCGTCGCTATCGTCCAACAAAGCTCGCGCTTGGGATAGTTCGCCTCGGTGACCCGCCAAAGCGGCCTTTATTCGACGGCCGCGCACGTCAGCCTCGTTCAACTGATCACCGCCTGCAGAATTAGCGCCCCAACAATTGCCATCACACCAACAACGAGAGTGATTGCGAGACCACCCAAGATGGAGAAAGCGCCAAGACCAATTAACGCAACGAACTTTCGCCATATTGACGCACCCCGGTAGACCCGTGGAGGCAAAATTCGACGCGGATCATTCAATCTAGCTTTGGAGGTGCCGGGTGAATTCCGCCGCGTAGCTTCAGACGCATGTAAGTGAACGTCAGGAAAAACTCGGCGGTGGGGAAGTGGTTCGAGCGCTGCGGTGGCGTCAGAGTCGTCTTCAGAATGGTTCATGAATTTCATCCGAGCCGCGTCGGGTCGTTGGGGTCCAGCGTGGCACGCTTGTAACCGATGTCCGAGCCACCAACCAACGAGAATACTTCCACGCCACGCAGCGCATCGGTTAACTTGCGCCGGACACCGATTTGGGCTGTCGCAGCAGTGGCGCTTATCTCTATAGGTTTACTTGTGGTACTCGGCCTCGATCGGGTGACCATCACCTCCAAGGTGCTTACCAGCCCCGGTAGCACTCGCGACATCACACCGATGTTGGTCCTAGAAGATGTGATGACCTACAGCACCAACGGCGAGATTCGTATGGTCACGGTTAAATCAAATCTTGAGCCCTCGCTGCTTGAAATGCTCGGAGGATGGCTAGACGATTCGATAGAAATCTCGGATCGCCACGAAATACTGGGAGATCTCACAACCGAACAAAACAGAACGTTGGGCCGAGAACAAATGGCGCAAAGCCTCGATATTGCCGCTCGCGTTGCTCTTGAACGACTCGGTTATGAAGTCATCTCCGCAGCGGGAGCCCTGGTAGTGCGAGTAGTGCCTGATACTCCGGCATCAGCCGTTTTAGATCTTGGCGACGTGGTTATTGAAGCCGAAAATAAGACAGTCGAAAACGCCCGAGATCTGGGCGACATTGTCCGGAGTCGATCACCTGGGGACAGCTTTTCTTTTTCAGTACTCCAGCTAGACGGAACAACTCGCGATGAGACGGTGGTGCTTTCCGAAAAAGACGGTAACGCCTTCTTGGGCGTAGCTATCAGCACTTACGTCGAAATGGACGAGTTGCCTTTTGAAATCAATTTCTTGGTTGAGCGGGTCGGTGGTCCGTCAGCAGGGCTCGGTCTGACGTTGGCGTTGTTGGAGACGATGCTTCCAGGAGAATTGCTGGCTGGACTTCACATCGTTGCGACTGGCACGGTTGACCCACTTGGAAATATCGGCCCTGTCGGCGGGATAGCGCAAAAGAGCCACGCTGTGATGCGCGGCGGAGCCGATCTGTTTGTTGTTCCCTCCGTTCAGGTCGAACAAGCACAAGAAATTTTGGGAGAGACGGTAGACGTCGTAGCGGTAGAAACTTTGGACGATGCCCTACGATTACTAGGTTCACTCGGCGGCGATCTGACGGGAATACGGGTGGAACACCAATAACGATCGCGGTGTCTTTGGCGCCGACCATCCACGACCCCTCAGCCACGATCGGTACCCTCGTTCATCATGGTTCAGCACGCTCGAGGGGCGTCCGAGATTGATCCAGAATCGGTTACAAAAGCTGAATTCAGTCATGTGTTCCGCGGCTATTCGATTGAGGAAGTACGCGAATTTCTAGGGCATATTGGCGCGGAACTACATCGTTTAAGGAACGAGCTATCGGCCGCCCGGTCGGTCCAAGAAGTGATGCCAGCAAATGTTTCTCCTACGACTACCAACCAGTTGCCCCTGGACTCGTCAACCCAGATCCGACCCGGCACCGTTATCGATCTCCAATCACATCGACTGACCCAGGAAAGAGACGATCTCGGAAGTGACGCAGATCCTGAACTTCCCCTGGGAGACAAAATTGATGCTCTTCGCGCCGCAGAACGCCAACAAACCTTCTCTCAAGATGGTCGCAGCGACGACGTCGTTCCCTTCCAACGCCCGCAGCCATCGCAGCGTCGCGCGGTGATCGATGAACTATTTGCGCGGTTAGGAGAGCCGCGACCTGACGACGTGGAGTGGGCTCGAGAGGTTCTCATCCGGACGGGGGAGATCCCTGTGATTCCACAGTCGCCTTATTCTTCGCTCCACGGCGAAGCCGAGACAATTGTGGACCACCACGAACGGTTACGAAGCACGGTCGGTGAGTTAGTGCGTCCTGCTGTAGTGCAGTTAAAACAAAATATGGCCGCGCGACTGGAAACGCTTCTTCCAGAGCTCAAACTTGCATCAACGAACAACTTCGACACGTCATCACTCGTGCCGCGCGCCATGGACCACGAACTCGCAGAAGGATTGGTGCCGTTCGTCGCGGCTGCCGCCAAATACGGAGCTGGCGGGACAAAAGTGAATGTTGATGGCATGCCCGAAAAGACCGCGCGATTCATAGGTGACTGGCTGAGAGAGCGCCTTGCCGCCCACCTTGACGACGAAGTAGCAATTGAAGTTCGACTCCGAGCCGTGTACCGAGAATGGAAGAAAACTGCGGTCGATCTAATGACCGCAGACGCGGTCGCGGCAGCGTTCGCGCTCGGTCTCTACGCGGGCACTCCATCTGATGGCCAACTGAGATGGCAGACCCCTACGGAGGGATGTTGCGGGACTATTTGCCACGACAACGCCTTAGCCGGTACCCGCTTGAAAGGTCAAGAGTTCCCCTCAGGTCACCAATTACCTCCCGTTGGACCTGGATGTCGCAGTCTGGTCGTGCCCGACGACTAGTAGCCTTCGACATATATGAGACCACCTGAGAAAATGAAGTCCCGTCGACGCACTAACCGTGGACGGATATTGCTTGGTTTTGGCGGCCTGGCAATCTTTCTGTTCTTTACGTCGGTTCGCGGTCTCGCGAGATTTTGGACTGATTACCTTTGGTTTGACAGCCTTCATTTGTCTTCGGTGTGGACATCAGTGCTCTGGGCCAAGATTGGCTTAGGTCTGTTATTTACCGCCGTGTTTTTCGTGGCGCTATGGCTAAACCTATTCATAGCGGATCGTCTGGCGCCCAAACTTCGGCCACCCGGTCCAGAAGACGAACTCACCCGCAGATGGCAACAGTTCATGGGGCGACGGGCGATTCTGGTGCGAAGCATCGTCTCCTTGCTTTTCGCGCTCCTAGTAGGTGCGGGCGTTTCGTCACAATGGCAAAGCTGGCTGTTCTTCACCAATCGTGTCGACTTCGGAATCGTTGACCAACAATTCGGTCGCGACGTTGGTTTCTACGTGTTTCAGCTTCCATTTCTGACATTCGTTGTGAGCTGGGCGTTTGCCGCGATCCTCGTCATCTTCGTTGTGACCACCATTCAGCATTACCTGAATGGCGGCATCCGAGTCCAAGGTCAAGCCGGATCCCGGGTCACCCCGCAAGTTAAAGCGCACCTGTCGCTGCTCCTGGGACTTTTAGCTCTCGTTAAGGGAGTCGGCTACTACTTCGACCGTTATGAGCTCACAGTTTCTGGACGCGGGTTCGTTAATGGCGCCACGTATACCGACGTGAAGGCGCAGTTGCCTGCCCTACAGCTATTGATGATCGTGAGTGTTTTCTGCTTCGGATTGCTGGTGTTCAACATTTGGCGCCGAGGATTCACTTACCCCATTATCGCTGTTGGTTTGTGGGCGCTTGTTGCCAGCCTTGCCGGGACTATTTACCCAGCGTTGGTGCAACGCTTTCAAGTTGAGCCTTCTGAATCGACAAAAGAAGCTCCCTATATCGAACGAAATATCGAGATGACGCGAATCGCGATGGGACTCGACCAAGTGATATCCCGAGATTTCAATTACCAACCCACCCTCAGCCCAACAGAAATAGAAGAAAATATTGGAACCGTGCGCAATGTCCGACTGCTCGACCCAGCGGTGATGCGCGATACCTTCCAGCAGACCCAGGGAATCAAAAGTTTTTACGACTTTAGAGACATTGACGTCGACCGATACGACATCGGTGGCCGAACGACACAAGTTGTTCTAGCTGCAAGAGAGTTGAAACAAACAGATCTTCCAAACAGTTCATGGGAGTCGGAACACATCGCCTTTACACATGGCTATGGGTTGGCTGCCGCTCCCGCCAACGCCATCGACCCAAACGGCCGTCCAGCGTACGCGTTAGCGGACATTCCTGTCGCCACGATCGATGGTGCTGACGCCTTAGAGGTAGCCCTACCTGGACTCTATGTAGGTGAGGGCCTAAAGGGTTATGCAATTGTGGGCGCAACGCGCGACGAGGTGGACTTTCAAGACGACGATGACCACACCGAAGTCACGCGTTACAACGGGGACGATGGGGTTCGGATCGGGTCGTTGGCTAGGAAGCTCGCGTTCGCCCTTCGCTTCGCCGAACCGAATTTGGTGGTTTCTGGCGAACTTGGCTCCGACAGTCGCATCCTCTATAAGCGCGACGTTGTGGACCGCGCAAAAACCCTCGCGCCGTTCTTGAAGTTCGACCGCGACCCTTACCCCGCGATTGTCAACGGCACCGTGACCTGGATACTTGACGCTTACACCTCTAGCGATATGTTTCCCTACGCACAGACGGTCAATCCTCGAGCCGTACGATCGGGCGACCTACGGTCGTCATTGAATTACGTGCGTAATTCAATCAAAGTTGCCATCGACGCCTACGACGGAGATCCGACTTTCTATATCGTCGACGAAGACGATCCTCTCGCTAGGTCCTACCGTCAACAATTCCCTGACCTGTTCAGTGCGACCCCACCCTCAGCAGAATTAGCTCAGCATTTCCGATACCCCGAAGACCTCTTCCGGTTGCAAACTGACATGTGGGGTCGCTACCGCATTAGCGAGGCCGCCGAATTCTATGACGCTGCCGGAGCGTGGAGCGTTGCCCAGGACCCCGGAAATTCGATTGGTCAGACCGCGGTCGAATCGGTACTAGACGCGGCAGGCAATGTCATCAGCAGTTCAGAGGTTCGCATCGCTCCCCAATATTTGCTGATGCGACTTCCAGAAGACGACGATGAGTCATTCGTCATTTTCAGACCCTTCGTACCTTTCTCTGATGATGACTCACGCAAAAACCTTGAAGGTTTCATGGTTGTTCACAACGACCCCGAACGGTACGGCCAAATCGAGGTGTACGAGATTCGATCCTCAGCGCCAGTTGATGGACCCGCATTGTTCAACTCCAATATTCAAACCGAGGAAGAAATTTCGGAACGACTGACCCTCCTTAACCAAAATGGGTCCACGGTTGTTCCGGGCAACCTTTTACTTATCCCCGTCGCGAATTCTCTTTTGTACGTGCGGCCTCTATTTATAGAAGCCACCGGTACGACAGCGGTGCCCGAACTGCAACTTGTCATCGTTGGGGTAGGCCCCGAAGTCGTCATTGCGGACGATTTTGAATCCGCGCTCGTGGGGGCAATCCCTGGACTCAATATCGATCTCAAGTCAGGACTGCCGTTACAAGACATAGAGGTTTCGTCGGACGATCAAGAGGACGAAAGCGAGCCTTCCGATAGGGAGTCCGAAAGTGACGATCCGAAGATGGAAGGTGAGCAAGGTGACGAATCCATCGAAGAGCTGTTGGCGTTGTCACGAGACGCTTTTGAACGCGCAGATGCAGCGCTCCGCGACGGCGACCTCGCCGCGTACCAGCGGTGGGTCGAAAAGGCGGCCGGGTATATAGCCAAGGCGCAAGAGTTACTTTCTCAATCACCGTCCAAAGATGACAGCGACGCGGCATAGCACCGTGCCAAATACGATCCCCACGGCGACCGGGGAAGTTAAAGCTCCTGAGCGGGTTCTTGTTGTGGTAGCTCACCCTGACGACGTCGATTTCGGCACCGCTGGAACGATGGCTGCGCTGGTCAATGCTGGGTCACACGTGTCTTATTGTCTGGTGACCAGTGGCGAAGCTGGCGATGATGAATCGACCCTGAGCTCCGACGATCTGACAACTTTGCGGCAGCATGAACAACACGAGGCCGCCACAGTAGTGGGAGTCGAAGAACTTCACTGGTTAGGGCACCCAGACGGGCAGGTCGTCAATAATCTTGAGCTTCGCCGTGACCTTTCGCGTGTCATCCGAATGGTTCGTCCGGAGGTTGTGGTAACGCAACCAACAACAGCGAACTGGGATCGCATCTACGGGTCGCATCCCGATCACTTAGCTACGGCATGGGCGACCATGGCGGCCGTTTACCCGGACTCACGTAACCCGCGGTCCCATCCGGAACTTCTCAAAGAAGGGCACGAACCGCACACTGTTTCCCAGGTATGGATGATGTGGATGGCAGCAGCGGAGGGGACGATGATGCATGTGGATATCACAGATACCTTTGAGCAAAAGGTAAAGGCTTTGCGGTGCCACTCCAGCCAAACGGACCGAATCGAGGAACTGGAAGAATTGTTGCGCGAATGGGCGTCGGGTGTGGCCTCGACTGCCAACATGACCGAAGGTCGACTTGCTGAAGTCTTCCGAGTCATAACTACCGACTGACGACAAACAAAGGCGGGAGGCAGGGCACTATGAGCGATGACCGTTTGATCGATTCACCGCGCGCATGGCTCACGGTCATCGCGACGTTCTTGTCTTCGGCGGTTGCTCTGGGCAGCGTTTACTGCTTCGGGGCGTTCTTCCAGGCGATGGCAGACGATTTCGGAACCGGAAAAGGCTCAACGGCCGTGATTTTTGGGCTGACAACATTTTCATTCTTTTGGTTGAGTCTGATCACCAGCCGGCTCGCCGATCGGTACGGCCCTCGTCCCGTTCTCGCAGTCGGAGCGGTCGCCTTATTTTCGGGGTTGTGGGCGACGAGCTATGCGAATTCAATCACCCTTGGCTACGTAACTTTCGGAGCTGGCGCCGGGATCGCAGCCGCATGCGCCTATATCCCAATGCTCGCACATGTCGGAGGCTGGTTCGAAAAATGGCGTGCTGTGGCTGTCGGTATCTCGGTTGCCGGCATAGGCGTTGGGACGCTGGTGATGAGCCCGCTTGCCGCTTGGCTCATCAACGAGTATGGCTGGAGGAGTACCTACCGAATTTTCGGGTCCGGCGGAACCGCCGTTATGGCGGTATGCGTCTTGATGATGGCGCGTGCGCCTGGCGTGGCGGGCGCGGCACCTTCGCGAATCCGAGAGGCTTTTAGGTCACCGACTTTTCGACGACTTTGGATAGCGGGCCTTGCTTCGGGGTTGGCATTATTTGTTCCCTTTGTGTTCGCTGTCCCGTATGCCAAGGAACGCGGGATTTCTTCGGTCGCCGCCGCCACATTGGTAGGGGTGCTTGGCGGGTCCAGTGTCCTATCACGAATCTGTTTTAGCTGGCTCACCAGCCGATTCGGCACCTTCCCCATCTTTAGAATCGGTGCTGCTCTTTTCCCTTTGGCGTTTGTCATATGGCTGTTAGCTGGCTCCTCCTACGCTGCTCTCACTGTGTTCATGGTGGTGATGGGTCTTGGATATGGCTGCTTTGTGGCAGTCAGTCCGTTAGTTCTCGCTGACCTTTTCGGCGTAGTTGGCTTGGGGTCTCTAATGGGAATTCTTTACACCACACAAGGCTTAGGAGCCTTGTTTGGGCCCCCCATCGCGGGACGGTTGATCGATGTCTACGGCGGCTACACGATGCCGCTGTTGGTGTCGTTAGGTTTCGCGATGATTGCGTTCCTACTCTTGTCACTCATCCCTACGACTGCCTCGGGAAATTTCGCGGAGGCTGCATCGGGCCAAGCGCATTTGTTGCAACCTGCCTACGCGGTTGGTTCGGCGTTACAAGCTATAGACGAAACCCTGTTGGAAATAGAAGACTGGTTCGACGAGTAATTGCGTTGATCGCCTCAATAGGCGCGATCTCAGGGGAGTTAGGTTGCGGTTTTCTTCAGCAACCGGCCATACTGATGACCATTCGCCGCGGGGTGGAGCAGTTTGGTAGCTCGTCGGGCTCATAACCCGAAGGTCGTTGGTTCAAATCCAACCCCCGC
>ENA-UPTF01000639-UPTF01000639.1-marine-metagenome-genome-assembly--contig:-NODE-639-length-23960-cov-5.058452_pt1 | contig 23960 bp, 18 predicted proteins | sample MGYA00238166_ERZ767019 | MGnify/ENA primary metagenome ERZ767019 (study PRJEB28930, sample SAMN06266391) | marine metagenome | isolation source: Sea water from 250 m depth | place: Atlantic Ocean | study... | reverse complement strand
ATTATATTGATAGAAAGCGGTGGGGGTGGCGGTAAAAGTGCGGCACCGATAGCGCGCATCGCTTTCAAGCATTTGTTTGATAAAAATAATGAAGATAAACTTGCAGTAAAATAGTGTTTAAAGCGGTATATAGTCAGGCATCGGATAAGCCTATCTCGATAATAATTTTTCCCATAATATTAACATGTCTTGGACTAATTTCTTTATTTAGTATTAGTATACATCAATTTGGTGACCTTGCATTTACAACATTTACAAAACAGATACTTTTTTTGATACCTGCAATTGTAGGTTTTCTAACAATATTATTTATTCCGAAATATATCATCCACAAGTATATATATGCTGCTTATTGTCTAATGTTGATTTTGATTTTGGTCCCGTATTTATTTGATACCATTGCTGGTACGCATCGTTGGATAAATTTTGGTTTACCCGTGGGTGTTCAGCCATCTGAGTTTGCCAAGTGGATCGTGGTTGTTGCTCTGGCACGCTATCTTTCTGATCATAATCTGCGAATGAAAAGGTTCACGACAATACTTATCCCAATATTCATTGCTTTAGTACCTGCTATAATTATCCTGCAGCAACCGGACCTTGGAACAGCGATAATACTTTTGACGCCTATTTTACCTATGTTGTACTGGGTAGGCGCCAAGCCATTTCACTTGTTCATACTAGTGGCTCCTGTACTGAGCATTGCTACTGCATTTCACACTATTTCCTTTACTGTTTGGGCGATTTTAATGGGTAGTACGCTGTACCTGACGCAACCAAGGTTATTTTTTGGAGTTGTGTTTTATTTCGGTAATATATTTTTAGGATTATTGTCACCATTTCTGTGGAACAGTTTAAGGCCTTACCAGCAGAAGAGGATTCTAACCTTGTTCAATCCTGAACTAGATCCGTTAGGAGCAGCTTATCAGACGATACAAAGTAAAGTGGCGATTGGATCTGGCGGGTTTTTCGGCAAGGGATTAGGAGCGGGGACTCAAACACACTTAAAATTTCTTCCGGTCCAGGAATCTGACTTTATTGTTTCCGTTATCGGTGAAGAATTTGGGTTTATTACAATCTCAATTATGTTAATTATTTTTTCACTTTTTATACTAAAGATTGTAAAACTAGCGTTTTTAGCAAAAGAACGTTTTCCGGGGTTGGTTCTCATAGGTATTGGCACAATCTTCATGGCGCATGTTTTTGTTAATACTGCAATGTCAACTGGAATGATCCCAGTAAAGGGTTTACCATTACCATTTATATCGGCAGGTGGTTCATTTTTATTGTCCTGCTTTATAATGATCGGTCTGATTATGAAAATGAGTGATGAATCAATCGAATGACAAAGTAAAAGGAATTGATGTTAGGGACTTGCAGAGCTAAATTCGGTTCTAGTTTGTGCTGCAAATATTCTAAATAGCCCTGATGATCATTAGCCCAACTAAAATCCCTCGGATTATTCTGTTTATTTTTCTCGTCTTAAGTACTGGAACTGCCCAAGCTCAACAGACCGATATAAAGCGTGAGTTAAAACGGCTAAATGCAAAGATAGATCGAGAACGGGTTAGGACAGATTCACTAGAAACACAAATTAGTATTCTATTACCTGATTTGCGGAACACTCTAAGAGCGACAGTTGACGCAAAAAAACAAACTGATTCAGTTGCTATTTTACTAATTAATCGAATAAATACTCTGCAGAACAAGATTCGGATGCTGGAAGACAAGTCAATTTATACTGATAGTACCAATTTTGAAATTCTTGCCCAACTTGTAATGATCGAAAATAAAATTATAACATTAACTAATAGTTTTACTGAGATGTATAGCCTGCGATCTGAAAAACAGAGTGGTGTCATTAAAACAAAGATTAGTACCGCGGAATATCAGAGAAAATATATTGAAGCATTGAGCTACTACCAGAATGGTGATTATAATCAAGCGATTAAAGGTTTCTCTGAATTAGTGCTGGAGGATCCCTCGAATAAACTTGCTGATAACAGCCAGTATTGGCTCGCAGAGTGTTATTATTCAATCAAAAATTACAAACGAGCAACTCTAGAATTTGAAAAGGTATTTACTTTTCCAGGCACGGATAAGGACGATGATTCTCAACTAAAACTAGCTCTTGCATATCAGAGCCTTGGTAATTTTTTAAAAGCAAGAGAAGAATATCAGCGGATGATTGATTATTTCCCAAGTAGTGAATACTTTAGCAGGGCCAAAGAATCACTCAAGCAATTGAGTGTAGAATAACCCTTAGTAATGCCTTTTAAGATATTTTTTTTAACTACGGAGATAATTCCATTCGCTAATACCTCATCCTTGGCCGCTTTTTCAGCGAAGGTGCCACTTCTATTACAGGACAAGCAGCATGACATTCGGACACTAATTCCGAAATATGGTTATGTTAGTGAACGAAAGTATATTCTTCGTGAAGTAATAAGATTACGTGAAATCCCTTTTGAATTTGGTGAAGAAAATGTTATCACCTCGGCGAAAAGTGCCTTTATTCCTAAAACACGAGTTCAAGTATATTTTTTAGAAGATGACCAAAGATTTAAGCCGTTGACTAATTTAATATATAAGGCAAAAAACGGTCGTGTTCTTGTTGATAATGATATGCGGTTTGCATTTTTTAGTAAGGCATCCTTAGCTATTTTACCTCATCTATTTTGGAGACCTGATGTAATGTGGTGCAATGACTGGCAATCTGTATTGGTACCAGCCTTTTATAAACAACAATACATGAATGATGAATTTTATTCAAATATGAAATCGGTACTTGTTGTTCATAATTATGAAAAGGAATACTTGGCCATTACAAGGAATACCTTTAAGAATACTGGACTTGAAGAACCTGCCAGCATGAAAAAAGGGGTGGTGAATGCCTATGAGGCTGCCGCAGAATATGTAGATTTGATGATTGCAATTGATTCACCTAATAACCAAGTATCAAAAAAATTATTGGAACTACCCGCGATCAAAAAGAAAAAGAGTAAATTATTAACTATAAAGACTTCGGGGGAAGAATCACCAGATTATGATAAAGTTGCTGCAAGAATTGATAGTGGATTGCAGAAACTTTTTAGCTGATCACTCGTACCCAGTCTAAACTATATGAAAAATCTTCAGTTATTTGTGGGTTTTACCTGTATGCTAATTTTCCTAAGCTGTATGGAAGATACTGTTACAGTGGATCTGATGGATGATGGAATGTATCATGATACTCTATATGTTAGGGGGATCACAGGTATTACTTATCAAACACCGCCACAGCTTGGCAATTCTACTTTGTTGTACTTTGGTACTGATAGCAATGGATTCCAGAACCCATTTGCACTTTTTAGGGTATCAAGCAATAGTATAACAACTCCAGTTGAGACATTTGCTAGTCTTAATGATTCAACAATAGAAATTGACAGTGCAAAATTCATATTAACATTCAATGAGGATTCGATAACAACAGGTATGATTTTTGATTTATTTTATTTTCAAGAAGGGGGCGACTCAATTTTCAGTGAGTCGGAGAGTAATTATCTAAACATTACGGAGAATGATCTCAACTCAACATATATAGGCAGTAGTAGATTATCACAGAAAGAACCAGATTCGTTGGGAACTACAAGCTTTCCTACGCTTTCGTTCAATGTTTCAGAAATACTTGATTCATTTTCAGATACTTCAAGTGAGAATCGTAATCTAACTGTTATGATAAAACCTAAATTTAAACTAGACGGTGTTTTTTCCTTCAAAAGCAGCGAAAGTGGATTTACTTACGCTCCGCAGATACAGGTTTTTACCCATGACACAGCTTTTGTTGATTCTACTGGAGACTCGGTAGTGGTAGATACAATATCGCACACGTTTATATCCACTGATGATTTATCAATTATTATTCCACCCGATGAGATAGATGAAAATCCTAACAATATATCTTTAGGTAGAGGTATGACATATAAAGCGATCATACAAATACCTGAATTGGACTCGATTTCAATACCACAGCAAGCAATCATAACTAAAGCTGAATTATCGTTTTTTTATGTGAATGATACATCACAATCAAATTTTTATTTACAGATCCACCCAATAACTGATTCTGTATCCATAGCAGAATTACAAGGTTCATTACTAGATGATCCACTCGTAACAGAACCCAGTCTAATTGCGGTTAACCTATCGAATAATGGAAGGATAAGCCTTAATATTCGAGAGTATTTGCAGTTACATCACTTTGGTTACATTCAGAATCAAGGGTTAAAGATGGAGGTAGCTAATACTGTTAGTCCATTCAATACATATTCGTTTTATATGAGTAATCTAGATTCACTTGCACCAAAACTTATCATTCATTATGTCACTCCTTAATAGGTATACTAAAATTTTTCTCATTATGACATCCCTATGTTATGGTCAGGATGTGTACAGTGCATATGGTGTTGGTGAATTAACATTTGCGCCTAATGCAGCGGTAATGGGTATTGGCAGTAATGGGTTAATGCCCAGTTTTCAGAAACATATATCACTTAGCAATCCTTCAACCTGGCTTAGAATACCATTTGCCTATGTATCGTTAAATTATGGTGGGACGCAAATAAAAGACCGTGATTATGATTACAATAATGTGCTTTCTGGATTAAATCAATTTCAATTTATACTGCCTATAAAGGGCCGTTATGCCATTGGTATTGGTTTCCAACCATTTAGTTCACAGTTGTATTCTTTGGAGAGTGATGATATTAATGAAAAATTTATCGAAGGGGATACCCTTACAATTAAAAAAGCAATCAATGGCTCCGGCGGTATTTCTGAACTCATTTTTTCGCTAGGTGCCAAACTAACAGAAAAAGAACAATTAGGGCTAAAACTAGAGTATTTGTTTGGATCAAACCGTAGACAAACAGTGTTCAACATTAAAGAAAGTGAGCATGAGTTAGATTACATATATAATCAGCGTAACATTTATAATGGTACGTTAATAAATGGATATTTTTCATCCCATCGTCTTGGTTTTGGTTCTAGAATATTACGTTTAAGTGGGTCTTTTAAAAGTGTTTTGCATCCAGTACGTATCGATCATTTTTCTTTTCAACCATTTGAAGATTCAAATGGCAATGGATATTATGACATTGCTGATTACCCAAGACCTTCAGGTGTGGATTCTATACCACCGGCAGCAATAGATACGATACTGAACAATCAAATAAGCCCATTTGAATATGCTTTTGGGTTTGATCTGGAATTGACTGAAATGATACATGTGCAGGGGGAGCTATCCTCGTGGTCAGATCAAGCTGATAGTGGAACCAAGCTTATTTCTAGTTTAAATCAACGGGTAGTTGCTTATCGCCATCTCAATATGGGCCTTATTCGATTCGCGAGAGTTTTACCTAGAATTTGGCATGAGAGTTTACATTTCCGTGCTGGCATTTTTCAGCGTGTATATGAAATAGAAAATCAATTATCTCATGACGATTATGCCATGGATTATAAAATTAATGATTTAGGTATATCTATTGGCTTTGGTGTTAAATTCGGTGTCACAAAAAACCAAATAGATTTCGGTTTTAATCTGATCAATAGATCAGATTCACACAACAGTGATAAATTAATTGCTAATTTTAATATAGGAATTAGCATTGGTGATCTTTGGTTCGTCAAGCGTAGGGTAAAAAAATAATGGCAACTTCAACAACTAAATATCGGGTGAAAACTTTTTCAATATTTATACTGGCTTTATTTTGTATTATGTGTGTACCGCCGACCGATACTTCAACTTCTGATGACAGTGCAGCGGATCAAGCATATTGGGACTCCGTAAGAGCGGTAATGTGTCCGCGAAAAATGAGTAGCGCTGCCGAGTATTATAAGAATAAAGATTGGGAATCTACGGTTAGAATTTATGGGGATATTATTCGTTATGGATGCGACCGGGATGACCCAGAAGAAGTTTATCAATATTATGCAGTTGCTTTTGAATATCTAGGCAGGTTTGATAGTTCAGAATACATATTGTTAAAAGGACTACAAATTTTACCGGATAACACCAATCTTCGTAAGCGTCTTGCCTATTCTTACAAAAAACAGGGAAAAGTAGACCAGGAAATATTGGAGTATAGCCGATTGTCCGATTTACTGCCCAAGGATATATCAATCAAAACAGAGTTAGCAAAACTTTATGGTGATCAAGGCGCCTATGATGACCAAGTTGACATCCTGAGGCAGATTCTCGAAATAGACCCTGGAAATGAGAATGCGCAGGGCGATATCGCTAGGGTATACGAAATGACCGGTAGAGATCCACTCCAAATATACGGTGAACGATTCCATAATAATCCTGATAATGTGTCTTATGGTTTAGACTATGCTGATCGTCTATTGAATGCAGAGAGGCCAGAAGACGCAATAGATGTTTTAAAACAGGTTATTCATCAGGACAATACCAGTAAAGTAGCCTACCGGCAATTAGCAAAAGCTTATGATCGGTCAGGAATGTTCCAGCAAGCATCAGAGTCTTACGAGGAACTATTTAAGCTTGATCCTCGTGATTTCCGTGTTGCCATCCAGGTATCTGAAGTGAATATTGCCGGTGATAATTTTGGAAAGGCAATAAGGTGGGCTGAAAAAGCTGTTACCTCGTCCAAATCAGGGGAGGCCTATGCGCAACGTGGAAATGTCTATTACAAATCTTTTCAGGAATGTAGGTCAGCCGATATTTCTATTGATGATAGAATAGTTGCATCGTTGGCTCATGAGAGTTTTACTGTAGCAGAAGAAAATGATTACCGCAGGTTTCATAATTCACTAGTCTGGCTGGAAGAGAACGAAGTGTTATTTGGTCGATCCCATTGGTTTATGCTTGATGCAAATAAAAAGAAACAGGGCTATATAAAACCCGATTCAGAATGCTATAAATGGGTAGAAAAAAAATTAGATAAAGATCCAAATTGGTAGATTATGATTGCACATGCCTAAAACACCATTGCAAACCTCGGATCCTGAATTATATAATATATTGGTAAGTGAAGTATCTCGGGAAAATACTACCCTTGAACTCATAGCATCAGAGAATTTCGTCAGTTACCCCGTGCTGGAAATGGCCGGGGGAGTGATGACCAATAAGTATGCTGAGGGGTACCCTGGAAAACGATACTATGGTGGCTGTGAATTTGTTGACGAAGCTGAAAATCTAGCTCGCGACCGTGCCAATCAACTTTTTGGTGTAGAATACTCGAATGTGCAACCGCATTCAGGATCACAGGCAAATATGGCTGTCCTAATGACCTTTATCGATGTCGGTGACACAATTTTGGGCTTGGACCTTGCTCATGGAGGACATCTCACTCACGGCAGTAAAGTCAATTTCTCTGGTAATTTATATCATTCAGTATCCTACCAGGTTAAAAAAGAAACAGGCAGGGTGGATTTCGATCAAGTTCTTTCGCTGGCAAGGGAACATAAACCAAAATTAATTATTTGTGGTGGGTCTGCTTATCCACGATTCATAGAATTTGAGAATTTCAAAGAAATTGCTGATGATGTGGGTGCATTTCTAATGGCAGATATAGCACATCCATCCGGACTTGTTGCTACAGGCCTCCATCCGTCACCAGTACCCTATTGTGATGTAATTACGACTACAACTCACAAGACTTTACGCGGACCACGTGGTGGTATGATCATGATGGGGAAAGATAGTGGTAACCCATGGGAAATTGTTGCACCAAAGTCTGGTCGATTGAAGAATATATCAGAATTACTTGATAGTGCAGTAATGCCAGGAATTCAAGGGGGCCCTTTAATGCACATTATTGCTGCGAAGGCGGTTGCATTTGGTGAAGCTTTACAACCGGAGTTTACAGTTTATACGCAGCAGGTAATAGATAATGCAAAAGCTATGGCGAATGAGTTTTTAAGTAGAGACTATGAGCTTGTCTCCGGCGGCACGGATACGCATATTATTTTAATTGATCTAACCAAGAAGGCGATCACAGGAAAGACAGCAGAAAATGCACTGGAAAAAGCCGGAATTACGGTAAATAAGAACATGGTACCGTTTGATGAAAGAAGCCCGTTTATTACTAGTGGTATCAGAATTGGTACGCCTGCAGTTACAACCAGAGGCATGACTCAGGATGATATGGTAAAAATTGTTGCCTTAATTGATACGATTATAGAAAAACCAAAAGACGAGGATACTATCGTTAGGGTAAAGGCTGAGGTAAATGATCTATGCAACTCTTTTCCACTTTATTCCGAATTGGGAGCTTAATACTGATTCATTATTTACCTAATCTTTATTTTTCTATAATTAAACCACATGCTAAAATTTGGTTTATTATTATTTGCTGTTTGAACACCCAATCATGCTCTACCAGCACACTGTTACGAACAAGTCCCAACACAGTAGAAATGATTATGATGAAACGGTCGGAATCGATTCTGGATAATGGAGCAATACCAGACAGACCAGAAAAATCGTTAAAGCATTGTATTATCCTGACACAAACTGCATTTGGATTTATCATGGAGAATGCTGAACGTGAATTAGATGAAGATTATAAACAAGGATTAACACTATACGCGGAGGCCAATAAATATTTTACAAGAGCAGTAGTTTTGGGAGAAAATTATATGTTTCTACGTTACCCGTGGTTCGATGAATGGTTGAATAATAGTCCAAATAAACATATAAAATTCGGAAATGATGATGTGGAAGGGTTATACTGGTTGGCCGCTGCCTATGGCGGGGCGGTGAGTTCAAGCCGCGGCGAGCCGGAATGGGTTATACAATTACCAAAAGTAGGAAAATTATTGGACAATGCTCTGGCAATAGATCCAAATTGGAATTATGGAAGTCTATACTCAGCAATGATCCCGTATTCGTTAAGTAGGCCGGATGCGCCTGTAAATGCCAGTGAGGTAGCGGAAGGCTATTATCGTAAGGCGCTCGTAGCCTCTGATGGCAACGATTTAGGTCTGCATGTAAGTTTTGCAGAAAATGTATTAATCGCCAGGCAAAATCGTAGTGAATTTGTTAGGTTGCTTACATTAGTTTTAGAATCTAATCATCGAGGAATCAAAGAATTAGAAGTTGGAAATTACATGGCAAAAAAAAGGGCGCAATGGTTATTGGGTCGTACTGAGGAGTTGTTTTACTAAATGAAAAAAATAATATTTATACTATTAGTTCTTGGGTACACTGAATTATCGGCTAAAAAAGTAATTATTAAAATGGCCAGTTTAGCCCCGGAGGGTAGTTTCTGGCACGGCATGCTCATTGAAATAGGTCAACAGTGGAAAGTAGCTACAGATGGACAGGTAATTCTTAGAATTTATCCGGGCGGTGTTGTTGGCGATGAAAGAGACATGATCAGAAAGATTCGGATTGGACAATTACATGCAGCAGCAGTATCCACGGAGGGCCTTCATGAAATAAACCCGGATGTTTACGTATTTGCCTTACCCATGGTTTATGATAATTATGATGATGTGGAGTGGATGCGGTCGCAAATGGCCGAACGATTGCAGACCGGTATGAAAAATAATGGGTTCGAATTACTTACCTGGGCTGATGTAGGGTGGGTGCATCATTTTTCAACCAAACCTATTATATATCCAGAAGACTTAAAACAGCTAAAGCATTTTACATGGGCAGGTGATTACCGGGCAGCAGAACTATGGAAAAAAGGTGGCTTTCAGCCGGTCCCATTGGCCTCAATCGATATTATGCCAGGGTTTCAAACTGGACTTATTGAATCGGTATCCACCACGCCAATATTTGCATTGGCACAACAATTGTTCGGCATAGCAGATTATATGTTGGATATAAAATGGGGACTATTGACCGGCGCTTTAATCGTGGATAATAGGACATGGGAAAAGATCACGCCAGACTACCAAAAAGTTATGACATCAATAGCCAATGAAGTCATTGGATCCAAAAATGAAATAATACGCTATGGTGGTGGAGAGAAAGCGATATCCGCCATGGTAGAATATGGATTAAAAGTTCATCGTCATACACCAGAAGAATTGCAGGTATGGAAAGATTTTATAAAATCATGGGAAAAAGATATTCGTGGAGGATATGTCCCGACCGAATTATATGATACTGTTCAAGAAATTATGAGCAGGAAACCACACTAAATAAGGATATTATTGGACCAGAAATGGCCCGGTTAAAACAAAACCACTTCGTTAAACGCCTAAAATGGGGTGAGGATACCCTTGCAATAGCTGTTTTTGCAATTCTAACCTTCTTTCCAACTTTGGAAATTCTTACCAGGTTAATTGGTCGACCTGGTATACCTGCATCGCCAGTACTTGTACAGCATATGACATTATGGATTGGCTTTATCGGTGCAGTTTTAGCAACAAGGCAGAACAAATTACTTTCTCTGATAAGAAAACCATTATTTCAACAAGATGAAATATTCCATCCGGGGAGATGGTTAGCGAAGAACATTTCATTTATAGTTATTCTGGCCTTGTTCTGGGGAAGTCTAAATCTGGTTATGGTTGAATACCAGTATCCTACCTATATAGCGCCAGGTATACTGCGCTGGGTAGCCCAATCGATTATGCCCTTGGGCTTTCTACTTATTGCTGCACAGATATTTTTAAAAAGTTCTAAAAATCATCTATTAAGGGCGACTATGCTAATGATAACAATATTTATTATCATCATCAGTCTTACCAATGCATTTCAAGATAATGGTTTGTTTTTGTGGGGTTCAGTTGGCCTAATTCTATTCTCAATGATTTTTGGTACTCCAATATTTATAGGGTTGGGCGGCTTGGCTGTATTGTTCTTCTGGAGTGATTATACACCGATTTCAGCAATATCTGCAGAAACCTACCGCATAGTTGTATCGCCATCACTACCAACAATTCCATTATTTACTTTAGCAGGATATATATTGGCCGAGAGTCGTGCTTCTGAACGAATGCTGCAGTTGTTTAGAACTGCATTTGGCTGGATGCCAGGGGGTACTCCAGTGATTATCGTGTTATTATGCGGTTTTTTTACTGCGCTTACCGGAGGGTCGGGCGTGACGATATTGGCTTTGGGCGGATTACTTTTTCCATTACTTCGTAAAGAAGGTTATTCTGAGCAATTCTCATTGGGTCTCATTACACTTGCCGGTTCTTTAGGGTTACTTTTTCCACCTAGTCTGCCTTTAATTATTTATGGTGTTACCGCTCACGTATCTATAAAAGATTTATTTATTGGAGGGCTAGTTCCTGGAATAATATTATCAGTTGTGGTCGCAGGTTATTCAATATTTCAAGGTTATTCCCAACACGTCGAGCGGCAGCCGTTTCATCTAAAGAAAGTATGGGCAGAGTTAAAGAATAGCTATTTGGAGGCCATTATTCCACTACTGATACTTTTTGGGGTATTTGGCGGGTATACTACACTAGTTGAAACTGCCGCAGTAGTAGTGATTTATATATTTATAGTTGAAGTCTTTGTTTATAAAGATTTGCAAATGAAAGAAATACCACGAATAATTATCGATTGTGCGACACTAATAGGTGGTGTACTAATTATACTGGGCGTAGCCATGGGTCTTACTAGTTATATCGTTGATGCACAAATACCGATGTTATTAATGGAATGGGTTCAGCAAACCATCACATCAAAATATGTTTTTTTACTGTTATTGAATATTTTGCTACTTGTTGTTGGCTGTCTCATGGATATTTTTTCAGCAATTATCATAGTCGTGCCATTGATTACACCGCTACTTATTTTGTTTCCCGATATCCATCCAGTCCATCTAGCCGTGATTTTTATTGCAAATTTGGAGCTAGGATATCTAACGCCGCCGGTAGGAATGAATTTATTTCTATCCGCCTATAGATTTGATAAAGATATGCCGGTGGTTTACAAGGCTACGTTACCTTTTTTCTTGTTAAGTCTGATAGTAGTACTAGCCATTACTTATATTCCGATATTGTCGTTAGGATTATTGCGATTATTGCAATAGGTTTTATAATAATACTATATTTTTGAAAATGTGGGAACAATCACACATTAAAAATCATATCTTGACTGATGGTCGGCCCCCTCGATATATTTGCCGGCGTTAAAAGGAAATTCTTATCGACCGAAAAAGCTAATAGCTAAGAATAATAGAACAGACCTCGGGATGTCCTGAGGCCGGGAGAATAAAATGAAACGATTAGCGACGATATGTACGCTTATCCTTTTGACAAGTATAAGCCCACTCACTGCACAAAGTGAAGCGGGGGCAATATTTTTACTGATCTCACCTGGTGCGCGCGCTGGTGGAATGGGTGAAGCACAAGTCGCAGTAGCCAACGATGTTTACGCCAGCTATTGGAATCCTGCTGGTCTAGCATTTCTCGAAGGATCCGAAATGGCGATAATGCACGTAAACTGGCTTCCCAATTTAGCCGATGATCTCTATTATGAATTTCTTGCTTTTCGCCGTCATTTTCCATATTTGGGCACATTGGGCGGTCATATTATTTACCTTAATCTGGGTGAGCAGATACGCATGGGAGAGACTCCGGATGATTATCTAGGCAAATTTACCAGTTATATGATGGCAGCAACCATTTCGTACAGTGCATTGCTCTCACAGAATTCATCCTTAGGCATTAATGCGAAAATATCTTATCAGCATTTGGTTGAACTAGGTGCAGGTAATGAACAGGGTAAGGGCACCTCCACTGATTTTGGTTTTGATATTGGTTATCTTCGTAAAGAATTTCTTACGCCCCGTTTAAATTTGGGTTTGACTGTTACCAATATAGGCCCCAAAGTTTCTTTTATCGACCCTGCACAAGCCGATCCACAGCCTACTAATCTAACTTTAGGATTTAACTATGCCATTGTTAATTCCGAGTTTAACAAACTTAACGTTGTATATGATGTAGATAAATTGCTGGTATCATCCTACCCGGCAATGGACTGGGATGGCGATGGTTATATCGGTGGATTTGATGAAGATGGTCATCAATCGGATAAAAATGCTGATTTCAATAAGGATGGCCAGCAGGAGACAGAGCATACTGATCCAATTTATTTGGCTATTTTTACCTCTTGGGTTGATGACTGGTTACTAGGCGGAGATATTGATTTGGCTACCCCTGGTAATGATCCTGACCGACAAATAGGCGGATTTCGCTGGAATGATATAAATGGTAATGGTGAGATAGACCCCGATGAGGCAGAAATGGAACCAACCGACGCTGCTCCTGGTGACGCAGCTTGGGGAAAATATAATGAATTTGGGCAAAAGGAAGTGGGCAGTGGCTCTGCCAGGACAATTCAAAATGAGCTCGATAAGCTCGTCCACAATATTGGTATGGAATACTGGTATTCTAGTTACTTTGCTTTGCGGATGGGTTATCTTTATGATAAAACTGGGAAGATAAGTAATCCAACCTTTGGCGTCGGTCTACGATTTGCGGGCTACGGTTTCGATTTTGGATATACATCAGGCGAACCAGGCCATCCACTAGCAAATACCATGCGCTTTTCTCTAAATATCGAATTTTAAACTACTCCGCGAAAAATAAAAATAATTATAAATGCGTAGGATTGTAATTATCCTGACAATTTCTGCTTCACTTTATCCCTGTTTTGCAGGGATAAATGGCTCTGTTCGTATTGCTGCAATTAGGGTATCATTCTTGGAGGATGATTCTCCAGGAACAACAGGTAATGGTTCATTCCTACTAAATGCTCCTATTGATACTTGCGGAAGGTACACAATAGATCCTGTGCCTCACGATCGGTCCTATTTCGAGTCCCAGTTAGTAGCTGTAAATAATTATTATCGCTCAGTTTCTTATGGGAAATTTGGCTTGGACGTTGATCAGTCTACTGTATTTCCAATTTCTGATGAAAATAGTTATGTATTGCCCGAAAAGATGGATTATTATCATCCCTATAATCAGACTGACCTGCATGATCAACGAGTAACTGAGTTATTTCGCGATGCTATAGAGACAGCATACAATGATGATGAGATTGATTTTTCAAATTACGATCATGTTGTGGTTTTCCATGCTGGCATAGGCCAAGATTTTTCCTTACCATTTTTAGACCCTACCCCAGAGGATATACCTTCAACATTTATAGATGTTAATATGTTACAAGAATATGTTGGTGGAGTACTACAATTTGGTACAGCTACAATAAATCAGGGTATCATTTTACCGGAAACACAAAATCATTTATTTTATCAAGAGTTGGAAAATATTTTTCTCGATACTGAAGAACCATGTGACTACCAATATGGGCTAACGGGTACATTTGCATTAATGTTGGGTTTTGCCATTGGGTTACCACCTCTATGGGATACGAAATCAGGGCAGAGTGGCATCGGAATTTTTGGTCTTATGGATCAAGGGTCAAATAATGGACGGGGACTAATCCCAGCTCCACCCGATGCATGGAGTCGGAAATTTGCAGGCTGGGAATTACCATTGATAGCTATGCCATCTAAAATGATCAATTTGCCGAGTAGATCAGAGGATAACTTGGTGCAAATCCCAATCAATGAAACTGAATATTTTCTAATTGAGAATAGAACGAACTGGTATCGGGGAAATATGTACATTGATTCGACCCGCTATCTTATCTATGAGAATACTGAGCGATACCCGCCTTTTGTTGAAGTTCTTTTTGATTCAGTTGCGATTGAAAAGGATGAGAATGGGGTGGTCACTGCTATTCCGGATTATGACCTAGGATTACCGGCATCCGGTCTATTGATCTGGCATATAGATGAAAATAAAATTTCTAGTGGCTTCGATAATTACCTTGTAAATGGTGATCGTGCAAGTAGAGGGGTGGATTTGGAAGAAGCGGATGGAGCCCAGGATATTGGTTTTCCCTCAATTTTTCTTTTTTCTGATCCATCAGCGGGATATTTCGGTGATTTATGGTTCAAAGGGAATCCAGAATATGAACGTGTTAATCCAAGCATGGAGGGGCTTGCGCCTGTATTTGGTGCGTTCACCTATCCAAGTACCGTATCCAATGAAGGCGCATCAACGTTTATCACTATTGGCGATATTAGCGTCCAAGCAGATACGATGAACTTCACCATATCTAGTTCCTTACTGGCGGATGGTTTTCCAGATACTTCCCTTCACATTAGGTTAGTCTATGATTTTGATAATGATGGTGTTCAGGAAATAGTAGGAGGTCAGGATTCTTTATGGGTAACTCAGGAAAGTGACATAACTATAAGAAATGATTTTTATCAACCAGTTGGCGCAGTATACGATTGGTCGGTTGTATATATCGACCAAGTTTTATACTTGTCTATTAATGAAGTCTCTGAGGGTTCTAACACCAAAATATCGTTTTTTAAATGGAAAGCAGATGAGCAAACATTGCAATGGGTACAGGATACCATAATTGCATCCAATAATGTCCTAGTTGTAAGTAATTCAACAGGTTTACCGGTTTTCATTACTGATGCTATTTATCAATTACAAACGGTGGTTATAAATGATGATGGAACGGTTGATTCACTTAATAGTAGACCTTGGGCATCTGCAGCTGATCTAAACCTCGATGGTGAAGCTGAATATTTGTATATAGACTACCAATTAGTAGACACACCAAACTTTTATGGAACATTAGAGGCAAAACATATGAATGGAGTCACTATCTCAGGTTTTCCTTTATATCATTATTCTAGTGGTCAACAAACAGTGTTAATAAAACATTTATACGGCGATGAACATCCCGAAATTGTAGTTCAGAATGCTAATGGAGAAATAATAGTCATCAATTGGCAGGGGCAGGTTGAATATCGTTTAACGGATTATGGTGACCTTGTATGCTTGAGTGATTATGATGGTCGGAATGCCATTGTCACAGAATCGGCCATTTGGTTTTTTGATGAGGTCAGCGAAAATCATGGCAATGAATGGACGTCAACCCACCATGACTTTGGCAACACGCGAACTCTTCAATTGAATATTCCTAAGCGCATTTCTGAACCTGTATTGATCGATAAAACTAAGACGTATGCTTATCCCAACCCGGTCTATGATGATTATGTTTATTTTCGTGTTGCTGTAGAATCAGCTGAGCGGATTGAAATTATGATCTATGATTTAGCAGGATATTTTATTAGAAAGATCAATGTTGAGGGACCTTCAAAAGGTGCAATTGAAGAAGAAATTTGGCGTGTGAGAGATATTGAATCAGGCCTTTATTTTGCGAATATAACCGCTTGGAGTGGCGATCAATCTGAAACAAAAGTTTTGAAAGTCGCTGTTATACACTAATGGTTATTTTACGGGTAATACCGCTCTATCTGCTATTATTGGGTCTATTGATTGGTCAGAATTATTATAATCACCCTGAAATAGATTGGAAGACATTCGAAACTGATCATTTTCAAATTCATTTTTATGAGGGTAGTGAAGGCACGGCCAGGGAGGGTGCGTTTGTTGCTGAAAAAATCTATCCCTTTGTTACCAAACTTTATGAATACGAGCCAGCAGAGAAAACAGATATTGTTTTTCTTGATACGGATGATATATCCAACGGGGCGGCTTACTACTACGATAATAAAATACTTATTTGGGCAACTCCCATGGATTTTGAGTTGCGGGGCAGCCATCGCTGGTTACAAAATGTCATCACCCATGAATACACCCATATCGTTTCTATGCAAAGATCAATGAAAGCAGGATTGCGTTTTCCTGGAGCCTACCTGCAGTGGATCGGATACGAAGATGAAAAACGGAAGGATGTGTTATATGGTTATCCGAATACGATGGTGAGCTATGCTATCCCCGGTACTAGTGTTCCGCCGTGGTTGGCCGAAGGTACTGCACAATACATGTATGAGGGAGCTGACTGGGATAATTGGGATACACACCGAGATATGATCCTGCGCGATAGAGTAATGAATAATAATTTATTAACTCTTACCGAAATGAACACGTTTGGGAAGAGTGGAATTGGTAATGAGTCCACCTATAACGCCGGATATAAGTTTTGCCGTTTTATTGCGCTATCCTATGGGGCTGATAAATTAAAAGAAATTATATTGGCACTTTCATCGCCACTGCAGTTCTCGGTAAGTAATGCTATTGAAAAATCAATCGGTATTTCTGGAGATGAATTATATGATCTTTACAAAAAAAGCCTGGAAAACGGGTATGATCTTTTAACACAATCCATACAGTCTACTGAAGTGCAGGGTAGGATAATTGCAGGAAAGGGAACGGCCAATCTTCATCCCGTATGGTCACCGAATGGAAAACATATTGCCTATCTTTCAAATGAGGAAAATGATTTTTTTGGGCAGACGGATCTTTTTATATATGATCTGGAAGCCAATAGTGCTGAGAATATCCAATCTGGTGTTGTTTCGGCCCCAACATGGAATAATAATGGGTCAACCTTATATTATGCGAAAAAAGCAAAATATCCTAATAAGCAAGGGTCTAAATACTTTGACTTATACGAATATGACTTAAATACAGAGCAAGAAACGCGCTTGACAAAAGATGCCCGAGCTTTTTCTCCATATTTCATCCCAAAGGATAGTACGCTTATATACCTGGCAACGCACGATGGTGGACAGAATATATATCGTATCGATCTAAAATCCCGTAAAACCCAACGACTTACAAATTTTGAAGATCGCAGGATGCTTAGTAGTTTGGCCTACGATGAGGAAAAGAATAGAATATTATTTGATGTTACCAGGAATCACTTTCGCGATATTGCATATCTATCGCTAGCTGATTCGACGCTTGGTTTTGTTTTTGCGAATCGTGAATGGGATGAAAGGGATATCAACATCTCAGCAGGACAGCTTATTTACGCAGATGACCGCTCCGGAGTTTTTAACTTATATGTAATTGATGAGAGCACTATGACTGGCGGATATATCACGAATGTAATGGGCGGTGCGTTTATGCCTACTGTAAATGCTTTCGGTCAGGTAGCGTATTCTCTTTATGAAAATGGATCATATAAAATAGCTGTCCTGGATAGTATTGCTTTCGTGGACCAAAATACTGTAGGCTATGATCCGGGTTACTGGCAACGGAATTCAGGACTTGCGGATCCAATTATTGAACAGGTTGATCTACCTGCAAAATCGTATGAGGATGATTTTACAACCATGTTCTTGAGTCCAAAAATAATGGGTGATTATCAAACGATCAAGTTGGGTTGGTATTTTTTTTCAAATGAAATTCTTGATCGTTTAAGTCTTTTTGGCGGTGCTTCCATGAATACAGCAAAAGATTTGGACCTGTTTTTTATTTTTGAATTTCGGCGATTATATCCAACTCTATTTGCTGAGGTATTTTATTTAACAAGAAATATCCAGGAAAAAAATCAGTATTCTGTATATCCATTGGATGATCGTCTACGTTTTCGTCTGATTCAATTTGATAGTGGGTTGCGATTTCCTTTATTAGGTCTAGGAAAACTGGAATTATTTTCTTCTTGGCAACAATATAGAGCATTTATCAAAGAGACCGTGGAGGGCATCCAAGGATTGGAAGCAGGTCTGGCCTATGATTATTACAAAGGACTTATTTCTGGTGTCAGATTATCAGTTAATGGTGTCAAACGATTAGTGGATAGCGATATCAATCCTTCAAGAGGATTTAAGTTGGATGTAGATATTACCTATGAAAAAAATAAGTTTATTGAAGGGTTGGATTTTTCTGATGCAGGTACATTAGTACCAAATTGGGCGAATAATGATCTTTGGCGAATACAGCAATCAAGTTCTTTGTTCCTTGCCATTCCTACTACCAACCGTATGACAATTAGTCTGGAGTCAATTGCTGGAAGCATCAGCAATGTAGAAGCAGACTCGTTTTTTCATTTTTTCGCTGGTGGAATAAATGGTTTGAAAGGGTATCCTTTTTACAGTATTGAAGGCAAGTCCATCGTTATTGCAACAGGAACGCTACGAGTACCAGTTTTCCGTGAAAAACATATATCATTAGGTTGGTTTATTATGCAAAACAGCACACTAGGCTTTATCGGACAAATTGGGGATGCCTGGAGCCAGAGCATTGATGAACCAAACTGGTTGCATTCGGTAGGAATTCAATGGCGAATTAATGGTTTTTCCTTTTATAATTTCCCAACCGCTATTGGATTAGAATTACACCAAGGATTGGATACATTCCAGCGACAAATAAATAATAAAAGTGTAACTTATGGTCAGGAACAACTGTTTTACCTGACTATCTTATTCGGATTTTGATAACATGAGGTGTTTATTAATCATTTTTGCAATGACCAGTTACTTGGGTGCTAATGATCTATACAACCTTGATAGCCGATTCCAACCAGTGGTTACAACAAATTTTGTTTTCCTAAATCAGGATTCTTTGCCAGCCACACCAAAAATAATTAAAGAGAATGATTCTCTAGTCGTCTATCCAGCGCGACCAATGCTTTACTCCTTAATTCTTCCTGGCGCTGGTCAATGGTATAATAAATCACCAGCATGGAAAATTGGGTTATTCGCAGGTATTGAAGCGGCTTCTATTTTCAGTGGGTTACAATGGCGAAAAAAAGCTGAAGATATTCGTCTTAAATATGAGATGTTCGCAGATCAGAACTGGGATTTGGAAACATGGGTATTTAATACCTTAAATACTCCCCTAGGGAACTATGCTGATGTACATATAAATGGTACCCATAAACTAATCCTGGTTTTATCAGGCAGTTTGGCTGAGCAATACGGGAACTACGTTCCTTCTGATTCATTAAAGGATAATGCTCATTGGGTTTATACGGGTGAAGTAAGCGTACTTAGAGATAGAGATTTTTACGAGAATATTGGAAAATATGATCAATTTGTTGGCGGCTGGACTGATTGTTATGATCCATCTGATATCCAACACACTTTCCCCCAATGGTTTGAAGTAAAGAAGGATGTGGGGGACAGCACGGAGATAATTATTTCTACTCCAAATAAACAGGATTATGTTAAAAAAAGGGCACTTTCAAATGATTACTTGAATATGGCAAAATATGCTGTGAGTGCGGTCATGTTCAACCATGTTATCAGTGCCTTGGAATCTGTATGGTCTACGCAAGTTAGGAACAGACCAAAAAAAGAACAAAATGTCCAAACCAAGGTAGGGTTATTATATGATCAACATGCGAATTACGGCGTGGGAGGGATTGCGGTATCACTACATTGGTAAGAAAATATTATCTATATCTGATTTTTATCACCTTAATTATTTTTTGGGGATGTGCGTCCTTTCAATCACAACAGGAAGTAGATATTGATTTACAATTTGAGCGGGCGAAGAAGTTCCTTGACAAGAAGAAGTATTTGCGTGCCCAGGAGGAATTTAATAATCTGGTGATTAGAGGTACTCATACTGATCTTGGAGATGATGCGCAATTCTACCTAGCAGAATCATATTATTTGAATAAAGAATATCTTTTGGCGATTGCTGAATATGACCGACTCATTAGGCGTATGGGATTTAGTCCGTATGTAGAAAAGGCCCGCTGGCGAGTGTGTCAAAGTTATGTGAAGGAGTCTCCCAAATACTATAAAGATCAGACCCATACAGAAAAAGCATTGAATAAACTACAGGAGCTTCTTGATGATTATTCGAATTCAGAATACAGAGAAGAAGCGAAGGGACTGATTGATGAATTGCGCAATAAATTGGCTAGGAAGGAATATGAAACCGGTGTTCTTTATATAAAAATGGAGGAATTCCAATCGGCAATTATGGCTTTTGAAGGTTTAATCGATAATTACTATGATACAGATATAATGGAAAAGGGTCATGTTGGTATTATACGCTGCTATAGTAAAATGAAGAAAAAGAAAGAAGCGGAACAATACTTCGCTGAACACGAGAGTCAAATAATTTCGACTGATCTACGGCAGGATGCATTAAGCTATATTCAAAAAATAAAGACTCCCGATTAAATGTCTAGGCGAAAAAAGATCTGTTTGTTTGGTGGCACATTCGATCCACCGCATATTGGGCATCTGCTCGTTGCTCAGACAATTTTTGAAGCTGAAAATTTTGATAAAATTGTTTTTATTCCGACATTTAAAACTCCGCAAAAAAATAATATTACCGATATAAAAGATCGTCTGGCAATGTTAAGAATGGGTGTTACCAGTAATCCAAATTTTGAGATTAGTGATCTTGAAATTCAACGAGGCGGCACCAGCTATACAATAGATACAGTCAGGGATTACAAAAGTGATCAAGATTATGATTCTAGGGAATTGTACTATTTGATAGGTAGTGACTCACTGCAGACTTTTCATACCTGGAAAGAGCCAAGGGAAATACTTGACGAATGTCAAGTTATTGTTGCTCTAAGGCCAGGGTTTCGTCCAAGTGATATATCAAATTGGATATTACGTAAGGTGCGATTTGCCAGTATCCCACGATTTGAAATATCTTCCTCAACGATCCGGTCGCGCTGGCAAGAAAATAAAACAATTCGCTACATGGTAACCCAACCGGTATGGGAATATATAAATGACCACGGTATTTATAAGTGATATGTGATAATTATTTAGTGCTTTTGTGAGCATAGGATTCACCTACTTAATTATTGGTAGCGTTGTGTTGTTCTATGGCGCTGATTGGATTATAAAAGGTGGCAGTCAATTAGCAAAATATTTTGGTTTATCATCCATAGTGATTGGTTTAACGGTGGTTGCGTTTGGTACGTCATTACCTGAATTGGTCGTTAGTCTTACGGCGGCACTTGAAGGTTCACCTACTATCGCAGTTGGTAATGTTATCGGATCAAATATTGCCAATGTTGGGCTCGTTCTTGGTTTAAGTTCGCTTGTCTTTCCCCTAACGATAAAATTCACCCAGATAAAAATAGACCTGAGTATTTACATGATTGTATGTTTGCTTTTTACCTACTTTTGCATGGATGGAGAAATAATCCGCATGGAGGGTCTGATTCTGTTCGCTTGTATAATAGCATATACCTGGTTTGCTATTAGACATCCCGCAAAAAAAAAGGATCCTCAAATTGATCAAATAAACCCAAACGTACCTTTATCAAAAACATTATTACTGATCCTGTTCGGAATCCTATCGCTTTCTTTTGGTGCAAATATATTTATTACTGGTGCAATCGATATTGCACGTTATTTTGGTATAAGCGAAGTAGTTATTGGTATGACTATTGTTGCTCTGGGTACTTCCCTACCTGAACTTGCAACTTCGGTCATTGCTGCATTTCGAAAGGAAAGTGCTATATCGATCGGTAATATCATTGGTTCTAATTTATTTAACTTGTTATCCGTAATTGGACTTGTTTCAATGATAAGTCCACTAGAATCGCCTGTAAAAATTATACACTTTGAAATTCCCTATATGGTTATTTATGGATTGGTTTTGGTCCCCATTAGTCTCATGCCCCAGCCTATTCATCGAGGATCGGCACTTTTGCTTTTACTAGGTTATGGTATGTTTATTTTCCAGATGTTTTAAATCGTGAATTCAATTATGTATTCATGGACAAGCGCTAACACAAATCTTAGATTTAACATATGATTCAGATGGAAAATGTGACCTATTCCTATGAAAAAGGTTACGGAGTGAAGAATGTCAACTTTACTATAAATGATGCTGAATTCGCATTTTTAATTGGTCCAACCGGGTCAGGCAAAACCACAATTATGAAATTAATCTACATGGCCTTGCTCCCGCAAAGTGGTGTGGTTACGACCGGCAGATTTCGATCTGACAAAATTAAAAAGCGAAAAATCCCCTTTTTGCGTCGCAGTGTCGGGATGATATTCCAAGACTATCATTTACTACGTGACCGGAATTTATATGAAAATATAGCGCTACCCCTTTATGTTATTGGGGCAAGACATAGTGAAATAGCGGATCGTGTGGAAAATATGATCGATCAGGTTGGACTTGTAGGAAAAGAAAATCATGCGCCAGATGAATTATCTGGCGGAGAACAACAACGTGCCTGTATAGCACGAGCATTGGTAAAAGATCCTGAAATCATCCTGGCAGATGAACCCACTGGAAATCTTGACCCAATTACATCTTTCGAACTGCTGAAACTATTAGAAGCCGTTAATCATGAAGGAACCGCAGTCTTGATGGCCTCCCATAACTATAACCTGATAAAAGGGCGCGGGCATAGAATTATGGAAATTCAACAAGGTCTTTTGCGGAAAAACTGATGCTCGACCGCGCATTATTTCTTTTCGCCGAAGGTTTTCGCAATCTATTACGACATAAATTGACTGTATTTGCTGCTGTATTTTCAGTTTTTCTGACCATGATTATTATTGGCTCATTGTTTATTGTTGGCAAGAATACGAATAAATTGATTTATTATTTACGTTCTAAGTATAAAATCGAAGTGTTTTTCGAAGCTGATCTGCCCAAGGAAGAAGCGCTAGAAGTGGTCGAGAAAATTGAATCTTTATCCGGTGTTAGGAATACAACATTTATCGATAAGGAAAGCGCTACCAAAATATTTGAGAAACAGTTTGGTGAGAATATTTTGGATTACATTCAACGTAATCCCCTGCCGATGAGTTGCGTAATTAATTTGAATAGAACCGGTAATTTTGAATTAGATATCGTGCCAATTGTCACTCGCATTGAGAGTTTTCCAGGCATTGATAATATAGATCATCAAGGAAAACTCATTCAGCGCATTGAAGCATTCCATAGTCGATTTACAAAAATATTCTCAGTGGTATCATTTGGCATAATCCTTATCACAATAAGTATCATATTAAACACAATAAAATTAACGATTTATGCTAAGAAAGATCTAGTCCAGGATTTACATATAATAGGCGCAACTAATACATTTGTCAAAGTACCATTTTTAATTGAAGGAATTCTGCAAGGTTTTATTGGATCATTGATTGCATTTTTTGTACTAGCAGTATTTTTACAATTAGGTAATAATTTTTTAA
>ENA-UPTF01000637-UPTF01000637.1-marine-metagenome-genome-assembly--contig:-NODE-637-length-23973-cov-3.518957_pt1 | contig 23973 bp, 19 predicted proteins | sample MGYA00238166_ERZ767019 | MGnify/ENA primary metagenome ERZ767019 (study PRJEB28930, sample SAMN06266391) | marine metagenome | isolation source: Sea water from 250 m depth | place: Atlantic Ocean | study... | reverse complement strand
GGCCACCGCATGTACATATCCATGCGACACGAGTACTTCCTTAGCCCAGAAAGGAAACCCCATTTCTTCTGCTTCCTTTAGATCACGAACACCACCATCAGTCACGGCCCCGACACACCCGAGGCCCAGGGCAATATTTCCTTGAATTTCACCCCAGTAAGAACCAATGGTTGCCGGGTAATCGAGGTCATGTAAAACGACCATACGCGGTGTAGGTATCGCCTCTATAGCTTCATAGTAATCACGTCGTTCGAGGGCATTTGGAGACTTGTGCCGGGCTGAAATCACACCTGTCACAGCATAACCAATGTGTGTTTCTGTGACAGTTGATATGGACCTGATCTCTGGCCTCATAAAACCTTCGGTACGCGGCCGAATTTCCATCAACTCAAGTGCATTAGCGATCGTCGGAGTGTCGATTTTCCTGAGTTGATCGAGCAGATTTTCGGTTAACGGGCCTGTAGTGGCACCCATGTTGGGTCTCCCATGCAGAATTTGAATGTTTAGAAATGAGTTTCAGCGCAAAAGCCATAGCCATTCTAACCAGTTACCAAAGGTTGTGATCACTTCTCAGGAAACAGAGGCTAAGGTAAATGCAATCGTGTGCTCAAGTGAAGTTGATAAACGTGGCGAACTTGTGATCTATATCAGTTAAATACCGCAATTTCGTAGTACAGCGTTTTGTACTAATCCAATAATAGGACTAGAATCTCCTCGCCCCGGCCAACCGCGACTCGTGGTGCCATCTGGTCAATAACTGGAATATTCACGGAGATTATTTAATGAACGGAACAGAGTTCATAGCCCAAATTCTCAAGCAAGAGGGCGTCAACGAAATGACTTGCTTCCCAAGCAACGCCCTTATTGAAGAAGCAGCAAAAACCGGCATCCGTCCTGTCATGTTCAGACACGAGCGCGGTGCAGTAATGGCGGCCGATGGCTACAGCAGGATGAGTGACGGTAAGAGATTTGGCGTAGTGGCAATGCAACACGCTGGTGGTGCTGAAAACTCAGTCGGAGGTCTATCACAGGCTTTTGGGGACAACATACCGATATTGGTACTTCCGGGTGGATATCCACTCGAACGCAGGAACGTAAGACCAAATTTTCTTGCAAACGAAAACTGGAAAGGCGTCGTGAAATCTGCTGAGATTATTCATACCCCCACTCAAATCAAGGATGTAATGCGAAGGGCTTTTCAGGCGCTCAGGAACGGTAATGGCGGACCAGTAGTCGTAGAGATGACACTAGACGTATGTGCTATGGAGGTCCCAGACCATGCTCTTGAATATAAATCTCCAGTAGCGACCAAGTCCGCTCCTTCGAAAACTGATATTAAAGATGCTGTTAAATCATTACTTGAAGCAGACCGCCCGTTGATATGGGCAGGTGCCGGAGTGCTCACGGCAGGCGCCACCGCAGAGCTGGCCGAATTCGCAGAACTTACTGATATTCCCGTTTTCACAACAATGGAAGGCAAATCTGCTTATGATGAACGGCTGCCTTTGTCATTAGGGGCTGGTAGCGGAGCCACAACTGGACAGGCTTATGAATGGATAAACGAAAGTGATGTTGTGATAGGAATCGGTACCAGCCTGACCATCAATAGTTACACAAGAACCCTGCCAGCAGGTAAAAAGACAGTCATTCATAACACCATAAATACAGATGATGTCAACAAAGACACCCCATCGGATATAGGCCTGATCGGCGATGCCAAAATCACTCTGGAGATGTTGATCGAAGAGGTCAAAGCCCAGATCGGTGAAAACGGCCGAGATACGGGAGTAGCAACGCACATAGCAGCAGTTCGGGAAAAATGGATGGCGGAATGGCTGCCTTTGCTAAATTCTGATGAAGCACCGTTAAACCCGTATCGGGTTATAAACGAGATCAACAATAATCTCGATCACGACAACAGCGTAGTGACACATGATGCCGGCGGCCCACGAGACTGCATGGTTCCCTTCTACATCGCCACCACTCCCCATAGTTACATCGGCTGGGGAAAGACTACGCACCTTGGTTTCGGAATCCCGTTAATGATCGGAGCGAAACTTGCTGACCCGAGCAAGTTTTGCCTCAACTTTATGGGTGATGGTGCATGGGGTATGTCCGGTACAGATGTAGCAGCATCCGTGCAATCTAATTTGCCCATCACAACTGTTTTGCTGAATAACGGTGGAATGGCTACATACCCGGGGGGATTCCCAACCGCACAGGAACAGTACGGAGTCTCACACATGGTTGGTAATTACGCACAAATTGCTGAGGGCATGGGCGGGGTCGGCATAGAAGTGAATAAACCCGAAGAAATGGGTCCTGCATTGAACAAAGCTAAACAGTTGAACGACGATGGACGCACGGTTTTGATAGACGTGAAATCCAATTTCGAATCACGTAAATCACGCTTCACTTAGGACAGGACGGAAAACTCACCAGTCCGAATTAATATCGCCACGACAGAGTAGACGCCGTAACTGTAAACCTAGGTACTCGCTGCAGGAGCCGCCATAAGTTCATCTGCATTTCCTGCAATATCATCGAACGACGTGTAATTTGTTTGCCATAGCTGAGAATACAGGCCACCGTTTGAAACCAGTTTTTCATGCGTGCCGATCTCGGCAATCTCACCATCCTGAATCACGACGATCCGATCCGCATTTCGTATGGTAGATAAACGATGTGCTATGACGAGTGCCGTACGCCCTTCCAGTAACTTCTTAAGAGCGTCCTGAACCACACGTTCCGTGTAACTGTCTATATTGGCCGTAGCCTCATCCAGGACAAGAATTTTGGGATCAGATACGAGCGCACGTGCGAAGCTCAGTAGTTGCCTCTGACCAACCGACAGGTTAGAACCGCGTTGTTCAAGAATCGTGTCGTATCCATCTTCGAGTTCCATAACAAAGTCATGAGCACCGATTATTTTGCAGGCTCCCACAACCTCTTCCCGTGTTGCGTAAGACGTGTTGTAACGGACATTTTCCAGAACAGACTGTGAAAATAAGAATGGTTCTTGTAACACCATTCCCATAACTTCACCAATCGAATCTTGAGTCACGTCCCTGATATCTTGCCCATCTATACTGATAGATCCGTCTTGTACCTCGTAGAATCTATGCGCAAGTGCTGTGATAGAAGTTTTGCCTGAACCTGTCGGTCCAACAAGAGCAATAGTCTGGCCTGGATCGGCAGCGAAAGTAATATTCCGCAGAATCGGTCTATCAGGGTTATATCCAAAAGTTACGTCATTAAATTCCACGCGCCCTTCTACCGCACCGATCGGCTTAGCGCCAGGTTTGTCCTGTATCTCGAGTGGGATATCGAGTAACTCGAATATCCTGTGTCCAGATGCAACAGCCCTCTGAAGCGTTGCATACTGCATGGTCAGAGAACGTATCGGCTCCATAAATCTTTGCACATAAAGCAGGAAAGCAACCATAGTTCCTACCTCTATGGCACCGCTCAGCACGCGATTACCTCCGACTATCAGGACGAGGCCAAGAGCAATACCTGTCATAATTTCCACAGTCGGCAACATCAGTCCACTGAGACGAGATGCGCGGATAGCGGAGCCAAAAAAATCTCGAACTTTCCCCCCCATAATGTTGTGATTTTCCCGGTGCCTGTTTAATGCCTGAATCACCCGGATACCCGTTACGTTCTGGTCAAGATAAACACCGACGATAGATGAATTACGTCGCATCCTAAGAAACGCTCGTCTGGCAATCGGTTGCCACACTAGCCTGACGAAAAGCAGCATGGGCAAAATCGCTAGGCTTACTATCGCAAGCTGGACATCGAGTATGAATAGAATGACCACTATCCCAATCAAGGTCAGGAAATCACCGATTATCTCTATTGAGGCCTCAAGCATTTCCTGAAGCGCTCCGACATCACCGAACATCCTTGCCATGAGAGCACCAATAGGTGTCTTATCAGAAAACGACATAGCCAAGCGTTGCAACTGGAGGAACATGTCTGCACGAATGTCATAAAGAACTGTCAAAGCTACGCGAGTTATGAGAATGTTTTGCAACATGTGCGTGAGCCAGTACAAGGCTGCGACGACAATAAGTGCGATAGCGACCACTGCAAGCAGATTTGTATCACCATCCTGGATCGCTCCGTCTATAGCCAACTTGATGAGAAGCGGCAAAGAAAGATTTGCGAGTGTGAATCCAATCACCGCCAAGGTGGCTACAACCATCGCCTTTTTATACGGAGACGCGTAATAAAGAAACCTTTTGAACACCGTGCTGTCTAATTGAGCAAAAATCTCTTCATCAGACTCATGTAGGGTCGTGTGTTCTTCCTCTACATTGGCTGGTCTCTCACGAGTATTTGCATTTGATGATGTTCGGATTTTGAAAAACTTAAACATCTTTATTCTTCCACAGTCCCAAGGTCGCCCCGCTGAAGGTCCCATAGCTCACTGTATCGTCCACCAAGTTGAACGAGTTCGTCATGCGTGCCACGCTCTATAACCTCCCCGCTATCCAAAACCAGTATTTCTTCTGCGTGCTTAAGGGAGCTGAGCCTATGAGCGATAATAACTGTAGTCTGGCCTTTGGTTAGTTCCTTTAAAGCCAACCTGATACGCGCATCTGTTCCAGCATCAACTGATGAAGTGGAATCGTCAAAAATCAATATTGGAGAGTTGGTTAGAAGTGTTCTGGCTATGGCAACACGCTGTCTCTGGCCTCCAGATAATCCAACTCCACGCTCACCAAGTTCAGCGTCGTATCCTTCAGGGAGTCCATCTATAAATTCGTGAATTTGAGCAATGGTTGCTGCGGCGATAACTTTTTCTTCGGAAGCATTAACGTCCCCATACCTGATATTGTCTCGTATAGAACCGTCGAACAAAAACGGATCTTGTTCAACCAATCCAACAGAATCTCTAATCGATGAAACTTTAACATCCCGAACGTCTATTCCATCAATCGTAATGGTGCCTTGATCAGGGTCATAAAATCTAGGCACCAAATTCGCCACTGAGCTCTTCCCGCTTCCTGGAGCGCCAACGATTCCGATGGTGTGATCTTTACGGGCCTCAAAACTTACATCTTTAAGTGCCTTAACATCACCATATGAAAAAGAAACATTTTCGAACCGCAGTACCCCATCAGTTACCTCGATGGGTTCAGATCCTTCTTTACTCCGAATTTCAGAAGGTATGTCCAGTACTTCGAAAACACGCCCACCTGCTGAGGTTGCCCTGGCAGTCGCATTGATGATTCCAATCAGCATTCTCACCGGCATACGCAATAAAGACAGGTAAAAGAAGAATTGCGTCAGTTCACCTATAGTGATGTTTCCGTCTATTGCTTTTTGTCCACCGAACCAAATAACAATAGCCCAGGCAGCTATAAATGTGAACGATATCGCTCCGCCTCGACGGGCCTGACTCCTGGCAGCATCCATCCTGAGTTCGACTACTTCCCTAGCGGTCACATCAAATTTTTGTTCTTCATATTTTTGGGCGGAAAACGACCTTACTACCCGAACGCCTGCAAGGTTTTCCTGCATTGTCGTCGTCAACTCACCCAGAGCATCCTGAATCTTCAGCCAGACACTTCGCAACTGAAGTCTTAGCCTTGCAGAGTTATAGGTCATGAAAGGAACAAATATCAGACTCATCAAAGCGAGTTGCCAGTCAATCAGCACCATAAATACGGCTGCACATGCCACGGTGAAAAACACCCGAAAAACCTGAACAAAACCCTGTTGCACAAACATCCTCACACCTTCGATGTCAGATAAACCCCTGGACATAAGCTGGCCCGTGTGAACCCGGTCATGGAAACTGAAACTGAGAACCTGAAGCTTGTCGAAAAACAACATACGTAGCCTGTTTGCTACTCTCTGGCTTAGGGTTTCTCCGAGAAACATGTATACGAATCCCGTCCCACCTCGTAATGCCGCAACCAACAAAACAATACCGGCCGTGTTCAGCAGCATAGAGCGGATTTCATCACTCTCATAGTTACCCTGGTTTACGAGCGTAAACGCTTCGTCGACTCCTTGGCCAAGGAACTTAGGTATCAGGACAGAAATCGCAGCCGTGATGCTCGCAAAGAAACAGGCTGTCAGCATATGCCAGGGATATGCGCGTGTGAGATCAAATATTCGTCGTACTACAGCAGTGCCGGTAGGACCAGCCTCAGTCAGCCTAGCGCGGACACTCCGCCGATCACGAGTTGATTCAGTTGTATCAGGTTTAGCTGCTGACGATGCCGTGTTAAATACCTCATCAATATTGGACGTATCAAAGCGTTGAATTCGACATTAAATTCTATGAACCAAGCGTCGGATTCTCAATAGTAAAGAGCGAAGGGCAGTATACGCCTGTACTACAAGTTGTTCGTAAAGAAATCTCCAGTATTGGGCAACGGTCAGGGAAATATCTTTCCGGCAATGTTTAATTACTATTGGCAGATATATGTAAATCAGAATAGACTCCCTACTCATCTGCAGAGCCTTTGGAGTAAATAATGAAGTTTGTTGGGGTCGACCACATTGACATGATCGTCAAGGATCTTTCCAAATCGATCGAGTACTACAGAAAATTCGGAATGCAGGTGGAAGGAACTGTTGATAACGGCAAAACTGTATTCCTGTGGAATGGGGATTCAGATCGTCCAGTGCGTATTGAGCTCCACCAGCAACGTGAAGGTGAAACTCTAGGAATCGATCATTTATCGTTCCAGGTGGATGATCCTGTACAAGCCCAAAAAGAAGTCGAATTTCTTGGCGGAGTCGATTTTCTGTTTGAACCCTTTGAAAATGAGCAATCAGGCCGAACTATTTCAAATAGCTACGACCCGGATGGTGTACAAATTCAAATGGCACGTCAAACCGGAACAGGCACGTACAAAAACTGGGAATAATCCTCCGTGCCCGAAAAACTCACATCTCGCACATTTTGTGGCGCAACAAAAGCAGTTATAACGCCTCCTGTCGGTTACCCAATGGGCAACTGGGGTTTAAGACAAGGAAAAGCCAAGGGTGTGCACAGGGAAATGCATGTGCGTTCGGTCGTGTTAAAACACGAACAAACGGTAATCGCAGTAATCTCCCTAGAACTTGCCGGGCTTCCTAGACAAACCGTTAAAGACATCAAAACAAAAATTTTGGCCCTTACGGGGATCCATTCTGACAGCGTTCTCCTGAATTTCACTCACAACCATACCTCGCCCGATACGATTTTTTCGCTACCAGAACAATGGACTGTTTGGGCAGCCTGGCTCGCTGACCAGATCGCCGGTTGTGTCTCGGCTGCGCTACACAGATCCGTACCCGCCAATATCGGAACCGCCAACGGATCCTTTCCCGGATGGACTGTTAATCGCCAGTATCCAGAAAGATCCATTGACACCGAAATTGGCGTCATGTGCATTGAAGATGATCACGGTTCCCCCATTGCACATCTTGTGAATTTTGCATGTCATGGTGTGGCTGATGGTGGCCAATACCTCGAATGGTCTGCAGATTTCGCAGGAGAAGCTTCAAAGGAAATCGAACGAGTAATGGAAAATTCCATCGCACTATATATACAGGGGGCGGCCGGTGACATTCATCCGTTCGACTGGTGGTTCGGAAACAGGGCATCTGAGCATCTACATTCACATGAAGACACTGAAGCGATGGGAAAGGCACTGGCAACAGCAACTGTAAGGTTGGCAAACACTGTAACGACCTCATCAAATATACCTCTCGGTTACGTAACCGATGATATTGAATTGCCAAGGCATCAGGTCAGTTGGTCTGTATCGGAAGCACTGGAGCACCGTGACAATCTGATTAGCACCCTAGGCAATTATTCTGGGGATACATGGCTTCCGGGGACAACGACAGCGAACGCTGCTGAAAACCACCCGGAGTTATACGGATGCGGAAATAACGAGGTCAACCTAGCGAAAAACCAAAACCTCCCACCCGTCCCTCTGACAGTCCGTGGTTTCCGTATTGGTGAAACCAGCATTTCCGCTCACGCCGGTGAACTTTTCAATGAACTTGGTTCAAAAATAAAAAAAGCATTCCCTGAGAACAGGCCATGGGTAGCCAGTTACTGTGATCATTACATTGGGTACATATCGTCACGAAAGCCCTATGAGGAAATCGCAAACATCCCATTAACTGAAATAGTTAATATGGACAAATACCGACGTTATTACGGAACCACTACGAGTCCGTACAACCAAGATGCCGGCGATATCCTTGTGGATTCAGCTGTCAAAGTGTTGAAAAAACTTTAGTCCCATAATCGAAAAATACATGAATGTACTATTACTAGCCGAATTCGGCATACCTTATTACGAGGATCTTCGAGCAGAGCATCCCTACATTAATCTGATAGAGGCTTTCTCTGATAACGAGATCATGCAACAAATCGGGTCAGCCGAGATCGTATTCGGTTATCTGACTGAAGCGCAATTCGTAAAGGCTAAGTCCCTCAAGTGGATCCAAACACTGGACGCAGGGATGGAAGGACTTTTCAACACGGTCCCGGAAATAATTGAATCCGATGTCCTAATAACCAACGCACGTGGTGCCGGCGCCCCAATGATCGGGGAACATGCCATCGCTTTAATGCTTGCCCTTGCAAGGCAGTTACCGCGCTTCTGGGATGACAAATCAGCACATATATGGGATCAAGAAGGAGCGTTAAACGTAGTCGAATATCTTGGAGATAAAACATGCGGAATTATCGGTTTCGGCAAGTCAGGAAGAGAGATCGGATGGAGAGCCAAAGCTCTAGGCATGCACGTGATTGCAGTAGACGAGCAACCTGTGGACGGAGATCCGGTAGTGGAAGAAGTCTGGGGGCTTTCTAAATTGGATGACCTGCTCAAACAATCAGACTACGTTGTTGTCACCGCCCCATATACTCCTCAAAACGAAAACCTGATCAGTAGTGCTCAACTTTCAATTATGAAACCATCGGCAAGGATCGTCGTCACCTCACGCGGTCGGCTAGTGGAACAGAACGCACTACTATCAGCATTACGAGAAGGCCGTTTAGCAGGAGCGGCCCTTGATACAACCGCACAAGAGCCGTTACCGGCGGACAACGAATTATGGGGACTCCCTAACGTCATCATCACACCTCACATTGCAGGTAATTCAGAAAAGGAACTTCTGGATAAACGTACGGTTAATATATTTGCTGAAAATTTACGGCGATATTTATCCAAACAGCCGCTCATCAACATCGTCGATAAGCAGTTGCGCTACTGAGCATTAAAATCGGTCGATTTTCAACAGATCAATGTTGTGTTCTGTCTCACCATTTATAGCGAGGTCAGCCAGTATTTCACCGATCACGCTGGCAAACTTGAAACCATGTCCAGAGAAACCCGCAGCGACCGCTACTTGCGAGTTTGCAGGTAGCAAATCGACAATGAAATGTTCGTCGGGGGTATTCGTAAACATACACGTCTTGAGGGTCATAGTCGTGCCATTTGCTTTTGGGAAATATCTTTCGACCGCTGAACGCAATACAGCTTCATCCTCACTATTAACCGTTTTTATAGCGAAGTCAGGATCAATTACCTCCTCAAGATGGTGGTACCGTCCCACCTTGAAACCTGGTATACCGTAAACAGGAAACCCGTAGTACCTTCCTTCATCAAAATATGCGTTAAAGACTGGAAATACTTCCGGAGTGTACAAAGAGCCATCTATCGGTTGCAGCCACGCCAGCACCTGTCGCTCCGGAACCGCTAGATCATCAAGAATCGGGACCATGCCTGAAGTCCATGCCCCGGCTGTAATAACAAGGCGCTCAGCCGTGTACTCACCTCTATCCGTGAAAACCCTTACGCCGCCTTGATCCGGTTCCCAACCTGAGACGACCTCTCGGGCATGAATTTCAGCACCTGTTGACATAGCTGCATTTGCGTAGGCGACAATTGAGCGTTCGGACAGTACAAAACCGCCGTCCCCTTGCAAAAGCCCCATATGACCAGGAGGTAATTGATATCCAGGGAATTCTTCGTTGATTTGAGCGTGATTAAGCACACGGTGCGGTATATCGTGCAGCAAACATGATTCCAACGACCCTTCAAATACCTCGTGACCCGAAGGGGCTGTGTCGATCGAGCCGGTTTTATAAAGAAGTTGTTCCCCAGTGACAGACTCAATCTCTGACCAGAGTTCGTAAGCTCGTCGCAACAAAGGGACATAGGACGGATGTTCGTAGTAAGCCAGCCGTATGATCCGGTTCACCCCATGAGAAGATCCCTCAGCATGAGGAATATCAAACTGTTCCAACCCAAGAACTCTTCGACCTCGTTTGGCTAGGTTGTACAGTGTGGAACTACCCATGCCTCCAACCCCGATGACGATGCAGTCGAATTCTTGAGACAACGAATATTCTCCTTTAGTCATTGAAATATGCACGACGACAACTCTCTGGCGAAAGTACCACAGTATTCAATTAAAACGCACGGATAACCCTTGTATACAAGAGTAAAGTTTTCTCGCAACATTTTTCATTCCATAACCCAATCACGAATTCACATAAATAGCATAAAGAAACCGTTAAAAATGAATCAAGGCAACTCACAGGAAGCAAAACAGCCCAATATCGTCCTAATAATGGCAGATGACTTAGGATGGGCTGACCTGGGATGCTACGGATCTGAAATTCGTACACCGAACTTGGACAAACTGGCAGCACAAGGCGTCCGATTCACACAGATGTATAACTCTGCACGGTGTTGCCCTTCACGCGCCGCCCTCTTGACTGGGCTAAATCCCCAGCAGGCAGGTGTCGGACACATGATAAATGACCTCGGCGTTCCTGCTTACCAGGGTTACCTTAACGAGAACAGCGTAACTATTGCCGAGGTACTGAAAACGGCCGGTTACAGAACCCTTATGGCTGGGAAGTGGCATGTAGGAGGAGAACAAGGGAATTTACCTGAAGGATGGCATCCAGATATGCCTGGGTACCCTTCTCCAAACGGCCGAGGTTTCGATCGTTTCTATGGAATACTCTCTGGTGGAGGCAGCTACTACAATCCGAACATGTTGATGGACGATCTCACCCGGATCAGTATAGAAACAACGGACTACCACCTCACAGACGCCATCGCGTCTAAAGCCACGCAATTCGTCGACGATGCAGTCCATCGTGAAGAACCGTTCTTCCTCTACATGGCTTTCACAGCCCCTCACTGGCCTCTGCATGCATGGCCCGAGGATATCGAAGGTTACCGTGGAAAATATCTAAAAGGGTGGGATGAGACCCGTCAAAATCGTCACGAAACTCAACGCAGCCTCGGAATGGTAGATCAATCATGGGAATTGTCACCACGAGAAAATTCTATTGCCCCCTGGAATGAATCACCCGACAAGGAGTGGCGGGATGTCCAAATGGCCGTCTACGCAGCTCAGGTAGAACAGGTGGATCGGGGAATCGGACAGTTGATGGATAAGATAGAAGAATCGGGCGAAGCTGATAACACTGTAGTTGTTTTCCTTGCGGACAATGGTGGATGCGCTGAATTACTTGCAGAGGACTCACCTGTTCCAGACCCGTCACGGTACAACTATCCAACCGTGGATGGCAGGGTGGTTCGAACTGGTAATTCACCGTCAATCGAACCCGGGGGACCAGACACATTCGCAAGTGTCGACATTGCATGGGCCAATGTGAATAACACACCATTCAGACTGTTCAAGCACTACACACACGAAGGAGGCATATCCACGCCCTTCATTATCAGTTGGCCGGATCATATTGCAGAAAAAGGGTCTATTTTCAATAATCCTGCTCATATTATTGATATCAACGCGACACTTTTGGATATAGCAGGTGCAACCTACCCCAGCACATTCAAAGAGAACGACATCAAACCCCATGAAGGAGAATCCTTTTCGAGCGTGTTGTCAGGTCAAAATTGGGAACGTAATCAGCCCATAGCTTGGGAGCATGAAGGTAACAGGGCAGTCCGTATGGGAGACTGGAAGCTTGTCAGCGAGATCGCCGATCCATCCGATCCTGAATCGACAGCAGTCTGGGAGTTATACAACATCAGGCAAGACCGCACGGAGCTGAACGATCTGATCACGAATGAGCGGGAAAGATCTCTGGATATGATCCATTTCTACAACGAATGGGCAGAGCGTTGCGAAGTCGAAGATTGGGAAAAACCTGGGTTCACATTGAAACCTAATCTTAGGGTTATAAGCAGGCATAACCACGGAGGCCCAGTTATACCCGCCCGTCTTGGACCGAGAAGAGATTTACCAAAACCTTAGATTTATTCTCAAGGACAATGGGTTTAACAGAGGTGAAAATTCAATCAGGTGTCGATGGACAGCCAATTTGAAGATAAACTCCATCTCGAATTCAAATTTCATCCTAAGATTCGGCTGGTCTAACCATGCATTACAAAACGATTTACGAACTGGCTCCTCTCATTAAATCAGGTGACCTATCCCCGGTAGAGCTAACACGCTCACAACTTGAACGTATAGAAAAACTTGACGGAACTCTGAAAGCTTACGCCACCATTACTGCTGAGCAGGCTATGCAAGATGCGCGACAAGCAGAACAAGAAATAGTCAAAGGGAATTATCGAGGTCATTTACACGGTATTCCTATAGCGGTTAAAGACCTCTGCGACACAAGCGGAATCAGAACAATGGGCGGTTCGTATGTATTTCGGGACAACATTCCCAAAACCGATGCCACCGTCGTTGTAAACCTACGAAAAGCAGGAGCTATATCTCTCGGAAAACTGAACATGACAGAAGGGGCCGTGGGTGGTTACAACCCAAAGTTCGCAATACCGGAAAACCCTTGGCGGAAATCACACTGGTCAGGCGCATCTTCCAGTGGTTCTGGTGCCGCAACTGCGGCTGGTCTTGCATATGGGACCCTGGGAAGCGATACCGGAGGATCCATCCGACATCCCGCAGCAGTATGTGGGGTTGTGGGACTGAAACCCACTTGGGGGCTGGTAAGCCGGCACGGCATCATGGATCTGGCCCCATCGTTAGACCACGTGGGGCCATTAGCCCGATCATCTGTCGATGCAGGGATAATGCTGCAGGCAATTTCGGGCCAGGACCCAAATGATCCCACCACACTTACCGGTGATGTACCAGATATGCTCGCCGGTATTGGACGAGGGGTCTCACAACTCCGTATCGGTTGGGACGAAGACTATTCATCAACTGACATGGAAACTTCGTTCTATGAGGCCGTGACAAACGGTGTGAAGATACTGGAATCACTAGGTGCAACAATCATTCCCGTAAAAATGCCTGAAATAATGCGAGATGCAATGGATGCCTGGCCGGTCATCTGCACCACTGAAGCTGCCCTTGCACATTCATCGACGTACCCAAGCGAGTCCGACCATTACGGTCCGTTCTTTAAGGAATGGCTGGAAATAGGATCCGGTTATTCTGCAAAGGACTACGCTGAGGCCCATCAAACGAGGCTAATGATGAATGGAGAACTAGAAAACACAATGGCGGGAATAGATGTCCTTGCATGTCCTTCAACTGCAAGAGCATCTTATCCGGTCACACCCGAATTGTTATACGGTCCCATCCCACCTGACAGAGACCCCTGGAGTGGCAGGTTCACTGTTCCTTACGATTTTGCTGGTTTACCAACTATCGCCCTACCCTGTGGCCTCAATACTGATGGGATGCCTGTATCACTACAAATAGCAGGTCATCATCTTTCCGAACCGTTACTCGTACAAATCGGCGATGCATTTGAATCAGCAAGTGATTTCCACAATTTACACCCGGCTATCTAGGAGGAAGCATGCCCAACACAATATCGAACAGATTTGAAGGAAAAGTCGCTCTTATTGCCGGTGGTGCACACGCCATTGAAACTTCTCTTATGGGATTTGCCGGTCTTGCTGCACTAGAAATTGCTCGCGGCGGTGGAAAAATTATGATCGGTGACATCGACGATGCAGCTGGTGAGCAATCCGTAAAAAACATGCGTGAGGCGGGCTTGACAGCAGACTACTCTCACTTGGATGTCACTTCCGAATCTGATTGGATATCGGTTGTTGAGAAAACCTCATCACTGCACGGACACCTAGACATAATGATCATGGCGGCTGGGATTAACAACCGCGGTGAAACTATAGAAACCGTGACCGTGCCGAAATGGCGTCAGGTAATGGACGTTACAAACTTGGGGATGTTCCTAGGTGTCAGATCAGTTGCCCCTAAAATGCGTGAAAACGGTGGCGGTTCAATCGTGCTCATCTCCTCGATGATGGCAAAAATCACTCATAATCAGGCCAATGCGTATGCGACTTCTCGTGCTGGCATGACCCATTTTGCTCGCTCAGCCGCCGTCCAATACGGGCCAGATAATATTCGGGTGAATTCGGTATTGCCTGGCTGGGCTGTAACACCATTCACCGCAGAAATGTTTGACGATGAGTGGATGAAACAACATGAAAAGCGCGTTCCCCTCGGACGTATCGCTGATGCGTCCGACATAGCCGGAGCGATTCTGTTTCTGGCATCAGACGAGGCAAAGTATGTAACAGGTTCAGAGTTACTTGCAGACGGTGGAGTAACAGCCTGGCTAGGCCCAGTCGATTAGCACAAACAACTGAATATCCGAGGCAACATTTTATGGGCGAAAAACTTAATGTCCTTGTCACTGGTCTTAACGGGGTCGTAGGTCGGGCATTACGTGGCACCCTCGAAAAGCGATATAACCTTAGTGCTCTTTCCCGCAGCGGGGTCAGTGGGCTGCCGATAGAACGAAATCATCGTGCTGACATCGCTGACTTCAAAAAAATAAAACCCGCTTTCAATAATGTGGATGTCGTTCTCAATCTCGCAGCAGACGGCGGTATGAGCAGTGCCAATGGGATGCATGCAGGCTGGGATTCGATGCTCCGAAACAACATCGTCGGGACATATAACGTTCTTCAAGCTGCGAAAGAATCCGGTGTCTCCAGAGTGGTCCTCGCCAGTTCAGGGGCAACTGTGAACGGTTACGAACTGGAAGAACCATACAAAACGCTGGTATCACCCAAACCAGTCGATCTTCCTGCATCATGGGAAATGCTCGATGAATTTTCTGAACCAAAGCCCATAACGCTCTACGGCGTCACTAAGTTGTTTGGCGAAGATCTGGGAAGATACTTTGCCCTCACCTCTGAAATGTCAGTCATTAACTTGCGAATCAGCAGTTGCACAGATGAAGACAAGGCAGCACCTGGTCGAGCACAGGCAAACTGGTCCAGTTACAGGGATCTTCAACAATTAACGGTCAAGTGCATCGAAGCCCCACAGAGGTTGAAATTCGATATATTCTGGGCTACATCAGACAATAAAAAATTGTTTCGAGACAATTCCCACGCAAAAAACGTGCTCGGGTACGCGCCGCAAGACGGCATACGTTGATCTCCCACTTAGGAGAAGATGAATGGCAATAGACAACATCACGGTCTACTCATCGAACATGTGTGGTGCATGTGAAATGGTCAAGGCATTTCTTGCACTTCGCAAAGTAACTTTTATCGAAAGAAATGTTTCAACAGATCTTGAAGGTCGTAAAGAGCTCATGAAAATGGGGTATGCCACGACACCAGTCACAGTCATAGGAGACATACATATTTCAGGGTTCGACGCCGAACAAATAGACGAAGCATTAAAAGATCTAGACACCAGCAAAAATGAACAACCCTAGATCCCAAAAATGGTTCAAGGTGGAGAGAGACCCACTTTCGCAAAGAGCATTGAATAACCTCAATCTAAAAACAATCCGCTCGAATCGGAAAAATGACGCAGGGAAATTATTCGTTTCGTTATTTCTCTTAGGTTTACTGCTAACAATGTTGACCTCCGCGTGCAGCGAAACATCCGATACGAACGATGAACAATCTCAACAATTTCCCAAAATAACAGATACGGAAAGACTGTTTACTGCTGAAGATTTCCTATCGATCGGTTTCAAACAATCAAAGGAATACGATGTTGCAGAGCTACCGGGAGCAATCTCAGCAATCTACGGATTCTGGAAGCCAGGTGGCGGCGAATCAGTCGATTACGAAATTCGGTTCTATTCGTCTCACGATGACGCAGTCACAAAAGGCACTTTTTTCGCAGATGAAGTTACGGGGCCAGATGGAGCTGTGTCAGATAAAGACGTCACATGGAAGGAAGGGACACGAGATCGTCGAACATCTGGGTTCACCAGCAATGGAGGTGGAGGAAGCCTCGCAGTGAAATATGCTGACTACATCATTCACTCAAACATCATCATGCTGTGCCAAGGACGAGACAAAGACCAATCATTGGAACGTTGCGAGTCAATCATCAACGCAGTTACTGAAGGAACGCGATCGTAAGACATTTCGTTTCAGGGCAAGAAATTAGGAATGTAATAATTTGAATCTGACAACTAGTTCCTTACACCAAACTCAGATTCAAATTCCTGCCATACGGTCTCGGACACGTCGGTAGTAGCACTCTCGTATACCTCACGGAATTGCTGCAAGTTAGCTGATCCAGTCAGAACGATGCCGTTACCTTTAACCGGAGCATTCAAAACGAATTGCATCGCTAGGTCTCGAATATTCAACTCCCTATCCTGACACCATTCCCACATGCGATGTGCGTAGGGAATCACTTCTGGATCTGTCGGGCCTCCAATTGCGGATGGTGTGAGAGTCCCATCGGAATTCGACGTGTCTTCATTATCCCCGTGGAATACCGGCTCGGGCCCTGCCAGAAGTGAGGCAGCCAACGGACTACCCAGAATAATTCCTACATCATTTTCCAGCGCTAAAGGAATCGTCGTGTCGGCAACTGATTGAGAAAGCAGGGTGTAATCGAAGAACGTCAACACAATATCAATAGCGCCGGTTTCTATCGCTTTACGGTGAAATTCGTGCTGTCTCACACCGATGGCGATATGGCCGATCCGACCTTTAGCTTTCCAGTCGACCAATACATCCAAACAAGCTCCCAAAGGAGCATCAATATCGTACCGTGGTCCATGTATGGATACCGAATCAACGTAATCTGTCTTGAGTTGCTTAAAACTATTCTCAAGGCTCCAGGTCGTAGCCTCTTTGGAGAAATCACGAAGATACCTCGGATGGGAACCTACCTTGGTCTGTAGGTACACCTTATCTCGCCAACCGTCGGCCAAGGCCAAGCCTACCCGAGGCTCACTCACACCATAATATGGGGACGTATCAATGAAATTAATTCCCATTTCAATAGCCCCCCTAACCGTGTTCACAGCTTCCTGATCCGTTCGTTCCGGATCGCCAAGATACCCACCGCCCAATCCAAGCGCCTTAGGTCTCATCTCCGTGCGTCCCAACCTCCGGACATCGAGATCTGGCATTTTGAACTCCTTTAGATCCATTTCTCATACAGTACTGAGGCTCCGGCCAAGCTGATCTAGTGAACATAGATAAAGCGCATACCAAGAACCCCGTTAATGTAAAGAAAACAAAACTGCGATTAAATCCTTACTCCAAATTCAGCTTCAAAATCCTGCCACACAGTTTCGGGCAATTGCGTCGTGGCTGCAGCGTAGATCTCCTCGAACTCAGTCGGGTTGGCCGAACCAGTCAGGACAATACCGTTGCCTTTGACTGGCGCGTTTAACGCAAACTGTATGGCGAGATCACGGATGTTGAGATCGCGATCCTTACACCACTGCCACATTGCATGAGCAGGTGGATACACTGCAGGATCTAGATAGCTACCGACCGCTGAGGGAATGATTCTTCCGTCTTCATCGTGCAGCCCTGTAACACTTGCCCCAAAGATCTCCTCTTTCTGGATAGGCTCCGGACCGGCCAATAGTGAGTTTCCTAGCGGACTACCGATAATGATCCCCACATCGTGTTCAATAGCATATGGGATGGTTTCTTCCGCAAGTGTTTGGTCGAGTAATGTGTAATTCAGGAAAGACAGCACAATATCTACGCCTACTTCGATCGCCCGTTTGTGAAATTCCGGCTGCCGCACACCTACCCCGACAGCGCCGATGCGTCCCTTCTCTTTCCATTCAAGCATAACTTCAAGACAGGGTCCCAACGGCTCCTCTATATCGAAACGAGGGCCGTGAATCAAAACTGAATCAACGTAATCGGTCTGCAGCGCATTGAAGCTGTTCTCAAGACTCCAGTTCGTCGCTTCTTTCGACCAGTCGCGTGTGAATTTGGGATGTGATCCAACTTTGGTCTGCAGGTAAACTTTATCTCGCCAGCCGTCGGCCAGAGCCATTCCAATTCTTTTTTCGCTGAGACCATAGTCTGGTGCGGTATCCACAAAGTTAATGCCCCGTTCGATGGCTGTACGAACCGTGGCAATCGCCGATTCGTCCGTTTGCTCTGGTCCAGCGAGATGCCCGCCACCTAATCCAAGAGCCTTCGGTTTCATCGAGGTACGACCCAGTCGGCGTACTTCCAGTTCTGGCATTTGTGGTCTCCTTGACGCTTAGATTTTTGAACAGTGCGGCAAGTCTAGCCAATCTTAAAACGTCATGGGTAGTCAACACATGTTTAACAATCAAATCTGCGGATACAAAATCAGCCAAACGGTATTGGCAGATCTATTTGAATTCAGTTGGGAACTTATCCGCCCAGGGCCTTGCATCTTCAAACGCCTTGGAAGCAGCTATCACTGTTTCTTCGTCGCCCCACCGACCGACAATCTGCAAACCGATAGGAAGCCCATCGCTTGAAAACCCAGCCGGAGCGGTAGCAGCAGGATTCCCACTCCAATTAAATAAATAAGTAAAGGGAGTAAAACCCCATAATTTATCCGGCACCTTTACACCGTCGATCACCGCGGGATGTTCGCCAATCTTAAAAGCGGGTGTAGCAAGCGTTGGTGTCAACAACAAATCGTAATCCTTAAAAAATTCCCGAATGTAGTTTCGATAAAACTCCAAACGAGAGTAGGCGTGCCATAGTTGATCCCCGGTAACCTTCTGGCCACCTTCAAGACCATCGCGGAAATAGTCTGTTAAAAGTTCTCGTTGATTTAAAAGTGCCCCATTCAAAGCGTATGAGCGGCAGCGCCAGATAGTCATCAACAGGTCGAGCATCGCTTCAGGTGAGTCGATCCTAAACCTCGGTTCTTCGACCAAAGCACCCATGTCCTCAAATGTCTGCGCCGCCTGCCCAACAATCTCACGGACCTCTGGGTCTACTGCCACTCCACCAATATCAGGAGAATAAGCAACTTTGAGGCCTTTAACACCACGTCCTAGAGCTTTTATATAGTCCGGCGGATCTTCCTGAATAGTCAGGTGTTCAGCTTCATCATCCGGTCCGGATAGAACATCGAGCAATATGGCAGCGTCCGTCACGTCACGTGCCATCGGTCCAATGCTGGAGTAGTTAAACCAGTGCCAACTATCAATGCCCGTCGAGTAGCGAGGCACCCGACCTTGAGTTGCCTTTATACCAAAAATGCCACAGAAAGCCGATGGGATACGCACTGAACCAGCCCCATCACTCCCCTGTGCTAATGCGGTGATACCAGCCGCCACGGACGACCCGGCTCCTCCACTAGATGCCCCGCTTGTCCGCTCTACGTTCCATGGATTACGGCACGCGTCGCCCAACCGATTTTCATTCGTCCCTATATGACCGTACTCAGATGTGTTGGTTTTACCGAGAATCAATCCGCCCGCATCTTTTATACGTTTTACAGAAAGAGAATCACTATCAGCAATCCGATCTTTATAAATAAGAGAACCGGAGGTGAAACGGACACCCGCCATAGGTTCGAGATCCTTGATAGATATTGGAATACCGTGCAATGGGCCAAGCTTTTTACCACTCATAAGATCCTGCTCGGCATCACGGGCCGACTCAAGCGCCTTTTCGGGGATAATGGTCAAGAATGCATTCAACTGACCGTTGAACTTATCAATGCGATCCAATGAGACCTGAGTGAGCTCAACCGGCGATATTTGGTGATTTGCAATCATCTCGCGTAATTTATGCGCAGGCATCCATGCAAGTTCGTTAGACCCAGTCATTGCTCTCTCCTAGATTATTTCTCGGCCCATTATGACGCTATATCAGCTTCATTGGGACCCCGACCCAAAACCTACTTACTGACAGAAGTTGAAGAAGTTACTGAAGGAGTACCTGCGAATATCGCAGCCATAGCTGTCAAAGGAGGAATCAGTAAATAGGTTATTAAACCTGGGGTATAAGATCCCGCTAGATCAAACGACAAAGCCAGTGGCAAAGGACCCAGAGCCGAAGCGGTCATGAACCAAAAATTAGTAACACCTCGGATACTACCCAGGTTCCTACGTCCATAATAATTGGGCCATATAGTTACAACAGCGTTCATAACCAAACCCCAATTTAACCCCATAACAGCACCATAAAGATAGATTTGCCAGATATCCGTAGCCGTGAGCAACAACCCGATTGTAATCACCATCATAAACTGGCCTCCCGCGAGCAGATAACGCTGCGGAATCCGACCGGAAAGATAACCACTAAGGAACTGACCTGCAATCAGCATTGGCGCCATGACACCAAAGACACTTGCCCCGATTGCAGATGAGAAACCCTTACCTGACATTATCGACACTTGATGAAACATAAGACCGGTTCCCACCAAAGAATGAGTAGAACCAGCTATAACCAAAAGCCATAGCGTCCGTGTACGAACAGCTTCCTTTAAAGTCCATGAATGCTCAGGATCACGCTGCTTAATGTCAGTTTCATTGACATGTGACTGCGATCCATTTTTACCTTTGTCTCCATCCGGGAGGATACCTATGGACTCGGGAGTGGAGCGAATGAAAACAACTACTGGCAATATAAGCAGCACGCAAACACTTATCCCAATAAGTATCCATGCGCTCCTCCAACCGACAGCGTCAATCAACAGCGCGCTGTAAATGGGAAATAGTCCGGTCGCTAATGAACCACCGAGAGCAGAAACGGCTATAGCAATGGCCCGTTTTCTTATGAACCAGATGGATACCACGTTGCTGGAAATCAAGGGCAGAGCACCCTGCCCCATAGTTCGCATGATGACAAAACCAACATATAGTTGCCATGCAGAACTGACAGACGACAACCAAAAAGCCCCCAAAGCCAAACAGATCGTAACGAATACAAACATCACGCGCGGACCAAGTAAATCCAGATACCGACCGACAAAAATAATCAATACGGCTGCCGTAACAGAACCGAATAAGTAAAGACTTGCGATAGAGGTAGTAGAGATATTCAGATCAACAACAAAAGATTCTTGAAAAACTGAAAACGTGTAAGTCTGGCCGGCAGCAGACGTGAAATTTCCCAGAGCCGCGACTGCCACCACCACCCACCCATAATAAAAGGGAGTACGCGCCACCCGAGGCAATGAATTTGGAATTGGATTGGATTGGTCGTGGGGAACCACAGAACCTGAACTTAGCGGTTGGGATCTATTAGAAAATGTAAGTGTTCATTTTCCCACTCACCACGTAACAGCATTAACTGTTGTCATAGCCGGTCCAGTCCAACAAGTCGGACATATCTCGATCGAGACTAACGTAATCGCCTTGGCCTTCGTAATCTGGTCGTGACAAACCATTCAGGTCCCATACAATTGCACCGTTTCGAACAGTCATCTGGCAGGTGAGGCGCTGGTCCCCTTTAAGTCGGGCCATTCCAGAGTCCACAAAACCGAATTCACCGAACTCTAGTTCCAATACAGCGATGTCTGCTACTGCCCCAACGGAAAGGTTTCCGAATTCAGGTCGTTTCATCCAGGCAGCCGGGGCGGAAGTCGACATTTCCACGACGTCCACAAGCGAAATTCCAAGGTTAATGAGTTTCGACATGACGGCAGGCATTGTAGCTCGACGAATGTAAAAGCTGCCAGCGTGGACATCGGTTGAAATGGTGGTAGGCACATGTCCTTGTGGGATCAACTTTGAGGCTGTAGAAAACCAAAAGCTGAATCCACCGTGACCGACATCGAACTGGATACCTCTTTCACGTGCCGATAGCAGGAAATCATATATCTTGCCGTCAGCGTCCATCTGGGGCGTATGGCGGCCATACATATGAGTATGAGTGTCTCCGGGCCTCAGTCGATCAAGCAGGCCACGATAGTTTCGCTCCGGGTGGCGATGATAGTCAATCATCACCGGTTTATCGGTTACTATCCCAGCCTCGACCGCGGACTCGATACCAAAGTAACCAGGACCATCAAAATGCGCTGCCTTGATTCCAACTATATGGTCTGTATATTCGTTAATTACTACAGTACAGGGAGCTGCCTGAAGTTGAGTAACATCTTGTTCGGCGTGGCTAATCATTCCTGAGCGGCAAATGTTGAGGAGAGCCAGGACCCTAGTTTCAGCCTTATCTATCACGGTGGCTTTGAAATCCTCAAATGACTCTGCCCCCGATGTGCCAGCATCGACCACCGTGGTCACCCCTTCAGGTATAGCGTATACATCGGGGGGGATTTCTGCGTGAGCACCGAAGTGGTGCGTGTGAAGATCGATCAGGCCGGGCGTAATGTGAAGTCCAGTAACGTCGACAACATTGTTAGCCATCGACTCCTGGACACCGGTAGCGACTGCTGCGATTTTGCCGCTCCTTATGGCAACATCACGCTGTTCATCGATGCCGTTGGCTGGGTCGATGACGTGGCCGCCTTTTAACAGCAGATCGTATGTGTCGGAGTTGCCCATCTGTCAGACCCCTAATTTTTTGTTCTGCCAAAGGCAGATTTCATGTTCATATCTAGCTCGATAATTGGAATTAGATCAGTCTAATTGCTATCTTCTTGTCTGACGCAAACTCGGATCAAAATAGTCCCTCAGCCAGTCACCCATGAAATTCATAGCCATAACCACGAGAAAGATGGCAATTCCGGGAAAAACCGTGATCCACCACGCATCGGACAGATAAGAGCGACCTTCATTGATCATCAAACCCCATGTGGAGCGAGGACCAGGTATACCCGCCCCCAGAAAACTTAATGTCGCCTCGGCTAAAATCAGACCGCCAACATTGAGTGTGGTTATTACGATCATAGTGTTCATAACACCAGGAAAGATGTGCCGAAGGATAATACGAGGAGTCGAAGCGCCTGCGACCTGAGCGATCTTTACGTAATCAAGTTCCTTAATGATGAGGACTTCCGCGCGAATATTACGAACGAACCCGCTCCATGTGAGCAAAGCTAGCAAACTCATCATCACCGTAAAGCTGGCACCAAGCACGACCGCAACGGTGATCGCGAGAAGAAGAAACGGCACTGCTGCCCAGATGTCAACGGCTCGCATAATAATCTCGTCCCAGGCACCTCCGAAATAACCGCCAATCAACCCGAGGGCAGTCCCTGCCACCAAGCCCGTCGTAAGTCCAATCGCGACCACCATCAAAGATATTCGCGATCCTTGTATAAGCCTGCTAAGTATGTCCCTGCCAACGTGGTCCGCACCGAGGAAATATCGTTCTTCCAGTTTTGGCCGTTCCTCGTACCAGTCAGGATTATGCCAAGACGGCGGTGCATTTCTCGCTCGGAGATTTTGCTGAATCGGATCACGCGGTTGCAGAAGTGGCGCAAACACACTCATGAACAAAAAGATCACCAGCACAAGGATCGGAATTACTGGATAATTTCTGAAAAGTCGCCAGAATCGATTAAAACCCCTGTTCCCTCCAGTCACTTCGCCTAACGACACTTGGTCAACATTTTTAGTGAGATTAGTCGACATATTTAACTGTACCGAATCCGCGGATCAATGATGACGTACAACAGATCTGCTAGGAAGTTCAACCCCACGAAAATCAAGGTAAAGAGAATAACCACCATTGACATAACCGGAAAATCGTTATTCCCAATGGCGCGCACCGCAGCGGCACCGAGGCCAGGCCAGGCGAACACATTCTCGATTACAACTACACCTGAAATTAATCCTGCCATTAATAGTGCTGAAAAGGTGAGCGGTGT
>ENA-UPTF01000636-UPTF01000636.1-marine-metagenome-genome-assembly--contig:-NODE-636-length-23975-cov-3.453971_pt1 | contig 23975 bp, 14 predicted proteins | sample MGYA00238166_ERZ767019 | MGnify/ENA primary metagenome ERZ767019 (study PRJEB28930, sample SAMN06266391) | marine metagenome | isolation source: Sea water from 250 m depth | place: Atlantic Ocean | study... | reverse complement strand
ACCGTGGTTCTCGCAACCCCATGCGATCGATTGCCTGATTTATCTTGATGAACTAAACGACGATGCTGGAGCTTTGTCGGTAGTGCCAGGCTCGCACCGTTGGCTGGACCGCGAACCACCGCAACTCCAGTACGAACCCATGGCGGACGAGAAGACGCTACGCCTTCCGGCCGGCAGTATGGTGATTATTCACTCTAACCTTTGGCATCGAGCGTTACCGACAATGGTTGGGAATCGACGCATGCTCATTTTGTCGTACACACCCTCGTGGCTACGTGAGTCCCCGCACGGGGGCAAACCTCCGGCCGATGGTCTGACGAGCGAATTACTCGCCAACGATGATCCGGAAATTCGGGAATTGCTCGGGCTTGAGGGGCACTCCTAACATACGTTTGAACGTCGCCAAATAGCGTTCCGGTTGACGTTACGGTCGAATTGACCAAGCTGCATTAGCAAGAGGGATGGAAAGTTAGATGCGACGTATCAGTTGTCTCGCGCACACGTACATTCTCCTCGGTGCGATGTTGATCGGTTCTTCGCACGCGTCCGAATTTCGGTTCGATGTGGATCAAGACGGCAAGGTTGAAGCCTTGGTGGACGGTCTTCTGGTCCTCCGTCATCTCTTCGGCTTTTCGGGCGCGACTCTCTCGGAAGGCGCGGTCACGTCGGCATCGGAGCGGAGCTCGGCTGAGGAGATCACCTCTTACCTCGAAGCAAACCAATCCGAAATGGACGTGGACGGTGACGGCGATACGGACGCGCTCACCGATGGCTTGCTGTTGTTACGGTACCTCTTCGGTTTTCGGGACGACACGTTAACGGCGGGGGCGTTGGGTGCGAACGCTGAACGGGCCAGTTCATCGGACGTCGCAGCCTTCGTCACGGCCCGCCTAGATACTGATGCGGACGGTTACTCGGATTTTGACGATGCGTTTCTGCTTGATGCGTCGGAATGGCTCGACACCGACGGCGATGGGATCGGCAACAACGCGGATACCGATGACGATAATGACGGAACGTTGGACCTGGACGACGCGTTTCCGTTGGACACATTGAGCCAAGGTGGTTGCCAGACCGGTGCCCTGCGTGCCGGCACCACGGCCTGTGGCGTAAAGAATGATGAAGGCGAGGCCACGGGCCTATTGGTCGAACGATGCGGTGCCGGGGCATGGAGTGATACGTTGATCTGTCAGGAGAAAACGCACCGACAACAGGACGGATACGATCGCTTGCACGCCGGGGCGGGTGGTCCTCAATACCCAGAGTGGGACTACTTCCGAGGCAAGGCCTTTAGTGAACAAACCGAAGCCGGAACGACCGACCCAGCCGGGCTCTATGGTTGGCACTATTACATCCGCGCCTTCGATTTCATCCGTGATACGCCGGTATCGGAACTAGGTTGGGGCCAGTGGACGAAACCCACGAGTCCCTACCAAGCGCTTGATGTCTGCGGCGTGCATCCGGGCGGATTTACGTGCGAAGAAGTGTCGGACGAAGAATTTGAAGGCGAGCTCAAGAATTGTGGTCACACCGATTGGCAGAAACTCGAAGGGTGTCAGGTCTGGTGCTGCGCTGAGCCCGAGAAGTGCGGAGTGCGGGGCTCCATCGAGGGCGGGATAGGGTACTGGATGTATTCCACTGAAACATCGCACGTGAAGTGGATGTTGCCGGGCTCGACCAACATGAACTACGAGATTTTTGGTGGCACGTTTCTCAACGACCGAGCACAGCCGTGCAACACGCTTGGTGGCGCCGTCCGTGTCTCGAATCGTTTGCTCGTACCCAACAGTTTTATGGGCTTCGACGGAGACGATGTGAATGGGTTTCTTGGCTACATGTTAACGCGCACACCCATCGGCAAACGCTCTGACAACGATAACGCCAATTACTGGACCATCGTCCTTGATACTGCCAATTTCGCCGGCCCGGTTATGTACATGTCGTCCTGGTTCTGGGACTCACGGGTCAATTGGCATCCAAAAAGCGTCAGCTGGTCCGATCCGCGAGCAATGATTGGCTATATTGCTCAGGGTTACGAGGGCTCGATCGGCGCGGTGCGGGTTTCGGATGGCGACGGCGTCGACTGGCGTCGAACGAATCGTTGGGCGTACCCCAAGGATTTGGACACGAATGGCCAACTGGTTAATCGAAGTACGTTATTTACCGGACACGTTCAGTACGATACGGATTGGGCTGCAACTGCGCTTGAGCCGATGTTGTCGGGTTCGGGAACGACGGCCGAGCGCACGCCTTCGGCGGTTCGTTTGGCGTCCACCGAGGCTGGCATAGGATTGAGTGGGCGTTGCAATATCCCGTCGACGCCGGACTTTATGTCGCTTCAGATCGATTTTAATGAAGATCCGCGTTATGCCGACGAAGAAGCTCTGTGGAGAGGGTTTGGGGTCAGTAGTCCGAGTGGGTTGGACTCTGATGCTAAGGCGAATTCGGATGCCGCGAATTGTCACACCGTACTAAAGTTGGATCCCGATGAGCTTGATTGCGACACAAACGGTGCGTGGTGTGAGGGTAGACGTTATCTGAAACTGGAGAAGGTGGCTGAGACGCCGGCGATCACGACAATTATGGCGACAAGTGACGTCCCGGACGACATTCGTGGGGCTCTTGACCTCTCAAGTTTCAAAAAATCACGGCGAAACGACGGCTTTTTCTTGGGTCCACCACAACCTTCCGAGCAAACGTGCTTTGACAAGCCGGGACCCGCGCCCGCTGACCCGCAGCTCTATTGCACGCGTACGCAAGATGGACGTTGGCTCGGTTATCGGTGGTATCGATTCATTGATCAGCCGGAACTCAATCAGGTGTTCGCTTCGATGCCAGCGGCGGATCGGGACGAGGCCCGCTGTTACATGCAAGCACGGATTGAGCGACTCCACGAAGCGCAGCAAGCAGATACGACCTCAGTTCCTCGCTGGTTTGATGTACCCCAAGGCTCGGACAACCTACCCGGGAATAAAGTGGCGTTCGATTCGGCGTTTTTGGTGACGCCGCCGACGGGTCTTGAGAAAGGGTTTGTGCCCATCGTCGTGCATGAACGCTCGCACGAGAAACCGACAAATTGCGGGACGGTGAATGGCGACGTTGTCGACGAGCCGAATCCCCTGTCCGACGATTATTACGACGGCTACCTAAGGTATGGGACAACCGATATTGAATACGACGTCGAACACTGTCCGGCGAATGTCGAGTCGGGTGCGCCGTTTACCTACCCAGGGACAATATTCCAGTACCCGTGGGATAGCACCGATGCAGAGCGGGTGGGCTATCTGGTCCCGACCCGGGACGAAATTGGTGACGGCCTTGAGGCTGACCCGATTGCGTGTGGACTTGTGTCCGACCCGCCGTAGGGTATGAACGCTCGTGTATGCTGAACGCGGCTTTGACGCCGCTTTGAGGTGGGCGTAGCTTGGTGCGGTAGTCCCCAACCCACCGCGGTTTCAACATCGATACTGAGAAGCAGGTGGAGATAACGTGGCTACCTTGAATTCGGCCGGGCCACATAGTCGATCTTTGGGAATTCTTGACGATTGATAGGAGGTTAGATGTTCAGAGTTGCGATGCTAAGTCGTTGGCATGTCCATGCCGACGAGTATGCGAAGGAGTTTGCGAACCATCCGGACACGCACGTTCAAGCGGTATGGGATGAAGATCGGCTGCGCGGAAAGGCGTGGGCCGACGAGCTTTCGGTGGACTGGTTCGAAGATTTGGATCAGTTGTTGTCCTCTGATTCCATTGATGCCGTGGGTGTCGTCACTCCGACCAATTTACATCGCGAGGTGATGGTCAAAGCGGCAAAAGCGGGCAAACACATTTTTACTGAGAAAGTGCTTGCAACCACGAGCTCTGAAGCGAACGAGATAGCCAAGGCGGTAGGCGATAACGGAGTGATCTTCTGCATTTCCTATCCACGACGAAACCTACCGGAAATTCTGTATGCGAAGCAGGCGGCGGACGAGGGCCTGTTCGGCAATATCACCACGATGCGTGTTCGCATCAGTCATGATGGTGCGACCAGAGGTTGGTTACCTGAACATTTCTACGACCCCATCGCGTGCGGCGGTGGTGCGATGATGGATCTCGGCGCGCATGGCATGTACCTCACGCGTTGGTTTTTGGGTAAACCCGCGAGAGTGTCATCGATCTTCAATCACGTCACAGAGCGCGCCGTAGAAGACAATACTGTCACGCTGATCGAATACGAGAATGGGGCAATAGCCATCAACGAGACGTCGTTTGTGAGTTATGGCGGTCATTTCACGGTAGAAATCGACGGCACCGACGGCGGTTATCGGATGCTCTCGCCAGGCGAGGCAATGATTCGATCTCAACACCTGCAAGAGACGGGGTGGCAACCGGTCGTGGATTTGCCGGCGCCAGGGATTTCACCCGTTGGTCAGTTTGTACGGGCCGCGCGAGGTGGCGAATCGGTCGATTTTGGGATGACCGAGGCTCTGCAGTTGACGGATCTAATGGAAGCCGCTTACCGCTCCCACCGGGAGGCAAGGACAGTGGCATTGAAGTGACGTTGAAGATACGACCCGCGGGTCAAGAATTAGCCAATCGACTATTTACTGGGGCCGAGCCTTAAAGCGTTGCGGTATCGCCACAACAAAAAGAATCGGAGCGCGGCAGCGAACTAGATTCCTCCCCTATCGCCGTAGACGCTTTGCTGCAGGTCTGTATCAAAGGTCTTGCTCCGCTGTTTGAGTGGCAGTCAGAATCCATGAGATCTGCTATCTTCGACCGGCGATTTACCTGGAGGAAGGACCTTGGAACCAGCACAAGACCTGGACACGTTTCGGGAAGAGGCCCGTTCATGGCTCAAAGAGAACTTCCCCGAAAAACTTGCTCACAAGCGACCCCCGGGAATTGCGGGCTTCGGCTCCAAACTGACGGGCAACTGGAAAGTCTGGCAGGACCGCATCGGTCAGAAAGGCTGGTCGACGCCGACCTGGCCCGCTGAATACGGCGGCGGTGGGCTGACACCGGATCAAGCCTCGGTTGTTCAGCAGGAGATGCGTGCCCTGGGTGCGATCAGTCCCATTGGCGGTTTCGGTACCATGATGTGGGGACCAACGCTCCTTGACGTTGGTACCGATGAGCAGAAGAAACGATACCTGCCTCCCATCATCCGCGGCGAAATCCATTGGTGTCAGGGATATTCGGAACCGGGAGCTGGATCGGACCTGGCTAACTTGCAGAGTTTTGCCGAGGACATGGGCGATCATTTTGTCCTGAACGGATCAAAAATATGGACCTCCGGAGCGATGGAGGCCGACTGGATGTATGGCGTCTTCCGGACCGATCGGGACAACAAGTACGAGGGCATCAGTTTCCTCACCCTCGACATGAAATCCCCTGGGGTGGAAGTAAAACCGATCACGTTGATTTCAGGCGAGTCGCCGTTCAATGAAGTGTTTTTTACCGATGTGGTTGTTCCCAAGGAAAACCTCATTGGGGAGAAGAACCTCGGTTGGAATATTGGTAAACGACTGCTGCTGCACGAACGGCAGGGCATTGCCGGCAGCGGCGGTGGTGGCGGTGGTGTCATGGGTGGTTCCTTTGACCTGGAACATGTGGCTCAGGAATACATTGGACTAGAGGACGGCAAGTTGGCCGATGGTGCCATGCGTGAGCGCATCGCTAGCCAGAAAATGTTCGCGCATGCGTACGCCCTGACCGGGCGTAGGTTTGGCGAGGAGGCGGCCGTTCACGGGCCGTCGCCCGCTGTCGGTATTTTGAAAGTCGCCTGGGCTCGGGACAATCAGAACCGCCAAGAACTCGTGGTGGAGATGCTAGGCAATCAGGGTCTTGGCTGGGGCGGGAACGAGTTCACGCCAGAGGAACTGCGAAATGTCCGTACTTGGCTCCGATCCAAGGCCAACTCCATCGAAGGCGGTACAACCGAGATCAATTTGAATCTGGTCGCGAAACGCGTACTGGGCTTGAAGGGGTATTGAGAGATGGCTGTACTCACTGAAGAGCAATCCATGTTGAAGGACCAGGCCCAGGCCTGGGTCAGAGACGAATCGCCTGTGCAGAAATTCCGTCAGATGCGTGACAGCGGCACACCGAAACATTTCGATGAAGCCACATGGTCGGAAATTTCCACCATGGGCTGGGCCGGGATTCTTGTTCCAGAGGAACTGGGTGGTTCGGGTCTGGACTACGCCACGTTCGGGGTGGTCCTTGAAGAGACCGGTCGGCAGCTGGTGGCATCGCCCCTGTTCGCGTCCGGGCTGGTCGGCGCATCCGCGCTCATGCTTGGTGGTTCCGATGCTCAGCAGAAGAGCTGGCTGCCCGACATTGCGGCGGGTAAACGCATTCTGACCCTGGCCGTGGACGAGGGTCCGCACCATGGTCCGATACAGACCGCTCTGTCGGCGGAAGCAACAGGTGACGGTTACACGTTGAACGGCCAGAAAGTTCTCGTCTTTGAGGGTGTGAGCGCGGACGGTTTCGTCGTCGCCGCACGAACCTCCGGCAGTCCAGGGGATACCGCAGGTATTACTTTGTTCCTACTGCCGGCGGACATAGATGGTATTGAGGCGACGGCGCTCAACACCGCGGATAGCAGGGGATACGCCAACGTCGCGTTCAACTCGGTGAGTGCCTCCGCTGATTGTGTGCTCGGCGAAGTCGGACAAGGCTTTGCGCTGCTTGAAGGAATCCTCGACCGCGCTCGAGCGGGTCTAGCCGCGGAGATGCTAGGCATCGGCGCTGAGGCATTCGACCGGACTCTGGAATACCTGAAGACTCGGGAACAGTTCGGCCAGGTCATCGGCTCGTTTCAGAGCCTTGGCCACCGAGCGGCCGAACGTTTCATGCAGATGGAATTTGCCCGCTCCTGCGTCGAAGCGGCGCTTCGGGCTATCGACGCAGGCAGAGAAGACGTTCCGATTCTGTGTTCGCTGGCCAAATGTCAGGTTGGAGAGTTTCTCCATGACATGTCCAACGACATGATTCAGATGCACGGCGGAATCGGTATGACTGATGAGTTCGATGCAGGTTTCTTTTTAAAACGTGCCCGGGCGGTTGAAGCCGCGTTCGGCGGCCAATCGTTTCATCGACGTCGATACATCGCTCACTTCGGGATCTGACTGTTCTAGATTGACGCACAAGGTTCCGTAATGAACGGTTGTCGTCTGGCCGCGATGATGGGATCGGTTTTATTGCTGTTTGGATGCGCGAGCACCAAAGTCCTCGACGAGCCGACGTTGCCTCCTGAAGGGAATCCCTTGGCTGTCGCGCGAGATCAGACGACGGCAGCGACCCTAGATTGGGTCATTGTCCGTAACGGCCCAGGAACATGGTCCAAGAACGCCGATTGGGATCAATACCTCCTCCGCGTTGAGAATCAGTCGAAAGCTGCTCTCGTCCTTGATGAGACATTTTTAGAGGATTCGACCGGGACAAAGGTTTATCCAGAACTGGGACGCCAGGCGCTGCGTACCGGCAGCAAACAAGTCGCGAAGCGCTACAAAGACGCTGATGTCCGAGTGAAAGCGGGCACTGGAACGGCGGTGATGGCGGCGACAGTCATCGGAACCACAGTCGTTGGTGGCTACTTTGCAGTGGCAGGCGTTGGCATAGCTGCGTTTTCCTCTTGGTTGGGACTTTCGACCAGTTTTGGTGCGGCAGTGACCACGGCGGGTGCGGCGCTAATCGTGGCGGGGCCAGCCATAGTCATTAGCCATTGGCATCACCGACGCGAGGTCGATGCAAAAATCCAAGAGTTTCGCGCTGACTTACCGTATTCGATAGCGCCTGGTGTCGTGGAGCGAGTTGTATTCTTTTTCCCGATCACCCCCTCGCCGCGGCGTTTGGTTCTCGGGTACAGCCAGGGCGGGACGGTCCAAACGCTGCGGCTTGATACCAGTAAATCACTCGATGGACTGCATCTCGGGGGCGCGACGCTTCAATAGATGTTCGCAAAGGTAAGTGTCTTCTCTTACTTCGGGATCTAACTGCTTTGGTTAGGCGCTCAAGGTTCTTTAACGAACGGCCGTCGTCTAAGGAATCTTAGAGGTTGGGCAAAGGTGGTACGATTTTCATGCCAGCTGAAGCCATACCGAGGCGCCGTGGGTTCTGCAGCTATCGGGGTCCTCGAATTCAGGGCAGGCAGCGGCGACCGGAAGGACGTACTACCCAGATTCATGGAAAGTCTTTCATCTCAATCGACAAAAGCGTCGAAACGTGCCTCGCTAACGAAGCGTCTTGGGTCGCTCCTCAACGACTCGGCAAAACGAAAACTAATGAAAATCACAGGTAAGTGATTAGGGGCCCTGAACTATCGGTAGATAAGCTTGCCGATGGTGATGGCCGTGAAATCCCGGAAACGAAGAGACGGTTCTAATGAGTTCTTCCATTCAAACCGTGGTAATCGCGCCAGATGTTTTGCATTGATTCAACTCGCCGTCCCTCCAAACCCCGCACGGAGAGGCGGAAAAAACACATATAACGAATATCGCCGGACAAATTGGGGCTAACCGTATGGCCAAGTTGGTAGTGAACGAGTACGACATCACCACACTTTCCCATGACTTGATGAGGAGTTGGCAGAGTAAACCCCAGTTGTTCGGGGGTAAGAGTATCTGGGCTAGGGAAGACCGGATTGCTTCGATAGTATTGCTCCAGTTCATGGTGCATGCCTGGCCACACCGTTAAATTACCGCTGTCGCGACTGCATACGTCGCTTAACATAACGCCAAGTAGAAGATTAAAACTGCGGACAGCCCCATCGTCCGGCACGCCATTAACGCCGCTAGGATAGCCGTCCATATGCCAACCGTGGCGCGTGGTCGCGGTGCCTTCCGGGACCGGGAATCGCAGCGCAATCTGTGCCCCCCCCTTGGGCCTGATCACCCTACGTTTACCCAATAACGAAGTGACGAGCCCCCACGTTGGCGTATTAGTTGCCAGTCGCAACAGGCGAGGGTCGTCTCGCAACTCGGGAAAAAACGAACGCGCCTGATACAAACGCAAACTGTCTGCATCAAAGCCTTCTCCAATCGCGCCGTTGATAACTCGCCGCGCCCTTTGGGTTAGGAGTGTAGGCACGACGCTAGGAACGTGTAGAAATCCTTTCTCTATAAATTCTTCTTTCTGTGCGTCGCTTAACATTTGTCAATCCATCGTAGACGTTCGAGTACCGACTGCGCCTCTCGAGATCAGCGGAAGTATGCGGATTACGCGGTCGAGTTGTTTGCCGACGCTAGATGCGCACCCGGCTCTCGATTCCAACGGGGTGGAAAATCACTGGGCCGCTCAAGTATTTGACGGGGTACCTCGGCTTCCCAGTCTGAAGGAACGTCATAACTTCCTCGGTAGTACCAACCTAGTAGCACGGTGCGACGTTGGTTAGACATGTTCCTATAGGTGCCGTGAAGCAGTCTTGCATCGCCGATGAACAATTGGCCAGGGCGTGCGGGAACATCGATCGCATCGGGATGGTCTAGAAACATCCATTCGTTTTCTTCATCGACGGTGAAACCGCCGCCCTCGTGCGCTGGTATCAAATGATCGTGAAGATCGGTTCGTTCGAGATGTGAGCCCGGAATAACTCGCAAACAACCGTTCGTCCTATCTGTTTCGGACAGATACCAACTTAAAAATACTTGTTGTGGCCATGGTGCTCCGCTGATGGGGTCGTCCCAGTGCCACCAGTCTTGATGCCAGTAGAGCGGAACGCTCTTCGGCGGTTTCGAGATGATCGTGAAAGAGTCATCGGAATGAAAATCACTTAGTCCCAGCGCATCGAGAACTTGGCTTGGCCATTCGATCAGGCGATCGACAATTTCGTCTTTCGGGTTTTCGGGCCGTCCCTGGTATACCTCTGGTAACCAATCCGGATCGGCGTTTGACGCGCGACGAAGGCCATCGATCTTAATGTCCGACCCTTGGTACTTCCAATAGGGCAATGGCTCCGTTGTGTTCAGAAGATGATCTGCCCAGTCACGAAGTTCCGAAAGAAACGCAGTAGTTATGGCGTCGTCCACCATGCAATAACCATCTTCTAGCAAGCTTTTCCTCGCAGATTGGGCGTGTTCAATTGATATTGTCAAAGAATGCTCCTGGAATGGATCTGCGTGGTCAAAGATGTACACCGTGGCATAGACCTCCCAATCCATCAAGTTGCCGACATCCAGATCCCGACGAAGTTGCGGCGAAAGAGCGCGCGATGACCGTCGAGTGCCCACCGCGTTCGCGACAATCCCCAGGAATAATCAACTGGCTTGGCTACAAAATGACTTATTGGCATAACGTTATTAGAGAAACATATAAATTCTCGTTCAAAGTACAAACTCTGTTTCTTGTATAATCGCTCCCGTTCGGCTGCAGGGGTGACGTTCTTAACCCCAAGTGCGGCTCATTCTAATACGGGAGAGATACATGTTCGGGATGACGAAAGTACGTTTGGTTGCGTCGAGTACTACCGCTGGATTTTTGATGTCACTGGTGGCCGGATTTGGCGTTTCTGCGATTGCAGAAGAGGAAGCCGAAGACAGCCGACCCATCGAGGAGGTCATTGTCACGGCATCGAAGCGCGAAGTGAGTCTGCAGGATAGCAGTCTCGCCATCAGCGCGTTCACCGGCGAACAGCTGGACAAGCGCGGCATACGCGAATTTACGGACATCGCCTCTGCGATCCCGGGTATTGACATGTCGGAGGCCACTCCCACCGAGTCGATCGTCATCATCCGTGGTATTTCCACCAACGGACGCGGCTATCACCGGGCAGAAGTTTGGCGTCAGCAAACCAACGCAAGCTACCTTGACGATATCGCGCTATTTCCCGGCGCGACACCGCTAAAAATGGTCGATATGGCACGCCTTGAAGTGTTCAAAGGCCCACAGGGTACGCAATTCGGCAAAAGCGCTATGGCGGGTGCTGTGCGTTTTGTGTCGAACGAACCGGACACGTCCGCGTTCGCAGCGAACATCAACGGAACCTTTAACAAGGTTGGTAGCAGCGACGATATGACCAATCAACTAGAAGGCTTCGTCAACATCCCAGTGACTGACACGATCGCCCTTCGCGCGGCCGGATATCGCCATGACAATGCTGGTTTCATCGACGTCGCTGGAAACCACGACATTCCGGATGCCAATTGGGAAGAAACCTCGGGCATTCGCTTGCGGGCTAAATGGGACATTGGCGACAGAGTCCGCTGGCACGCGACTGTGTTCAACCAAAAGACCGAAGTAGGTGACACTGGACGACCGCAAACCACCTGGGAGCCGTCCACAACCAACAGCGTTTGGGATATGACCGGCATGATTCCGATGAACCCCGAGGATCCGAAGCGACAGTTTCTGGAGCCCGGTGACAGTGTGGAGAAAATCCGTAGCACGACAGTCGAGGTCGATTTCGACGCCTTTACCTTGAGCGTGACGGGTGCGGACCTGTCCAACCACGCCCGCTTTGCTCGTAACGTAATGTGGGAATGCAATCCCGACGGATGGTGCGAAGGAGCTACAGCCGGTGGGCTTACAGCTAACGGACACCCTATCGCATTCCACGGTATGGAAGGGCCGAATTTCCGCGCGATCGAGACGTTCGAAGTGCGAGCTGTTTCTAACGTTGACCCGGGAGATCGCGTCAGTTGGCTTGGCGGAATCTATTATGAAAACAACAACCAAAAGCGTGCCGGTCGCTTTTATTGGCTATCTGACGACCATGAAGCTCTAAACAATATAGCTGAATGGCCGGGCGGCTGTGATTGGGACGATAATGGTACGCCACGCATTCGGAATAATGGTGATTGGTTCTACCAAAAGTTCCAGTACAACAACTCGGACGAGAAGGCAATCTACGGTGAAGTGACATTCAACGTGTCTGACCCGTTACGCGTGACCGCTGCGGTCCGCAGGGCATCGTTGCGCGGCAACTTCTACGAGGGCGGTGACGCGGGCTGCTGGGGTGAAACGGAAGGTCAACTTAGCCGAACTTCCGATTGGGACGACGTCAACACGTATCGGTTCGACGTTAAATACGACGTCAGTGACGACATCATGTTGTTCGCGTTTGCGGCGTCCGGCTACCGCATGGGTGGACGGAACTTCTTCAGTGTTAACGGCGTCAGTATGGAAAGTGACTACGAATCCGACTCACTTTGGAATTATGAAGTTGGTGTGCGAAGTACGTGGCAGGATGGAAGATTGCTCTTCAACTCGAGCATTTACAGAGTCGATTGGTCCGACATGCAGCAACCTGAGTTTAGGCCGGGCCGATCAGGGCGCGAGATGACTAACATCGGCGAATCGGAAATCACGGGTTTCGAGATGCTGGCCATCTACGCGGTGAACGAGGACCTGGATATCACGTTCAACGCAAGTTACAGAACGTCCGAAGTTCTCTCACACCCGTACAATCCGCAATACGTGGGAATGTCCATGCCAGGCTCAAGTAACAACGACTGGCAGTGGTCGGCACTTCTTGACTGGAGAACTGAGATTGGTAACAACACCTTGGCCGAGGTCAACGCGACGTTCCGCAGCGTACCCTCACGCTCCGGGCATTGGTCACCGCAAGAAGGGGGGGAGGCCTACAGAGTTCTAGACGGCAACGTCAACTTTACCCGTGGTAAGTTCGAGTACGGCGTGTTCGCCCGGAATATGCTCGATAAGCGTGCCGTATCCTGGCAAACCCCAGGCTATCCTGGCTGGCCGGAGGTACCGGCCGGCGGTTCCTGGCGCGATCAGTTCGTGGCGTATTACGCTGTGATCTTGCCGCGCACAATAGGCATCAGCGTCGGCTATAACTTCTGATGTTTTGACCTACCTGACCCGTCGGGCGCATGCCCGACGGGTGTTTCAGGTTGCGCACCCCTGCGTGGACCAATTCAAATCGGTCACGCCCTTGTTCAATTGGCTATGTAGATTGATGGCTCAGCTACCCGGTCGAGCCGCCGCCATCGGTAAAAGGACTTTAGATCCTTCAGGGGTTATTCATCGTTGATGAAGACCGGGAATGCCGCCACACCGATCTAGATTGGTCGAGCATCTTCCGAACATTGCGCAACCGTGGGCTCCAGAGGTACCCGGCTGTTTTATGTTCGTGTTACCAGTTGTTTAAAGCGCCGTCAGGTCGACTCAGTACGGGTGGCCAACTGTTTAGAGGCGCTTTATTGGCGTGAGCGAGGTCCTCGTTGAGCTCGACTCCCAATCCGGGTGTATCGCCACACCACGCGTAGCCATCCTTCCACTCGATTTGTTCAGGAAAGAGATCTCGGGCATACGAACCCGGTGCACGCGGCATCTCCTGCACACCCACATTAGTTGAAGCCATACACAATGCGATGCCCGCCGCGGCGCTGACGGGTCCCAACGGGTTGTGAGGAACAATATCTATGTAGTGTGTTTCACACCAACCGGTTATTTTTCGTGCCTCGGTGATGCCCCCAACGGTACACAGGTCGATCCGGGCGTACCGAATGAGCTCGTTTTCGATCACTTCTCTAAAGTCCCATTTGGACGACCACTGCTCGCCAGCAGCAAGAGGTAGCGATACGTGTGTCGCGAGCGTTCGATAGCTCTGTCGGTTTTCCGAACGGATCGGATCTTCGACAAAAAACGGCTTATAAGGGGTTAGTCGGGTACAAAGATCGATCGCGTGAGCTGTATCCAATCTGGTGTGGACGTCTAGACAAATGCCGATGTCGTCGCCTACCGCTTCACGGACGGCGGCGACTTGGTCAACCGTCGTGGTAATAGCTCTCCTGGGATCGATCAGCCCAGCATCGTCGCTCAAACCGGCCTCGAACGCGCTGGGTAGGTGCCATCGGAGGAATTGCCACCCGCTGTCGATAGCGGCAAGGCAATTTTCGATGAGTGCCGATGTGCCGATTCCTTGGACGTGAGGGTAGCAAGCAACCTTGTCTCTTACGGGTCCACCCAAAAGTTTAAATACCGGGACATCGAACACCTTGCCCTTGATGTCCCACAGGGCAATGTCGATCGCGCTGATGGCGCACGAATAGACCTTATCGGCGGGGAAAAATCCCGCCCGAAACATGATCTGCCAAAGTCTTTCTGTGGCGAGCACATCCGAACCAATAACGATCTCGCTGAGATGTTCTAACGCTTGATCTATAGCGCCTCCCCAATAAGGGATCCCCACTTCGCCCAATCCGTGGATACCTGCGTCGGTTTCGACCTTCACTATGAAGTACTTGCAATTCTCTTCGTCCGTGAAGCAAAAGCGTTTGATTGCCGTGACTTTAATTGTTGCAGCGATGATTATCCCCCCGGGGCACCGAACACTTTTTGATGGTCACGCACTTCTAACGGCTCTAGTCTGCAAATCGACAAATCGCCGGTAGTTTCCATCCTCGATCGCCATCAAATCGGCGTGACTACCCGATTCAAGAAAGCGACCATCCTCTAGGAAAACGATGTTGTCTGCCTGCGCGATGGTCGATAAACGGTGTGCAATGACGACCACCAATTGGTCACGGGCCGCTTCATGAAGCGCTCCCACAAGATAGTTTTCGGTTTCGGGATCAAGGGCAGAGGTGGGTTCATCCAGAATCAGTATGCGCGATTCCCGCAAGAGGCCACGCGCGATCGCGATACGTTGTTTCTGACCGACCGATATCTTGCTAGACGTTGTGCCGAGCTTGGTATCGTAGCCATCGGGCAGTTGGTCGATGAACTCGTGTGCACCTGCGATCCTGGCGACCCGTTCTACCTCAGAAAATTCGGCTCCAGGATTACCAAAGCGAATATTGTCGGCAATCGAATCGGACATCAGTTTCGTTTCCTGAAAAACGTAGGTGACCTGCCGTCTGAGACTCTCCAAGGACACGTCGCGGACGTCGTGCCCGTCAACCAATACGCGCCCCTCCGTCGCGACAAGATATCTTGGTATTAAACTAGCAAGCGTTGTTTTCCCAGCGCCGGTCGGACCGACAATAGCTACGATCTGTCCAACATCCGCTTTAAACGAAATCTCCGAAAGCGCGCGTCTACCGTCAGGGTAGACTAAACCCACGCTTTCAAATGAAACGCCGCGTTCAACGCTGGGTAATTGCACATTCCCCATTTCCTTTTCACTGGGCAAGTCCAAAACCGAAAAGACACGGCGTATTCCAGCGGCATGAGATTGCAGTTCGATCCACGTCAACCCCATGGCGCGCGTTGGGCCTCTAAGCCACTTAAAGTAGTACAGGAGCGCACCATAATCTCCGGGCGTCATCGTCCCCTCAATGATCTGAGCTGAGGTGTAGAAAATGACCATCGCGACGATGATGGTGTACGAACCGCCAATGAACTGCCCGACGACAGTCCCGATCCAAATAACGCCCCTGAATTTTTTAAACGATTCTTCGCTGTCCGTTCCGAATCTAGATTTCTCGTTTTGGTTCCCGCCTAGACTCTGGACGGCCAAGATGTTGTCCATCCCCTCCTCAACCGTACTCGTGGTGGTCGCACCAGCGACCCTGGAGGCTTGCCCTCTCTTCCGTGTTGCGTTTGCAAATGGAACCGAAAGTAACAAGAAGACCGGGTAAACCAATACTGCGAGCCAAACCAGGTCCGGATTATTGGGATACGCGCTAATGAAGGTCGCGAGCCCGACAAACAACACCGCGGTCGCCATAAAAGTTCGTGCAGCAATGTCGTAGCACATGGACGTGATTGATGGCGTGTCGTACATCACCCGATACACGGAATCCCCGATCCGCCGCTCGTTCAGTACGCTCATAGGAAGCGATTTGATGTGCCGAAATAGTTTCGACCGAATGAAGTGATTTGCGGCCTGAGTGAGCCGCATGTGGATCCTAAACTCTATGTAACCGTATAAGCCACCAACGTAGCTGTGTGCACTATGGAGTCTATTTTCAACCCTTGTGGCGATGTCGTGACCCTGTGCAAGGTACGCCTCAGTCTCGTCCCGCGCGTTGTCCCCTGGCGCATAACCTCCCACCAACAACACGGTTACGATCCAGATCGTAACGATTACGGCGAGGATTTCAGGCGGCGAAGATCCCGACAAATAGTCCAGTAACGGTTGCATGACTGGCGGGTATCCCGTCGCCCCCGCAATGGGCGTTGCAAGCACTACATGGTCTATCAAGATCTTGATAGGCCACGGGAGTACCGTGACTGGAACGGCCAGAGAGATGTAGTTTAAGACTTGCTTTGATGCGAACCGTCCCAAAAAATGGCGAATCATGAAAAGACCGCGACTGCATACGTCGAGCGTCTCAACAAAACTCATCTCGCTTTCCGTTTCGTTTGCTTTCGGCGAAGACGACTCGTCAAAACGATCAGGTGATTCTTGGGTAGTATTTTCCATTGTACTCGGCGCTCAAACGCTACCCGGCTGGGTCGCGTTCGCATACAAACTCGACTCCGCCTCGACAAAACGCCGATACCGACCACTTTCGATCGCCATGAGCTCGTCATGACTTCCCGATTCCAAAATTCGACCCTCGTCCAGATAGATGATGTTATCGACCTGCCGAATTGTTGAGATCCGATGGGTTATTAAGAAGACGGCTCGGTTCTTTCCCCTGGCATCGGCGCCCCCGCGGCTCCACTGAGTTAGGTTCGACAACACCTCATGTTCTGTAGCTGCATCGAGTGCTGCCGTCGGCTCATCAAGAATGACGATGGAGGTATCCCGCACGAGCGCTCGGGCAATCGACAGTCTTTGACGTTGTCCGGTCGAAATATCTCCTCCACGGTCGCCTAATACCGTATTGAGCCCCTCGGGAAGATCGTCAACGAAGTCATCCATGCAGGCGATTCGAATCGCTTCCGCAATTTCAGCGTCCGTGGCCTGTGGCGCTACAAATCGGATGTTGTCCAACACCGACATTCCAAACAGAACATTTTCCTGGAGAGCCACGGCGATGTTGCTTCGGATGGAGGCTACCTCGTAATCTCTCAGATCGACCCCGTCGATCCTGATCGATCCGCCATTTGGGTCGTAAAGACGCAACAAAAGTCCCATGAGCGTGCTTTTCCCAGAGCCGGTGGGCCCCACAATCGCGGTAATCGAACGCCCTTGTGCCGTGTACGACACACCGTCGAGTACAGGTCGCGACGGCTCGTAGAAAAAGCGGACATCTTGAAAACTAATCTCGGACTCTAGATTTTCGAACTTAACCGCATTGGGCTTATCGGTAACGTCCGGCTCCATATCAAGAATGTCGAATACACGTTTAAGACCCATGGCAATGTCTTGGGCAGTGAGCCACTGAAACATACTCCAGCGGATCGACATGCCGGCCCCTTCAAGCTCACCTCGTGTCCAGGTGTACGCGGCGAGATTCCACAGCACAAAACTTAAACCCGCCAAAGCGATCAACTGTTGGGCGAAAGTCTCCTCTTGATTGAATGCCCACAGCGCAATCGAATACTCACCGATCATGATTACCAGCGCCGCACCAATGAATACCACGATGCCAACCAGGGCGATTAAGGACCGCAACCGAAATGCGGTGTTGAAAAGAACGACGGAATCGTCTTCGAATTTCTGTTGGGTTCTTTCCTCCGCACCGTAGGCCTTTATTACTTGAATGCTGTTCATCGATTCTTGAACCCGTGACGTCATGTCGGAGGTGGCCGCTCGCGACACCAATGCCCACGTTCGCATTCGCGGCATGGCCCAATAACCAACGGCCAATGTAGGAATCAAAATAGCGATGCAAACCACACCCAAAATCGGACTGAATAACGACAATAGGTAAGCGCTGGTCACGTACCCAAACAAGGTTGATGCAATATCAAGGAGCTTCCCGACTACGGCTGTGACCTGAGCACTGTCCTGATAGATACGAAAAATGGAATCGCCCACTCGGTGTTCGGAATGGTAGCGAAGCGAGAGCTGATGCCATCGTTCGACCAACGCAAGGCGCAAATCCTGGTTGATCCGTTGCATTATCCAAACCTGGTACCACGCTCCGGCAGTACCGTCCATAATCCATCCGTATTCCCCGCTATTGGACAAAATTCGAAACGGCAAGGCCACCGCCCACAGACCTACGAATAGGTACGCATACAACCAGAGCATCTCGTACCGTTGCTCAATACTTAATGTTCCATCCGCGACGCCACGAGCGAGCTCAGGACTACCAATCAACTCCGCGACAAATGGCATGATCGGTTCGCCGAGCAGAATGGTTTGATTTAACAAGTCCGCTAGAACGAGGAGTGATGCCAAGTAGATGACTTTTTCAAGCCAAATCAATACGAAGTAATAGACGAGGTGGGTCGACTTGCGCACTCTAAAATGAGCGCCGTCAGAGGAAACACCCATCTGTGTCATCCACCCCAAAATACATGCCAGGGTTATCACGAAAAATAGAAGGCTACCCTGGTATCCGGGTACCGAAACTGGCGCAACTACCAAATTTCCATAGGTGCCAACAAAAACAAACAATACAGTTGCCGCTATCTGGTGTTTTGCGTTCGTTGTCAGTGAGAGGGCACAAGTCCAGAGCACCATGACGGCCATGCACGCGTACAGGGTGTACAGATAGAAGACCCCCTCGGACACCGACGGGGTCACATCTAGTGCATACACGCCGAAAACCGCGATGGCGGTGATAAGAATAGGCAAGTATCCGTAGGTGAATGTAGCGTCGTTGTGTCCACCGAACGTTTTCCACTCGCCCAACAGCTGAGGTTTGATGTACGGCCACGAACGGAGTAGCAAGGAAAGGACCATCCAAAGCCCTCCCTCGTCGTCTCCAACAGACAGATCTCGGTCAGCGCCGATCCTTCCCTCACGAAGCCAAGGAAGGGTCGCTGCTACGCGAGCATCGTTTGCGCGTTCTTCCTCTAAAAGACTATCCATTCATACGACCGTACATCACCGCGTTACGGGCTTCGTTTGAGCCAGAACAAAACTCTCATGCCATAACGTACTGTCTGGGCAGCCAGAGCGGCGAGCGCAACAGTCGAAAAAGCGGCCAAAAGACTCCATATGTATGGAACAAACGGATCGTCCTTGACGGCATTGGTCGCCCAAGTCCACGCAGGATCGTAAAGACTCACAAAAACGGCTAGAGCGACGGCCAAGAACGGCGAAACGAAGATAAAGAATCCAGAAAAGATCCTTCGCCATATCAAACTTTCGTAATCCGAGCTAACCCTCACGTGACAGACTTCATCGGCTACTCCAAGAAACGCGAAACTTTCAATATTCGAAAAAACAGCCTTGGTAACATCCTGACCGACTCATCGCGTACGAATACCCGATCCTTTTCGAGAACTAAAAACCGTTCCAACATACCCAACACGTTACGCTCATGATACTCAAGCATGGGTGTTGATATCGCCCTTCAAGTCCATTTTTGATTGATTTGTGTCGAGACAGGTGGTGATTTCGGCAGGCGATCCGCGCCCGGAGGCCGACGTGAGCGCGCCTTCCAAGAGAGTTACACCCGAGAAGCCACACAAATGACACAGAAATCGATGCCTTTCGTCGGCAACGATCCAAATGCATGAAGGTCACCAACTGTCGATACGATGTTTCTTCTGCGGTCGATCGAGTTTGCGCTTGAACAGCCGAAGCATTCGCTCTATTCGATGGCGGGTCTCCCCAGGCGCCACGATGTCGTCGAACGCGTTGTGATCGACGACCGCCGAGAAACCGTCGCGATGCCCGATTTCGGCTGTCGGCCAGCCGAGCCGCAGGGCGGGTACGCCGCGGGTGCTGGAGACCCCGGTCATCAGCGCCGCGCCCAGCCCTCGACCTCGACGTAGCTGAACGCTGATGAGCGGCACGGTGCGCTGCTGGTGCGCGATCAGTGGCCTCGCGTGCCAGCGGGTCAGAAGCGGATCGACGCCCGGGTCCTGTCCTTTCAATTGCCACCGGCTGATGCAGCCCGGCGTGTCGATTAGTGACAGCATTGGATACTCGTAGGTATTACATAGTTCGACGAAGCGGGAGATCTTGGTAGCCGCGTTCTGGTCGATGACGCCGTCATCCACCAGAGGCTGATTGGCCATGATACCGATGGTTTTGCCGTCGATGCGGGCCAGCGCCGTGATCAGCGATCGGGCGAATTGCGGGCGCAGCTCGAATACGCTACCGGGATCGGTCAGGGCGTGGATGATCTCGTGCACGTCATAGCGGTCGTCGGTGTCCCGCACGATGTTGTCGAGATTTGCGCCTAAATTGGTTTCCTTAGCCGACGCGTCATCCTCTCGATAGTAAGAGAGAAACCGTCGTGCCGCAGCGATCGCGTCGCGCTCGTCGGCGACCAGTAGATCGATACCGCCAGCAACCTCGTGCATCTCTGACCCGGCAAGCTCGTTGGCTTTCAGCCGATGCCCCAGCGAGGCTTCCACCATGGGTGGACCGCCCATGCCGATGGCCGAACCCGGGGTACTGATCAGGAAGTCTGAGAACCCGGCCAGGCTGGCATGACCGGCGAAGGAGGGGCCCGATACGATGGCAACGACCGGTACCCAGCCCGAGAGTTCCGGCACGCCATCGAGAAACGAGAACCGGCCGATGGGGCCGCTGGTTTCGATGTGTCCCAGACCGGCCCGCGGATGGCGCGCGCGGCTGCCACCACCATCGACGAACATCACCACCGGCCAGCGTTGCTCGTACGCGAGGCCGAACAATCGGCCCAGGCGGCCGGCGCCGTAGCCGCCGCCGTGATCTGTGTAATCCGTTGAGGAAGCGATGGCAGGCTGGTTGTCGATGGTGCCTACAAAATCGACTCCACCTGCTTCCGCAATCCACTCGCCGTCGCCACTCTTGGCGGCGATACTGCCGTATTCCACGGCCGAATCCGGGTCCAGCAGCAGATCGACGCGTTCTCGAGCTGTCAGTTTGTTTCCTGAATGCACGTGGGTGACGACGTCGGCGCGCGAAGTGTCTTGCTGGGAATCTTTGGCTTGACGCAGAGCGTCGTTGGTTTCGTCCTTCATGGTATTAGCGCGGATCGATAGGATGTTTCTTGTGTGCCGAAATCTGTCTCGGCGTGCGTTGCAACATGGCAAGGATTCGCTGCCGAGTATCCGCGGGCTTGACGATATCGTCGAATTGATAGGCGCGGCCAGCCCGCAGCCCCGAAGCGGCGTCGCGCATGCGTTCCGCATAGCCATCGCGGATCGCGAGCGCTTCTTCGCGGGATTCGGCGGCCAGAATTTCCTTGCGTTTCACGAGATACGCGGCGCCTTCGAGAGACATGCCGCCGGATTCGACCGATGGCCACGCGAGTCGCAGCTCAGGCACCCGACGGGCCGCGCCCCAGCCGGACATGGCGTAGGGGCCGAGCCCGTAGGCCTTGCGGATCTGCACTGAATAGAGAGGCACGGTGCGATGATGCAGCGCAGCCAGCGGCCGCGCGTGATGTCGGGCGATACCCTCACGCTCTGCCTGGGGACCGACCATGTAGCCGGGATTGTCGAGGAAAGTGACGATGGGGAACTCGTAGGCATCACACAGCTCAACGAATCGGGACGCCTTGTCCGCGGCTGCGGCGTCAATAGCGCCCGCCAACGGTGACTTGGGTTGATTGGCATAGATACCGACCGTCCTTCCGTCGAGGCGTGCCAATACCGTCAGCATGGAACGGCCCCAGTCGGCGCCGAGCTCGAGCGTACTGTCTGCATCGGCAAAGGAGGCGATCACTTTGCGCATATCGTAGGGCCGGCGTCGGTTCTGGGGAATGATATCGGCGATGTGTTCAGCATCCGGTGGAGCGTTGCCGCTCGAGGGTTCCGTCAAGTAAAACGACAGATAACGCCGCGCCTCCTCGATGGCGTCGCATTCGTTGTTGGCAACCACGTCGACGTCGCCGGTTTTGGCAAAGTCCGTGACCTTACGGGAACGACCATCCGCTGAACCGAACGACGCATCGCTGCTCGTAATCACCAGATCGCACAACATCGCGATGGCGGCGTGACCGTCGACGGCATTACCGGTAACCACGGCGACGGTGGGTGCCCAGCCGTTCATTTCCGCCAGACCATCGTAGAGTTCGAACCGGCCGCGCGGTGACACGGCAATGGGTGGAGGTGGAAGTGGATCATCCGGACGTGCCCCAGCCCCTTCGACGAAGCAGACGAACGGCCAGCGATGTTCCACCGCGAGATACAGTAGTTTGGCGATCTTGCGATGATTGCGATCGCTTTGAGTGCCGGCGAATACGCTGCTGTCGTAGCTAGCCGCGACGACCGATTGGCCCGCTATCATCCCGACGCCCGCCACCAACCCGTCGGCGTAATGCTCGTCATCCGGTTGGGTGGTAGCCCCGGCAAGGGCGCCGTATTCAATAAAGCTCGATTCGTCGAACAGCAGCGTGATCCGTTCCCGTGCCGTGAGGCGGTCTGAGGCATGGATCTTGTCGACAACTCCCGGACGGGCATCGTCCAGGGTGCGTGCCCGCGCCTCCTCGATCTGTTCGATCAGTTGATTATCCACAGTCAATCAAAGGCCGAACCTTCTTCCTTATGAGTTCACGGAGTTCCAATTCTTTTTGAGCGCGATCTAACATACGCCTAGGGTGTATAAGGACCTTTGGAATAGACCATAACAAAAGCTTAAGCAGAGCCTTTCTTCTACCTATCTTCTACGACGTTACCGTAACCTAGTTTGGCGAGCCCACCAACCACCGTAGTGACCATATAACCTATTGTTTTTAAAAGGTTATATGGGCTATGTAGTAGTGAGCTGTCCCCCGGGATTATTGCGTGGTTGTTTGCTTACAAAGGCGACGTACGGGAGCGAGCTTCACGCTGCATTGGTGGTACGCCTCCCCGTGTCGTCATGCCTCCGAGACCAGTGAGTCATCCGTCGGCCGGGGGAACGAAGGTCTCGAACTGCCGCGACATCTCGGTGCTTTCCCAGGTTGCGCAGACGTTGGCCGCAGTGAACGATGGGCGCGCCTGCAGCCGTTGCCAGTAGGCGCATACCGTGGGTGTTAACGGCTCCTCCTGCTGGATGAAATGGACGCGCGCCAGCAGTGCCGTCGCGACGATATCGGCCAGGGTATAGGCTTCGCCGCAGACCCAACTGCGCCCCTCCAGCAGTCTGTCCTCCAACATCTGCACGAGCCCGGCGACCTCGGTATTGGCCTTGTCCAGTAGGCCCGGGTCGCTCAGCCGGGAAAAGTCGCGGTGTTCCATCTGAGCGAGTTTCTTGCGGGCCACATCGCCAAGTTCAGGATCCCCCACCAGGGTGCGCAGCTTGGCCAGGGTGACGTCAGTCTTTGCGTGCAGGATGAAACGTTTTAACCCGTCGCTTCGCTGTAGCAGGTGGCCGAAGGTATAGATCCCGACAAACATGAAGCGCGCGTAGAACGCCTCGACGAACTTGTCGATTTCAGCGCGCGCCGCCTTCGGATAGAGACCCCGGTCGGCATGGCGCTCGGCCAGAAAGTAGAGGATGTCCTTGCTGTCGCCGATGACCCGATCGCCGTAGCACATCACGGGCACAGTCATGGTCGGCTGCAGGCGCGCAAACCACGGCTCGTAGTTGTCCATGGCGTACTCGATGTCGACGGCCACGTCCTCAGCGTTGGTCAGGTTGTGCTCCTGGACGGCCAGCCGACAGATTTGCGAGCAGATCGAGAGATCTGCCGTATAGGTCACGACCTGCGGGTGCGAGGCGTCGGGCATGTGGTTCTCCTATAGGAATACCCGCCGAAGCTTTGGGAATTCTCTACCGCCAAGGACGATTTGGTTTGCTAAGGATGTTGACGTTGTAGGTGTTTCGACCGTCACAGTCAGCGTAGTTTTGCAGATAATCCCTACGGTCCGACATACCACCGCCATTCGTCTCGGCGCCGTAGGTTTGCATCAACGATTTCACATCGTTGTACCAGACCATGTGAGCGAAATTTCGGCGTTCTGTTCCCAGCGGAGTGATGGGTGGTACCCCAGCCAATGGCCAAACAATGTTCCAGAGGAAGGAGGCATTGTTGTTGGAATTTCCTTGCTGACGACTGGTTTTCGTGGAAGTCTGCTTTTCTCGGTGGTCTCCG
>ENA-UPTF01000635-UPTF01000635.1-marine-metagenome-genome-assembly--contig:-NODE-635-length-24009-cov-4.710680_pt1 | contig 24009 bp, 22 predicted proteins | sample MGYA00238166_ERZ767019 | MGnify/ENA primary metagenome ERZ767019 (study PRJEB28930, sample SAMN06266391) | marine metagenome | isolation source: Sea water from 250 m depth | place: Atlantic Ocean | study... | reverse complement strand
TTTGGTAATGATATTTATTATTATCATTAAGATAATGAAAAGAATTAGTTTTAAATAGAAAATTGAGTAATAATTCAAAATCATTCACAATTAGATTAAAGAGGATTTTAATTTTTATAGTAATAATTTTACTTATAATCAATTTGGTTTATTTTAGACTTTTGTGAGCATGAAAACTACAAAAAGAAAAGAAATAATAGGATTTGGGGTGTTAAATAAATGAGAAATAAAATTATCATTCTTCTATTCATATTTATATTTTCTCTTATAAGCTGCTCCAGTGAAGAAGTTAGTTCTGATTCTGATACTAATGTAAAAGAATATAACCATCCTGTTTCAAGTTTTTCTGTATCGGGAGAGAAACTGAGTATTTTTGATCCAGCTTCAGAAATCGATTCAACTCAAGGGAAAAAATCACCCAAGATAAATTATTTATTAGAATCTCAAAACCTTTATGTTAATTATCCTGATGAAAGACCAACTATCTTTTTATTTGTTGCACATTGGTGCCCATATTGCCAAAATGAGATTCCAGTTGTAAAGAATTGGATACAAAATGAACAACTTTTTGAACAAGGAGTAAATGTTGTTTTAGTAGTTACTAATACCAATCCAGATAAATCTAATTACCCACCAGATTTATGGTTAAGTAGGGAAGAATGGGAATATCCGGTTATTTATGATGACCATTTCAGTACATTGGGGAAACATTTTGGAGTTCCAGCATTTCCATATTGGGTATTCACCGAGCCAGATGGTACAATTGCTTTTAGATTTGCAGGATCACTTTCTGAAGAACAATTATTAAATATCATTGATCTAAACTAAAGATAATTACTTTTAGATACTGATTTTTTTTTTCAATAATCTGCAATTTTGTTTTAAATGTCTTTTTTTTTACCAAAATCACTTGATTAACTGATTTTTCGTGTACAATGATACAAATAGATACTAATATAGGTATCTATTTTTTAATACGGAATAATAACTAGAACTACGGAGGATATGTATGTTTAGAAAATTCCAGTATGGACTTGTATTGGTTGCCATGCTCTCAATGGGTGTAGTAGCTATGTCTTGTTCAGACGAAGAGGTAGAGGAAGCTACCAACACTACTAATGCTAGTGCCGCTGCTGCAGCTGCACCACCTGCTGCAAAAGCAAAAGCTGCTGAAAAAGCTGCTGCTCCTGCTGCAAAAGCACCAAAAGTTGTTGAAACTTCTAAAACTTCGAAAGCTGCAACTGCAGAAGACCAAGCTGCAGGATTAGGAGAAGGTGATGTATCATGGCCAAGCTTATCAGATAAGATGCCAAGTTCATTCAGTGAATCTCCTTTGTGTGCTGCTCAAGCTGCAGCTGGAGAAATTCCAGCTCTAGAGGACAGATTACCTGAGAATCCACTTGTAATTCAACCTGCCGAGACTATCGGTGAGTATGGAGGAACATGGTTCAGAGGATTTACAGGACCAGCAGATGGACAGAATATGGAAAGACCTATGAAAGACCATTTGCTATTTTTTGGTACAAACATGACAGATGTTCAAGCTAACATTGGAGAAAGCTGGACTTCTAATGCTGATGCTACAGAATTCACAATAACTCTTAGAAAAGGGTTAAAGTGGTCAGATGGTGATGATTTCACTACAGAAGACATTATGTTCTGGGTTGATAACATGATGGCTGATGAAGATCTAAACCCTGCTCCGCCTGCATGGGCGAAGTCTGGTGGAGAACTTCTAGAATTTACAGCGCTTAGCGATGAAGTAATTCAAATTAATTCAAAAGAGCCTTATGGTCTATTGATAACTTTGATTGCTTCCGTTGTAGTTGCTGGACCTCACACAAGAGGTGACGGAGGAGATGGACTATATGCTCCTAGTCATTACCTAAAGCAATACCATCCTAACTTTATTGATGGTGGAGTAGCTGCTGCTAATGCTGCTGCTGAAGCTGCAGGATATGACAACTGGGCTAAGTACTTCTTATTCAAGAACCATGCTAATGCAAACCCAGAATCTCCAATGATGACTGCATGGAAGGTTACACAACCAATAACTTCAGAACAATGGGCCTTAGAGAGAAATTGTTTCTACTACGCTGTAGATACTGAAGGTCAACAACTTCCTTACATGGATTACGTTGTTCTAGACTTGGCTGAAAACCTTGAAGTTTTGAACCTTAAGGCGATTGCTGGTGAATATACAGTTCAAGGTCGTCACATAGACTTGTCAAAACTTGCTGTGTTCAAAGAAAATTCTGACAAAGGTAACTACAGAATTCAATTCTGGAGACAACCTGAAAGTGGAATTGCTAACCTGTACATAAACGAAGACTGGGGAAGAGGACCTAATGGTGAGCCTGAATTAGCTTCATTCTTAACCAATGCCGATTTCCGAGCTGCTTTGTCAATGGGTACAGAAAGAGACGAAATTAACGAAGTATTCTTCCTTGGATTAGGTGAAGTTGGTGGGCTTTGTGCCGGCTGGGATGATCCTAACAACCCTGGAAAATACATTGGTGAAGATTTTGTAACGTTCAATCCAGATGAAGCTAACAAGATTCTAGATGAACTTGGACTAGATAAAAAAGACTCTGATGGTATGAGATTAATGCCTAGTGGTGCAAAACTTGTGATAACTCACAGTGTTGCTGTTGCTGCGTTCGAAGACTATGAAGGAATTAACGGAATGGTTATTGAACAGTGGAGACAAAACCTTGGTATTGATGGTAAATTAGATGCTAAAGAGAGAAGTCTATGGTCAGGACAAATCGACGCTATGGAAGCTCAGCTTAACAGCTGGGAATCATCTGGACGAGCTGGAGCTATCATAACACCTGGACATTTAGGTGTAGTTGATGCTAGCGGATTTATTGCTCGTCAGTCAGCTATAGATCATTCAAATGGTATATATGCTGATGGATGGATGGGAGAGTGGCAACGACTTTATGATGAGGCTGTAAGTGATGGAGCCGCATATGCTGGAAACCTTCAGCGGGTTGTTGAATTAAACTGTGAGAATGTAAACCCAATCACAACAGTGATGAACAAACCTACATACACAGCTATAATTAAGAAGAACGTACATAACGTTCCAAACCCACTACCATTCTCTTACCACTCACAGACTTCAGGAAATGGTTTTCCTGAGACTTGGTGGTTAGAAGGTGGAAACCAATAGTATAAAACAAAATTTATTTTGTTGAGTATTACGTATAAAAAGAGGACATCTCAAAGATGTCCTCTTTTTATGTTGATTTTAGAATGATCTTTATCTTATAATGCTATTATGTTAAATTTCCTATTACGTAGAACTGTATTTATGTTTGTTGCACTTTTTGCAGTGTCTGTAATATCTTTTTTTATAATTAATTTACCTAAAGGAGATTATGTAACTGCTTATATTGCCCAACTTCAGGCTACTGGAAGTCTTGTTGATGCTGAAGAAGCAATAAATCTAAGAAAATTTTATGGTTTAGATAGACCTTTGTACATACAGTATTTCAAATGGATATGGCAGGTGATAGCTGAACAAAATTTAGGTTTTTCTTTTGAATATAATCAACCCGTTACGGTAGTTATTGCTGAAAGATTATTATTGACAGTCATATTAGCTATAGCAACAGTTATTTTCATATGGATTGTTGCTATTCCAATAGGTATTATTTCTGCTGTTAAACAATATTCTATTTGGGATTATATTTTTACCTTTTTAGGTTTTATAGGGTTGGCTATTCCTGATTTTATGATTGCACTTATAATGATGTATCTTTTTTTTGTATGGTTTGATTTTAGTCCAGGAGGTTTATTTTCGCCGGAATATGCTCAGGCAGCTTGGTCTTGGGGAAGACTAAAAGATCTAATTGAACATATGTATCTCCCAATTGTTGTATTAGGTACAGCAGGTACAGCATCTTTGATTCGAATAACTAGAGCTAATTTATTAGATGAATTAGCTAAACCTTACGTCGTAACTGCTAGAGCTAAAGGGCTTAGTGAGTGGAAAGTAATAGCCAAATACCCAGTTAGAATAGCATTAAACCCTGCAATTAGCTTAACTGCATATATTTTACCTTTTTTAATTTCAGGCAGTGTTATAGTAGGTGTAGTTTTGTCTTTACCTACCGTTGGTCCTATGTTGGTTAAAGCTCTTGTTGCTCAAGATATGTATCTTGGAGGAGGAATTATTTTACTTATAGGATTTATGACAGTTATTGGTACTTTTATCTCTGATTTATTACTTCTTTGGATTGATCCAAGAATCAGATTTGAGGGAGAGTAAAATTAAATGAATTATTTATCAAGAATAAAAAATAGATTGTTAAATAAAAATGACATACCTGAAGAAATAGAAGAACCAATAATTCAGGATGATGTATCTATACAAATTGCCACACAAAGGCAGTTGATATGGAGAAGGTTTAAAAGACACAGATTGGGATTTGCATCTGCTATAGTTGTTCTTTTATTTTATGTTCTTGTACTTTTTGCAGATTTCTTCTCTACTTCCTTGCCTGTTAAATATGGTGCTGCGAGAGGTTTTATGCCCCCTCAAGGAATCCAATTTTTTGAAGAAGGTCATTTTTTGAGTGTCTGTAAGGTTAATGGTGAAAGAGACATGGAATCATTTCTTATGGTACATACACAGGATTGTAATGTAAGAGAGTCCATAACTTTATTTGGTAAAGGTTATGAATATAAATTGTGGGGACTATTTAAAACAGAAAGACACCTTTTCGGTATGACCAACCCAGATGCCAATGCAGACGAATGGATCCACATAATGGGAACCGATAAGCAGGGTAGAGATGTCTATTCAAGACTCATGCATGGAACTAGAGTATCTTTAACTATAGGACTGATTGGTGTTGCCTTGAGTATTGTTTTTGGAATATTTATTGGATCTATTTCGGGATACTATGGAGGACTTATTGATTCATTATTGCAAAGGTTTATTGAAATTATTCGTTCAGTTCCTACAATCCCGCTTTATATGGGTTTTTCATCAGCATTTCCAGAAGATTGGACGATAAATCAGGTTTACTTTATGATAACTATTATAATTTCTTTATTTGCATGGACAGATTTAGCTAGGGTTATTAGAGGACGATTCCTATCTTTAAGAGATGAGGACTTTGTTGTTGCAGCAAGATTAAATGGAGCTAGTACAATGAGAGTGGTTTTTGTTCACATGTTACCTTCATTTTATAGTCATGTTATTGCTCAAGCATCACTAGCTTTACCATTGATGATAATTACAGAGACTTCTCTTAGTTATTTAGGTTTGGGCTTAAGACCACCTGCAGTAAGTTATGGTGTACTTTTAAAAGATGCTCAAAATGTCCAAGCAGTCGCACACACTCCATGGTTATTTTTACCAGGGGTTGCCGTAATCGTGGTTATTTTAGCTTTAAACTTTATGGGAGACGGAATTAGAGATGCCGCTGATCCCTACCAAGAGGTATAAATTATGACAACAAAAAACAAGTTAGATAAAGAAACATCCATACTAGAAGTAAGAGGTTTGAAAACTTATTTTTATACAGCAGATGGTATTGTTAGAGCTGTAGATGGAGTTGATTTGGATATATTTCCCAAAAGAACTTTGGGAATAGTGGGTGAAAGTGGCTGTGGTAAAAGCATAACTACTAAATCTATTTTACGATTGATTGATCACCCAGGTAGAATAATTGAAGGTCAAGTTAATCTCAAAGGAGATACTCCTAAAGATACAGTGGATATAACACAATTAAAAAACAATGGAACTCAATTGCGACAAATAAGAGGTGGAAGAATTTCCATGATATTTCAGGAACCAATGACTTCCTTTAGTCCAATACATACTGTTGGAAATCAAATAACTGAAGCTATAAGGTTGCATTCTAATTTAGATAAAATTGAAGCAAATGAATTGGCAGAAGATTGGCTTATACGAGTTGGAATGTCAAATCCTTCTCAAAGACTTAAGCAATATGCTTTTGAACTTAGTGGTGGTCAAAGACAGAGAGCTATGATCGCTATGGCCCTGTGTACAAATCCTGATGTATTAATAGCAGATGAACCTACAACAGCTTTGGACGTTACAACACAAGCACAAGTTTTAGATTTATTGAAAGAAATGCAAGAGAAAAATGGTATGTCTATAATAATGATTACTCATGATCTAGGAGTGATTGCTGAATTAGCTGATGATGTTTCTGTAATGTATTTAGGTAAAGTCGTGGAAAGTGGTACGATTCGTCAGGTATTCAAAAATCCTAAACATCCTTATACGCAAGCTCTTTTAAGTTCTATTCCTTCTTTGGCTACAGGACATAGAGAAAGGCTACCAATTCTTACAGGTACAATTCCTCATCCACAGGCTAGACCGAAAGGATGTCCATTCAATCCTAGGTGTAAAGATTTTATAGAAGGAACATGTGAAATAAGCTTCCCTGAACAAGAAATAATAGAAGAGGGACATTTAGTTAATTGTCATCTTTATAATAAGTAGGTATTTATGTCAGCAACAAAAACAAAAAATGAAAATATTGTAGAAATAAAAAATTTAAAGAAATACTATCCTATAACTGCAGGTATTTTTCAAAGGGTGATAGGACATATTAAGGCTGTAGATGATGTTTCTTTTGTAATTCCTAGAGGAAAAACAGTTGGACTTGTAGGAGAATCTGGATGTGGAAAAACTACTATTTCTAAGTGTATTTTAAGAGCTGTTGATCCAACCTCTGGTGAAATCCATCTGAATACAGAAGATGGAACTAATAATGTTGCAGATATGCGAGAAAAGGATCTGAGGCCTTTAAGAAGAGAAATGCAAATGATTTTTCAAGATCCTTTTTCTTCATTAAATCCTCGCATGAACCTTTTTGATATTGTTAGTGAACCTTTGTTATTAAATGGTATAAAAAGTAGAATCGAGAGACAGGATAGAGTAGAAGAACTTTTGTCAAAAGTTGGGCTTAGACCAGAATATATGGTACGATTTCCACATGCATTTAGTGGAGGTCAAAGACAAAGAATTGGAATTGCCAGAGCTTTAGCTTTAAACCCTTCTCTAATTGTTTGTGATGAACCAGTTTCAGGGTTAGATGTTTCTGTACAGGCTCAAGTTATAAACCTATTGATGGATTTACAAGATGAATTAGGATTATCATACCTATTTGTATCTCATGATTTAAGTATTGTTAGACAAATAAGCGATAGTATCCAGGTAATGTATTTAGGAAGATTAGTTGAAAATGGAACTCCTGATGAAATCTTTTCATCTCCAAAACATCCTTATACAGAAGCTCTAATTTCAGCTGTACCACAAGCAGATCCAGATGTAACTAAAAATCATCAAACCTTGATAGGTGAAATTCCAAACCCCTCTAATCCGCCTGATGGGTGTTATTTTCATCCACGATGTGCCTATGCAACAGATGAATGTAAAATAACTAATCCTGGTTTAACAGTTGACAAATCAGGGAGATCTTTTAGTTGTCATAATGCAAAAGATATAAAACTGTCGGGTCTTATTTAATAACTATGTATTATAAAGTTACCCTTTTAATAATTACTCTTTTTACTATTCTTATTTCATGTTCATTTGGTGAAAAAGAAGATTATTCACAATTAGAAGAATGGAGAGAAGAATTAAGAACAGAAATGATTCAATCAAGAAGAGATTTAATGTCTACATCAGACTTAAATATAAAGTCTGAAATTTTTATTAATGAACACATGAAATTTTATAGTTGGTTAAGACCAAGGATTTCTCCTGAATTTATAGATTCAACTTGTGATGATCAGATGCTTAAAAAACTTCTTATACCTCAATTAGAACCAGTGAAATTACTCTTATCATTTAGTGACCCCAAGGATGATTTTTTTGAAATATACCCACTGCCTCCAGAAATTTTACATATTTTAGGTCCTAACGATGCCAAAGGAATAGAGAATGATGAAATTGAATTGATTGATAATAACAATTTAGAATGGACAGTTAGCTATTCAAGGGAACCGTTGAAATTAATAAAAAAAGATGTATGGTATATAATACCTACCAAAATGACGGAATCAGTATATAAGGGATGTAAATTATGACGTCAAAAGTTTTTTATACCAATAGGTACATTGATACAAAAAAAGGAAAAGTTGTAGAACTTGATAGCGCTATATTAACTGAAGATGAAATTATTGTAGCCATTGATACTAAAGACGCTATTTCAAGCCATCCTAATTATAATAATGCAGAAAAAATCACACTCAAAGGAACTGTTCTTCCTGGATTGGTAGATAGTCATGTTCATCTTATAGGATTAGGCACTGGTATTGCAGGAGATGATCTAGTTAAATTAGACGACAATTTATTAGCTATAAATGGTGCACAAAATGCAAGAAAACATTTGGATTCTGGAGTTACAACTATAAGAGATTGTGGAGCTAAGAATCAAACAACATATATGATTAAAAAATCGAAAGAAATGGGCTTGATAAATGCGCCAGATTTAATAATTGCAGGTAGACCGATAACTATTATTGGTGGACATTTGAATTGGTTTGGGGAGGTTGCAACTGGGGTTGATGAATGTGTAGCATCTGTAAGAAGATTAGTAATGGATGGAAGTGATTTTATCAAAATCACAGCTACAGGAGGAAGTACAGGAACTTCAAGAGTAGATGTAAGATCATTTAATATTGAAGAAATGACTGCAATAGTAGATGAAGCTCATAAGTTTGGTATTCACACAGCTGCTCACTGTGTAAATATAGATGGAATTAAAACTGCAGTTGATGCAGGAGTAGATACAATAATTCATGGGAGATTTATGAATGCAAGTGGTGATTTAGAATTCGATGAAGATTTAGCAAAAAAAATGTCAGACAATCGTATTTTTATAAATGCTACTTTGCATCAGGGAAGAGAGAGAATTTGGCAACTTAAAGAAATTGCCAAAAATAAAAATTTATCAGATATAGAAAAAGCTGAAATTGATGCTTTTGAGGAAAATTGGAACGATTCAAAAAAAATGTGGAATAAAATTATGGATTCAGGAATTCAATTAGTTGCTGGATCAGATGCTTCTTGGCAACATTACAAATTGGGAGGAACTAGCTTTCAAGATGAAATTCATGCGCATGTTTCTATAGGAATGACTCCTATGGAAGCAATCCAATCAGGAACTATATATGCAGCTCAATCTTGTTGGGTGGATGAGAAAGTAGGATCTTTAGAACCAGGCAAGGTAGCAAATATTATTTCTGTAGATGGTAACCCTGAAAAAAACATTGAAGATTTACGAAATGTAAATTCCATTATTTATAGGGGCTATGTTCATAAATAAGATTACTATCTTACTAGACGCCTGAATGGTTCTGTTAATATAGGTGCTTCCAAGAAATCTTCAAAGTTTGAATTCATCGCTTTTTCAATGACTTTTAAAGTTTTTTCAATAGCATTTGCAGTAATAGTAATGTCCTCTTTGTTATGTGACATATTGGGATGGAAAACAGTAGTCATATGTATTCCTTGTTTAGCCATTTCTTGGACAAATAAAGTCTTTGCAAATGGGATTAATTCATCATCTACATTGAATTGAATTACTGGGCATGAATTTACTCCAGCCATTTCAACATCAACACTAGAATTATCACAAATTTCAGATATTATTGATTTTAGTTCTATACCGTAATCATCAAACCATTTTTCAGAATTATTTTTTAGCAAATATTCAATTGTTGCTTTTGATGCCGCTAAACCTATACTGTCAGTCCAATATGTACTTGAGACAAACATTCTGTCAGCAGGTTCCATTGCTTCATAAGATCCTACAACTGCACCCATTGGATATCCATTAGACATTGCCTTGGCAAAAACACTCATATCTGGAGTTACACCAAGTCTTTTTTGGGCTCCTCCCACAGACATACGCCAACCAGAACTCACTTCGTCGAAAATAAACAAAGAACCATTTTTATTGGTCATTGATTTTACTTCTTCTAGATACCCTGTTACAGAATAATCAGATCTCATGGGCTCCATCATAACAGCTGCAACTTCATCTCCGTGTTCATCAAGAAGACTTTTAAGTTGATCTAGATCTCCGTAAGTAAAAGGAATAGCTGTACCTTTTAAAACCTTCGGAACACCTATGGGCTCAATGCCCGCGAAAGGAAATCTACCATCTTCAGGGTTCACTAGATAATTAGCTGATTGATACCAATCATGCCACCCATGATATCCACTGAAAAGTATTTTATCTCTTCCCGTGGTTCCCCTAGCAATTCTTACAGCTACCGCACAGGCATCTCCACCACCTTTAGCATAGCGAACCATTTCGGCACTAGGGATTTCATTTATAAGAATTTCTGCCAATTCTATTTCTAATGCATTATTAATAGTATGGATACTTCCTTTATCAATTTGATCTTTAACTGCATTATTAACATAACTGTGTGAATGTCCTAAAATTATTGCAGAAACACAATTCATCCAATCTAGATATCTATTTCCATCTACGTCCGTAAAATAACCTCCTTTAGAACTTACTGCATATAGAGGATTGAATCCATGTGCAAATTGACTAGATCTTTTACTAATCAATTGTGTTTTACCTGGGATAATTTTCTCTGCTCTTTTGTATAGATCTAGTGATTTTTGTATGTTATGTTTTTTCATATAAATTTCTTTTTTTACAATATTAATACTTAAAGGTAAGGTTCAAATATGAAAATCGCAATACTAAAGAAAGCATATTGCATAGAAATTCAAGAAGCAAAACTAAAAAGTGATCTTGAACCTGATGAAATAAGAGCAAAAACTGTTATTAGTGCATTAAAACTTGGTACTGATCGAGGCAACTTTGAGGGTGCCGAAGATGTTCCAGGTGCACCTACATATCCAAGGTGGGTAGGGGATTCAAATCTAGCCATAGTTGAAGAAATTGGATCGAATGTTAAGCAGTTTAAAGTTGGTGATAAAGTAATTGCTCAACTTCCACATCAATCAGAATGGATAGCTTCTGAAAATTCAAATGTTTGCGTTGTTCCTGATGGAATAAAAGATGAAGATGCCGTTTGGGCTACTTTGTACTCTTTAAGCGGATTTTGTTATACAAAAGGAGGATTTATTCCTGGTGAAAATGTTGCTGTAGTTGGGTTAGGAATATTAGGCCTAGGTGCCATAGCACTTGGTCCTATCTATGGTGCAAACAAGACTATTGCAATAGGAAATAGTGAAATTAGAAATAAAATGGCTGAAAGTGTAGGAGCTGATCATTCTGTATTAAGTGATGATAAAAATTTAGAGGAAAAACTTAATGAATTTACAAATAATGAAGGAATAGATTTAGTTATTCTTACAGCAAATCCTTGGGATGCATATATTGCTAGTTTGAAAAGTGTAAGAAGTGGCGGAAGGATTGCAAACGTTGCGCTTTCAGGTCGAGGAGAGGAAACAACATCTTTTAATCCTTTCCCAATGGAACATTTCTATTTTAAGGGAATTAGTATCATTGCTGTAAGTGGAGGTTATCCTACAAATCCCAGAATGACTGTTTGGAAGACTCGTTGCCTGTCTATTCTTAATCTTATGAAGAAAAATAAATTGAACCCCAGTGTACTTAATACTCACAGAATGAATTATACAAAAATCCCTGAAGCATACGATTTGATGACTAAGAGAGATAAACAAATGCTTGGGGTTATTTTTGAGTGGGGGATCTGATATGTCATTAGATATTTCTGAAACCCTTGATCGGACCATAAAAAGTTGGATTAAACAAAAATTACCTTTAACTGAAAGAATTCAAATAAAACAGAAGACTGTCCACGTTGGCGATATTTCTAAAGAAGAAAAAGATGAGCGACCCATTTGGTTTTTTGATTATCAAAATGAGATTTATCTTGGATCAAATGAGAATGTACGAGAAGAAATTCTTGATTTGATTGATAGATTAGGTAGAGATATGATTTTTTCACCCTTTGGTATGTATGAAATTTCTAGAATTACACATAAATTTGGCTATTATGTATGGGGGCCAAGTTGGTTTATGTTTGCTGAACAAAATCAATGGATTAACATAAATAAACACAAAGTAGAAATTTTAAGTCAAAAAGAAACTGAAAAACAATTGGATTTTAAAATATTTTGGCATAATTATAGCGACTGTATTCGAAGCTTCGTGGTAAAAAAGAATAAAAAAATCCTAGCTGCAGCAACATTAATTAAAGTAAATGATAATTTTGCAGAAATAGGAGTTGATACACATCCTGACGCTCAATTATCTGGACTTGGAAGTACAGTTTATTCAGCAGCAGGAACTTGGGCTTATGAAAATAATATAACACCTTATAGTTCAGTAGGACCTTGGAATGTACCCTCTACTAGAACTCAACTAAAATGTGGAATGAAGTATATAGGTGTTGACATGAAAGGTACTAAGGAATTCAAAGTACCACCTCAAATTTTGGGTTCTCCGAGTAAAGACATTAGAGTTGAAAATTACTATCCAAAATGGGCCTTTAACAAGGAAATATATTAAATGTATAAAATTGAAATGAATTTTTCAGTAATTAATTAATCAAAAATACGTGTGATTAATTTATAGGTATTTTGTACAATATAAATGAAGTCTTTACTAAGGGAATTTTATGAATTTATTTGAAATGGTAATAAAAAGCACTAAGGTTCTTCTAAAACCAAAAAACCTATTGTCAACATATAACCAAACAAAAATACGTTATCATATTGTAACTGAACCTTCATACAAAGAAATGCAGTTTGAAGGCAATGATTCTGTTATACGTCATGGAGTGGTGACAGCTCAAACTCCTAAGGTTGTTACACCAGATTTCTTGTATAGAACTTCAGGTTTTGGAGATGATGCCAAGGAATATATTAGAGAATTAACCAAAATGTTGGGTAAAAATGAGCCAGCTTTATTATATACCTATAAAAATGAATCTACAGATATGGAGATTGTAGCAGGGAATCCTATGGAAGTTTCAGAACGAATAAAGAAACGACTTATTAACAATAATGCCAATCACACAGTGATTAGAGGAGTTAATGCTTTGTGGGATGTATCGCTTTTGAAGTTTATCTTTGATTACACTAGAGAATCTGCAAATAATAATTATAATGATTTAAGTAAATCGGGATTGTTAGAAGATCAAAATGGAGTTCCAGTAGCCGTTCGAAAGAGGATACAAGGTCTCATAAATGAAGCAAAAAAAGGAAATATTAGAGCTAACGATTTACATAAAGAATTGGATGACTGGGGCCTATTTAATGAATATGAAGATGAATTTTTATCTTTATTCAGATGATTAATCTAGCACACTTATTCTAATACGCTTATTAATTTTACCCTTACTTTCATGCCCAGTTATTTTGATATATCCAACTTTTGAGGTGCTTGAAAGATGAGTACCTCCATCTGCCTGTAAATCTAAGCCATTAATATTTATAGTCCTAATTGTTTTCAATGAATCAGGAAGTAAATTTACTTTTGTCCTGATAAGATCAGGTATTTTGAAAGCTTCTTCTCTCGGAAGTAAATCTACAGTTATTTGTCTATCTTTTTTTACTTCGATGTTTATTTTTGTCTCAATTTCTTCTGTAAGCTCGGCTGATAATGAAGGAAATTCAAAATCCATGCGGCCTTTGAGAGGTTCCATATTTCCTCCAGTAACTGCCGCTTGGTAATCTCTCCAAATAACCCCACATAGAATATGTAATGAAGTATGTGTTCTCATTAACTTATATCTTCTCTCCCAATCTAAAATACAAGTTATTTCATCACCAACTCTTAATTTTGACAAATCTGATTTACAAAGGAAATGAGCAATTTTTCCACTTTGCCAATTAACCTTATTGATTTCGAAAGAATCTTTATCAGTCTTTATTAATCCAAAATCATTTGGTTGTCCTCCACCCCCTGGGAAAAAAATTGTTTTATCAACCACAAAATAATCTTCTATGATTTCAACAATAGTAGATTTTATTTCTTTCTTGTATGCATCAATATTGTAAATTTGTTCAGTCATGTTTCTTAATTTCAATAACTCAATAATACATTACTATATTTTAAAATTTATTTAATGTTTTTTTAAATCAATTTAATATTTCTTAATATTGATATCAGAAAATTCATATAAATTCATACATAGAAACATTTTTTGTATGTAAGGAGTTGTGCTAAATGTATAGGAAAAATTTTATTGCTTCGTTAATGGTAATATGTATTATACTTTTTAGTTTAATATCTTGTTCAGCTAATAATGAATCATCAAAATCTTCAACAGTGGAAATTGATGGATCATCAACAGTTTTTCCTATTAGTATGGCTGCTGCTGAAATATTCAGAGAAACTCACCCAGAGATACAGATACCTGTAGGTATTTCGGGAACTGGAGGAGGGTTTAAAAGATTTACAGTTGGTGAAATAGCAATAGTTGATGCTTCAAGACCTATAAAAGACCAAGAAGTTAAAGATGCTACTGAAAACGGAATTGATTTTATAGAACTCACAGTTGCTTTCGACGGATTATCGGTTATTGTTAATAAATCTAATGATTGGGTAGATTGTCTTACAGTTGAAGAGTTGCATAAAGTTTGGGATCAGGGCTCTAATATTAATAACTGGAATCAAATTCGGCCAAGTTTCCCTGATGTTGATATGAATCTTTATGGTCCAGGAACGGACTCAGGAACATTCGATTATTTTACAGAAGTAATTAATGGTCAGGAAGGTAGAACTAGGTCAGATTATACGCCTTCCGAAGATGATAATGTTCTGGTATTAGGTGTATCAGGAGATAAAGGAGCAATGGGTTACTTTGGATATGCGTACTATGTAGAAAATATTAAGAGATTGAAATTATTAGGAATTGATGATGGAAATGGTTGTGTAATGCCTAGTGAAGCCAGTATTAATGATGGTACATATTCTCCTTTATCAAGACCACTATTTATTTATGTAAATACGTCAGAAATTTTAAGAAAAGAAGTTTATGAATTTGTCAAATTCTATCTAGAGAATGGTCAGATGTTGGCTAATGAAGGAGGATTCGTTGCTTTGCCTCAGAGTATGTATGATGATGGACTATCCGCGATAGCTAATAATCAATAAAGTTATTTCTCCATAATACTAAAAAAGAGCACCTTAAATAGGTGCTCTTTTTGTATCATGTTTATTATAAAAATAAAGAAATAAGATTATATATGGAATTATTTGTATACTCGCTATTGGCCTTTACATTAGGATCAATACCTTTCTCAGTAATCCTAACTAAATTGTATAAAGGCAAAGATGTTAGATCTGTGGGAGATAATAACCCTGGAGCTACAAATGCTTGGAAAATAGGAGGATCTATTTTTGGCATGATTGTATTACTTATAGAATTTAGTAAAGCTATAATTCCAATTTATATAGCTATACACGTTGGAGATATTACAGGTAACAATTTGATTTTAATTTCTGTTTTACCAATATTAGGACATGGCTTTTCACCATTTTTAAAATTTAAGGGGGGTAAAGCATTGGCTGTCACTGCAGGAATGTGGTTAGCGTTGTTTGGAATAGAAGCATTTTTAGCTTTATTTATTTCCTTAGCTATTGTTTGGACAATACAGAAAAATGATGCTTGGACAGTTAATCTATCACATTTGGCACTTTTTCTCTATGGAATGACAGTGGATATATCTAATCAATATTTTACATTAAACAATTTTTTGATAACTTGGATAATTGCTGCGATATTTATGGTGTTTAAACATAGAATGGAACTAAGCGAATTACCAAAATTTCGTAATATTAAAAGAGATTTTAGGAGATTAGTATGAGTGATATTTTTAATTATCTTGTAATATCTGTCTGTTTAATTTCTGGATATACATTAGTTGTATCGATTTTTAACGTTTTTTATTTTAAAAAACCTAAATTATTGAAACCAAAATCAAATAAAAAAATTTCTATAATTGTTCCTTGTAGAAATGAAGAAAAGAATATATTAGAGTGTGTCAATTCATTGCTAGAACAAGATTATGAGAATATAGAAATAATTTTAGTAGATGATAATTCATCAGATAAAACATGGTTTTTGATAAATGATTTATCTAAAAATAATAAAAACATAAAATCAATTAAAGGCAAACACTTACCTAGTAATTGGAGAGGTAAAAATTGGGCATGTCATCAAGGGTTTAATTCTACAAGCGGTAATTATCTTCTATTTATGGATGCAGATACTAAATTGACCAAGTTTGCTGTTTCTTCTGGAATAAATCAGTTGGAGAATGATAATTTAGAATTTTTATCCTTAGTTCCTAATAGAAAAATTAATAACATAGTTGATTTTTTTATATGGAGTATGGTTTCCTTTTTTATCTTTTCTTGGATACCTTTATATCTTGCAAAAAAATCACCTTATAGTTTTTTTGCTGCAGGTTTCGGTCAATATCTTTTATTTACTAGAGAATCTTATGAAAAAATTGATGGCCATAAATCAATTAAAAATTTATTGTTGGATGATTTTGAACTTGCTAGAAGGATAAAATATGTGGGATTCAATTCATCAATTTTTAATGGTACTGATTTAGTAGAAACAGAAGGCTATTCAACATCAGCTAATGCGATTGATGGACATGGGAAAGTGATATTTGCTGCTTTCAGGTACAATATATTAATTTTCCTATTTGCATTTATTTCTTTATTATTGTTATTTTATGTACCTTTTTTAAACCTGTTTTCTTTTATTTTGGGCATAGAACTTTATGATCGCCATTTATTTTTTTCCTTTATGTCAGTTATTTTTATGTTCCTTACGTGTTTTATTTCTACAAAATCCTTTTCACTTCCAATGAGAACTCCATTTTTTTACCCAATATCAATGATTGTTTTATTATTTAGTGGATATCGTTCTTTTTTATCTTCATTTGATGGTCAAATTGAATGGAAGGGAAGAGCAACTCCAATAATAAATTTTAATAAAATTTACAGAATAATTTTTTTCCCTATTTTTGTTCTTTATTGGGTTTACAGAAAGATAAGATAGTAATGAGTCCTTTTATTAATAATAAATTAGCATCTAAATTAGATGAAGGTAAAATAGCCATAATTGCTAACGGATTAAATAATCCAGAAATTTGTGATTTCCTAGGACAATTGGATTTTGATGCATGTTTTATTGACATGGAACATGGAAATATAGATTGGAAGGATATTCCTAATATTACAAGGGCATGTGAATTATGGGGAATGTCAACAGTTTTAAGAGTAAATAGAATTGAAGAAAGTTTAATTCTTAGAGCCTTAGATTTAGGAGTTGGATCAATAATGGTACCACACATTAAGACAGCTGATGATGCAATAAAAGCTTCTAAAGCATGCAGGTACCCACCACAGGGAACTCGAGGTGTAGCTGGTAATAGAAGATCATATGGAGTTAATGATTATTTTAACAAGGCTAATTCTGATGTTAGGTTAATAGGACTAATTGAGGATAAAGAGGCAATAGATAATTTAGATGAAATTCTTGAAGTAGAAGGATTAGATATACTTTATGTAGCTCCTGCAGATCTAGCTGCTAGCCTAGGTTTTATAGGTCAAAATGATCACCCAGAAGTAAAAAAAATAATTTTCAATACATTGAAAAAAATAATTCAAAAAGGTAAAATAGCAGGAACACTTGTCAATGATGAAAACCTTGATGAATATGTTGAAATTGGGGTAAAATGTATTGGAATTCCTTGGCAATTGTGGGTAGTTAAATCCGCAAATAACCTGAAATCCAAAATAAATAAGTTCTATATGAATAATTAAGGAAAAATTGTGAGATACACATTTACACAAGAAGATGAAGAATTTAGACAAGAATTACGTGACTGGATTAGAAATGAAATCCCAGTGAATTTTGAAAAATGGCACGGAGTAAATGAAGCTGGAGATGATTTTGAATATGGTCTAAAAATTAGGAGAAAATTGGCCAAAAAAGGCTGGTTAACCATGGCGTGGCCTAAAGAATACGGTGGTCAAGGAGCATCATATATGAAGCAAGTAATTTTCAATGAAGAAATGTCGTATCATCGTATGCCAGGTAGAGATGGTTTTGGAGCCAAAATGCTTGGTCCTACATTAATGGTTCATGGCACTGAAGAACAGAAAAAAAGGTTCCTTCCTCCGATTGCTAATGGAGAAGTACAGTGGTGCCAAGGCTATTCAGAACCTGATTCAGGTTCTGACCTAGCTTCATTGAAATTAAAAGTTGAAGATAAAAAAGACCATTGGCTTGTAAACGGAACAAAAGTCTGGACGTCTATGGCACATAAGGCCACATGGATTTTTTTCTTGGGAAGAACTGATCCCGATGCACCTAAACATAAAGGTATTAGCTTTTTTGTTGCAAATATAGAAGATTGTGGAATAGAAGTACAGCCTATTATTAATATGGGAAATGAACATTATTTCAATCAAGTAATTTTTAATAATGTAAAGATTCCTAAAGATTCATTGATTGGTGAATTAAATAGAGGATGGTATATAGCTGCAACACTGCTGGATTTTGAAAGATCTGGTGTTGAATACCCGTCCTCAGCTAGAAGAAATTTCGAGGAAATAATTCAATTTGTCAAAAAAAATAAAAATTCCTCTGGTGAACCTCTTATTAAAGATCCGTATATAAATAAAATGCTCGTTGATTTAGACTTAGATATAGAAGCAGCGAGATTGATAGCTTATGAAGTAGCATATCTACAATCACAAGGAGAAGTTCCTAGTATAGAAGGTTCTGTGGCAAAAATATTAGGAACAACATTAACTCAGAAAATTGCTAAGATAGCTACAGATTTTTCTGGTATATATGGCCAACTAACAGATTCATCAGCACCATTTGATGGAAAATATTTAAAACAACAATTGCATGTTACTGCTTTTACTATTTTCGCAGGAACAACAGAAATACAAAAAAATATTATAGCTACTAGAGGACTAGGCCTACCAAGAGAAGATAAATTAACTGTAAAAAAATAATAATAAATGGATTTAGGATTATCTGAAATACAAAAAATGCTTCAACAATCTTCAAGAGAATTTCTTGAAGAGAATTGTTCTATGCAATTTATTAGAGCAATGGAGTCAGATCCTATTGGAGTAACAGATGAACTTTGGAAAAATTTTGCAGAATTAGGATGGTTAGGATTAATGATCCCTGAGCAATATGGAGGTTCTGGATTTGAATATCAAGATATGTCTATTCTTTTAGAAGAAATGGGAAGAGTAGGCCTTGCCGGTCCTTTTTTTAGTACGTCAATTATTGCTGTCCAAACAATTTTATCTTCAGGAAATGAAATTCAAAAATCACAACTCTTACCAAAAATAGCTTCAGGTGATCTTAAATTTTCTCTTTCATTTTTTGAGAAAAATGGAAATATAAACCCTTCAGAAATTCAAACGACAACAGCAAGAAAACAAGATGAAGGATGGGTTATTAATGGAGAAAAATCTTTTGTTCCTGATGCAGCTTCATCAGATTATTTTATAGTAGCAGCCAAGACAATGGATTCACAAAATCAAGGAATATCATTGTTCCTTGTTCCAAGAGATAATGAAGGTGTAGAAATTACAGAAATGAAAAGTGTTGGAGGAGAAAAATTATCTAAGGTTAATTTTCAAGAAATCAAAATTGATAATTCTCAATTACTTTCAAATGAAAACTTATCTTGGGATGTTTTATCAAAAGTTTTTAAATTAGGAGCTTCTGGAAAGAGTTCTGAAATGGCTGGAGCTGCTACAAAAATACTAGAAATGACAATAGATTATGTTAAGAATAGAGAACAATTCAATAGACCTATAGGTTCTTTCCAAGCTGTACAACACCAATGTGCAGACATGGCTATAATGTCTAAACTTTGTACACAATTTGCAAGAAAATCAGCTTGGTATTTATCTAATCAAGAAAAGAATGATTTGGAAGTTCATAGATCTAAAGCGTATGTTTCTAAATCTTTTCATGATATTTGTCAAATCTCGCATCAATTACATGGAGCTATTGGATATACCTGGGATTATGACTTGCAAATTTATACTCGGAAAATGCAACATCAAAAACTAGCATTTGGGGATTATAATTATCATCACAAAAAAATAAGTGAATTGTTAAATTTAACCTAAAACTAAAAAAAATCTTTTATCCCAAGTGTTCTTCACTCTCAAGAGGATTAAAGGTTACTCTACTAAGAACTGAATCTCCTGTATTTTCAAAATAATGATCTGCATTTGGAGGTATTAAAACAAAATCTCCTTGCTTTATGGGATAGTTTGTTCCGTCAACATATACAATTCCATTTCCCCTTGTTATGAACGCTTGATGTTCCCATGGATGTGTATGGTGAGTACTTGTCTCTCCTGGTTGATGATCGTGATAAAGAGAAACCACAGTGGGTACTCCATCTTTGGACCCTAAAACAGGGTTCTGAGAATGTTCAGATATATTTTTTATTACTGGTTTCAATTCTTAAGTAACTTTAGATTCTTCTTTTTTAGCTTCAGCAGTATTTTCTGATGAACCATTAGAAGTTTCAACAGGAGCCTGTTCAGGTGTTTTTAGTTTCATAAATGCACTAGCAGCTATAAAAGCCAAAGCAATGGTCAAAATCGTAGCTCCAATAATAGTAGACCACATTAGAGTAGGTCCATGACTTAAGATAACTGTCCCAACTTCAGAGCCATTTGTGAGACCGAATTTTGACATTGATTCAGCAGTTCCTTCTTTATTAACAACTGTTACCAATTCATCAACTGTAGCTGTTCTTGGGAACAGAGAAACTAAAAAACCAAAAACAAAAATAGCTAAACCTACTGCAGCTGTTATACCTACCATAGCACGTGATTTCCAACCTCTTATCTGTGATGTATATTCTGCAGTGATTCTTGATCCAATTTCGTCTGCACGATTTGAAACTAGCTGCTCTAATTGATCGTTGGATAAATCATTCTTTTCTTTCATTATGGTCATTTGTTCACCATGTAAATTTTTTATAGACTCTATGTCCGTTTTTAGTGAATCTATTTCAGCTTGTTTTCTAGCTGTTACGGCTACTTGGACTCTCCATGCTGCGGCACCCAGTGCTCCTACAACAGGAATTGATACCACACTAGTTACTAATCCTATATCCATAAAACTCTCCTCATAAACTTACGCATTTTGATTAGGAAGCATCCCACGTAAAACTTCCGCAACACTTCCTGGATTATCTATTTCTTCCATATTAATTGTCATTCTAGCACCTATTCCACTTGAAACAACAACCGTACCTCTACCTGATAAAGCTTCCACCATTGATCTTTTTTCTGATATTTGAACAATTCTAGCTATCGGGATTTCATTTGTATGAAGATATAAAAATTTATACATATAAATAGCTCTTATATTCGTAACCATATAAGTAACATGTAAATTTCGAAAATATCTCATTACTCCCTTAAAGAAGAACCATAGACCAACTAGAAAGGTTATAAAAGGGAACATATACGCCAATTCAGTAAATCCATATAGGAATGCTGTTGCTAAAAATAGTGGTATGCTTAGAGTTATTCTTGCATACGCTGGTTTCATAGTTGGATGTCTTTCTATTTTTACATCTTCACCTTGTCCAAGGTTTGGTTGTGGAAACGCTCCTACAGCTGTCATATAGAATCCAAAGACCAATAATGTTAATCCAGTAATTACTGTAGCAGGCCCTGTCCACATTGGGATATTTGCGTCACCTGCAGAAGCAAATATTAAATATCCACCTAAACCAATAATAGGAACGGAAACAATAAATGCAATAAACATTCTCATCATAATTCTAAAAAATAATCTTATTCCATATGGTGTTTGTGTTGTAGTCATGGTTAATTCCCTCTTATCAATGATAGTAACGAAGCACCTAGAGTAACGATGATACCTACTATAGCCAAATTAGTTGGATTAGTAAGATCACCTATAGGCAGACTTTCAGTACTAATTCCTGGGATCAAAGATCTAATTCTTGATCCAGCAAAAATATATAAATCCATTATTTGACAAGATTCAAACGTAGCCATCTCCATAGCAGAAGGAACCCTAATTCCTGACACATCAGTTAACAATTGATGATTTCCCTTAAAATCACCCATAGGCATCGAAATTTCTTTTACAACAGTTTCAGCACTTTCTCTTGGATCTCTCTCCTTGAATAGATACCCAAAAGTATTTGAATAGTTCTCAATCATACAAGCTCTTTGTGCTGGAGAAGGAGTAGCTAGATAGTCAGGTTGTCCTGGTAATCCAAGCTGCATAAGTGAATTTACTCCACCTTGGCCTTGAGTTGCTGTTCTCATTTGAGAATCACATCTTAAAATAGCGTTATATTCTTTTTTTGATGGCCTTCTTCTAGGATTCCACATAACTTCATCAATTGTTACGGTTCTTGCCAAGGTAATATCTATACCCATTTCTTGCGCCAAACTAGCAGCTATACAGTCTTCAGCACCATGTGCGAGATCAACAAGCCTCTTTCTAGCTTCTCCCATCACACCCAAGCCAGAGAGAGAGCCTGAAGTAGTATTAGAAGTTTGCTGTACATTCTGTCTAAATTCTTGAGCCTGTTTTTGGAAATCTTGAAATTGGTTTCCTCTCATTTGGGGTTCGTAATCATAATCTTCATAATTAGTAAATTTTACCCACTCAGCTCCTGTTCCCATTTCAGATATATCATGTAAACAGTTTACTATGACATCATATTGATTATCATCAAAATGACCACTCCAGTACTCAGGATCTCCTCCAGAAAATATAACTGCGTTCAAAAGTGGATCTACACTTTTAGAATTATTATGGTTATTGATCTGATCAAATCCCTCATTTATACAATGGTGTGTATCATCCCATAATTCCTCAGGGTACCAGAAAACATATTGTTCAATCCAAGGTCTCATTTGATGTTCTAGTTGATCATCATCAAATACATCACGAGTACAATCACCATATATATATGCAATTTCTTTACCTATGGGTCTATTAATTATTTCAGTAGGGTCATCAAAATCTACAATTCCTTGTATAATCATGTCATGTTCTCCCTGTGCTGTTTGACGATCAAATTGCAAGCGATTCTCCATTTGTTTGACAACACATTGTTTGAAAGGTTGTTCGGTTATTTTTACCATAAGTCTTGATTCAATATTTTGATCACCTTGACCGGGAGGACGGTAATCTCTTAACCATCCTAATTCCTGGTTACAACCGATTATTCTTTCCAGAGCAGATTGAGGAGGCATTGCGTGGGGTTCATCTATCTCACCAAGAATGAAATCTATTAGTATAGATATATTATTTGCAGCATCTTCTTGTGGTACTCCCATTCCCACTAATGCTTGTATCATACACATTTCACCCGGTATTCTATCTTCCCAATGTTCACCTGAACCATAAACAAATCTTACTAATCTATCATTTGTTAATGGGAAATATCCTCTACCAAAATCATTATTATTTGCCATATGGATATAAGTATCCCAACAATCATAACCAGCAAGTAGTTCTTCATAAGTTAACGATCTTTCACCTCTATTAGCGTCTTCTATTCTATTTCTTACTTCCTGGAAAGGTTCATCAAAGGAACTTGCAACATCCTGAATATCTGCCAAGTAAGGAATAACACAAGCATCTACCATAGCATTTACTTGATCTTTTCTAGCCCAACCATCAGAACCTGTGTTTGACTCTCCCCAACCTCCACTTAATGCTTTTGGATATATTAGATGCATACATGAAACAGTAGCATCGTATAAGAAAGGAGGGTCATCAAGGTACATCACACCTACGTTCATAGCAAATCGTTCGTAAGCTTGTTCGTAAGGCATCCCTTGTGTATCAGCAATCCAACGAGCAATACAATCCATTGTTGCATATCTATCTTCAGTTATCATTCTGGTTAAGTTAATAAATGGACCTACAGGTATATCTCTATCATCAGGAGGTTGAAATCCTCCGAAAAGGTTTCCT
>ENA-UPTF01000634-UPTF01000634.1-marine-metagenome-genome-assembly--contig:-NODE-634-length-24012-cov-3.010737_pt1 | contig 24012 bp, 21 predicted proteins | sample MGYA00238166_ERZ767019 | MGnify/ENA primary metagenome ERZ767019 (study PRJEB28930, sample SAMN06266391) | marine metagenome | isolation source: Sea water from 250 m depth | place: Atlantic Ocean | study... | reverse complement strand
TTCCCTACATGGGCAATCAAACCAATGTTATTGGCACTAGATCTTTTCCCTATGAGTTACAATAAAAACATGGAGAAACTTAACTCAATAGCCGATCGGAATGTAACCGATCGGCATTCGGTAAATAGATATTTTGGGTTTACCCCAAAGCCCCTGAACGGTAACATAGGTTATGTAGATCTCCTCAAAAAGAAAAACAGGCTGCCATTTCGGGATACCCGTCCCCGAGCCCAACGTAATTTTATCAATTTTTTGGGGTAACCTTGGAATACCAAGAATCAATCAACCATTTGCTGTCCCTAATAGACTTCGAGCGCCAAGCTGCTCCTAAGACCCCACGCCAAAAGGAAATATTTGATCTAAGGCGGATGCGGGTTTTGTTAGAACAACTTGGCAACCCTCACTATTCACCCGTCACCATTCACGTTGCTGGAACAAAAGGGAAGGGCAGTAGCGCAGCCTATTGTGATTCGGTTTTGAGCGCCGCAGGATTTAAAACAGGTTTCTTCTCATCGCCCCACCTACACTCATTTTGCGAACGTATAAGAAGAGATTCCAAACCTATTTCAAAACTTAAATTCGCAGGGTTGGTCGAAAATCTCTGGCCATATCAAAAGAAGATATCTAGCTACAATGCATCTGGTCAGATATCTCTATTCGAATTCATGACAGCTATGGCTTTCACTTGCTTCAAGGAAGATGAAGTAGAATTCCAAACCATCGAAGTAGGATTAGGAGGCCGTCTAGATGCTACAAACGTAGTAGCACCTCAGGTAACAATTATAACTCCTATTAGTCTGGACCATATGGAGATACTGGGAAACACCTTAGGTGAGATCGCCGCAGAAAAGTCCGGGATCATCAAACCTGGAGTGCCTGTGATTATAGCTCACCAAGAATCTGAAGCTCTTGATGTTATATTATCGAAGTGCGAAGAACTAAACTGCTTTAGGGTACTCATTGGGCAAGATATCACATGGACTTTGAAGTCGCGGTCACCCACAAACCAATCATCCATAATAAATGGACGTCTGGGGAATTATCCGGTAAATATTCCACTTATCGGATTACACCAATTAGAAAACGCTGCGTGTGCAGTCGCAGCGCTAGAAATAATGATTGAGAAAGGATACTCTATTACGGTTGATGATATAAGTAACGGAATAGAAATGGCCGTTTGGCCTTGCCGTATGGAATTACTAGCCAAGTCTCCTCTGACCATCGCAGATGGAGCGCATAACCCAGCTTCTATGAAACTTTTATTGGAATCGTTACCAAAATATTTGGATTTTGATCAAATTTCCCTAATAGTTGGATTTTCTGGCGATAAGCAGGTACCTGAAATGGTAGAAATATTAAGCGGCATGGACCCTCGAGTCTACGCCACACGATCCAGGCATCCTAGATCAGTCTCTGAAGACACAATATGCGATTTATTCCAACAACGCGGATTGAAAAACGTTCAAGAGGTTGGTGATGTAAAATCGGCTGGAGCCCTAGCAATGCAAGAGGCTAAAAATAATGACCTCATATTGGCGACAGGATCTCTATTTATTGCAGCCGAACTTAGAGAATCTATTCTGGGTATAGAACCAGAAATATATCCGGATCTTTTAGCCAAAAGAGGCATCCGAGATTCTAACAAGGCACCATACGGTGGATAGATAATGGTTGAAAACAGGGTAGTTATAACAGGAATGGGTGCGATCACCCCGTTGGGGCTGACTTCCGAAAAATTTTGGGGCAACCTGCTGAAAGGAAAATCTGGTATAGGTCCAATGACGCTTTGCGATTCTACAGATTACCCGTGCCACATTGCAGGTGAAGTCAAGGATTTCGACCCTGTTCAATATGTTGGGGCGAGGGAATCCCGTCGTATGGCCAGATTCTCCCAACTAGCTGTTGCTGCGGCTCTGTCAGCTGTGGAATCTGCAGACCTAAATATGGATAAAGAAGATCCATATAAAGTCGGAGTAGTTTTGGGCAACGGAAATGGTGGATTCCCCGAGCTTGAAAGTAATTGTCGCATCTTGACGGAGAAAGGAGGGATGAGAATGTCACCTTTCTTCTTTCCTATGGTCTTACCTAATATGGCCGCAGCCAACGTGGGCCATTACGTGGGAGCCAAAGGATTCAATTCGACTGCCTCAACCGCATGTGCAGCCTCTAATCAAGCCATTGGCGAGGCGTTACTGGCAATCCGGAGAGGCGACATAGAAGTAGCGTTAGCCGGAGGTACCGAAGCCGGAATTAGCAAATTGGGATTAGCCGGATTTGCGGTCATGCGAGCGCTCAGCACCAATAACGATAACCCAGCAGAGGCCAGTAGACCGTTTGATGCAGCACGAGATGGTTTCGTCCCGTCAGAAGGTTCCGTGATTTTAGTCATGGAGTCTTTGGATCATGCTATTTCACGAGGAGCCAATATCCTCGTCGAACTAGTTGGATTTGGATGCACATCTGACGCCGGACACTTAGTTCAACCCGAAGAATCTGGCACAAGTGCCGCCCAAGCTATGAAGTTATCACTAGCAGATGCCGGTGTATCTACAAACGAAGTGGACTATATTAATGCGCATGGGACTTCCACCCCACTCAACGACGCTATTGAAACATTAGCAATAAAAAAGAATTTTGGGGAAATGGCATATGAAATCCCAATTAGCTCTACTAAATCTATGATAGGACATTCGCTCGGAGCTGCTGGAGCACTAGAATCAGTAGCATGCGTAAAAAGCATTTTAGAAGGTAAGATACACCCTACTATAAATTACCAGACTCCGGACCCTGAATGTGACTTAGATTACGTGCCAAATAGAGCTCGTGTTACACCGATAAACGTAGTTTTGTCCAATGCATTTGGATTCGGTGGGCAGAATGCCTGCCTAGTCTTTAAAACATTCCTGCATGAGTTAAGAAGTTAATACCTGATGATTAATCGGATGTATTATTCAACAGTCTTTACTTGTTCATCACTTTTTCTAAAATGTGCTGTAAGGCCATAGTGTGGCTACACACCCCCCTAGTAGAAAAAAAGAGGCATTGACAATTCCAGTCGCCGGAAACAAAAGAAACTTGATAAATATCGTGTTCTCCCTGGAAATCGGCCTTTAGGTTGATAATATTAATCCTTTCAGTCTCATTCGAATATTTCTTCGCTTTGTCTACTTTACCAATCATACCAGAATACATTTACACTCCCTTCCCTCACCAATTTATTACAGCTTAGTTTGTACAAATTAACCGGTCAAGATGCAGGATATAAATTCAATGAAAAATAATTTATCCTTCCAAGTATCTGAGTAGATGCTTTTGGACTAGCCAATTAACCATTTTAGCAATTCTGAGTTTAAAATTGACGCTTTATTTCATATTGACATACAATTTTTAACAGCGTAATCAAATCAAAAAAGCTGGTATATCCGATGAACGGTCACGAAATCAGAAAATCATTTATTCAATTCTTTGAAAGCAAAGGGCATCTCCATCAACCTAGTGCATCTCTGATACCTGCCGGAGACCCAACGTTACTATTTACGAGTGCAGGAATGGTTCCTTTTAAGCCATTCTTCATGGGAGAGCAAACTCCCCCTTCACGACGATTGACTAGTTTTCAAAAAAGCTTTCGTACAACTGATATAGAGGAAGTTGGAGACCACAAACACCTGACGTTTTTTGAAATGTTAGGAAATTTCAGTATCGGTGATTATTTCAAAGAGGATGCCATAGCTTTTGCATGGGAATTGATCACCGAGCTATTCAAACTACCACCTGAGAATATCTTTATCACAATACATCTTGATGACGATGATGCATACGAGATATGGAAATCCAAAATTGGAATCCCTGAGAATCGAATATACAGATATGGGGACAAGGACAACTGGTGGGGTCCCGCGGGGAGCGAGGGACCTACCGGACCATGTTCAGAACTGCATTTTGATAGTGGATCTCAAAAAGGATGCGGGGAGATGCTCACTCCCGACCAACTAACCGTATTACAAAGACAAGAAATGACGACGGGTGAAACAGTTACAATACCCGGTTGTCATCCTAACTGTGATTGTGAGCGTTTTGTGGAACTCTGGAACTTAGTATTCATGCAATTTTATCAAGATACGAACCAAAATCGGACTCCACTCCCTGCTCCGAGTGTTGATACAGGAATGGGACTAGAACGCGCGGCTGCAGTCTTACAGGGTAAACCCAACGTCTATGAAACCGACCTGTTCTCGCCAATAGTGAGCGAAATTTGCAGATTGTCCGACCAAATATACGGGGCCACCCCTGATAGTGATTATGCAATACGCGTAGTCGCCGAACACACCAGGGCGGCTACATTTTTAATTAGCGATGGCGTCGTCCCGGGAAACGAAGGGCGAGGATACGTACTTCGTAGAATTATCCGAAGATCCATACGCTATGGAAGAAGGCTGGGTCTTACTACAACATTTCTAGTAGAGATATCAGGGATAGTACTAGACAACTTCGCCCCGATATACAGGGACTTGGAAGAAAATCGTGATTTCATTATGCGGGTAATTAAACTAGAAGAGGAACGGTTTAGCCAAACTATGCAAACCGGCATGCGTTTACTAGAGGAATTAATAATACCGTTCCACCTCTGGCTTCTTAATGAGACGAGGCAACACGATTCTGAGTCTCCATGTTCTCTTGTTAATCTAATGCCCGAAAATAACCTGGTTCGATTTGACGGTATATCTTTTAACCCTAGTAGCATGCCTGATATTTCTCAAATGATGCAAGAACTCACCACTCGAAATAAAATTATCCAGTATGCTCAAGAGATAAACGGGGACGAGGTCTTCTTACTTCACGACACCTATGGTTTTCCACCCGAACTAACAGCCGAAATAGGTCAAGAATCTAACCTTAAAGTGGATCTAGATGGATTTGAACGCGCTATGGCCACCCAAAGAGAACGAGCTAGATCTGCTCAAAGTTTCCGGGGTGGCATGGAAATTCTTACATCTTATGAAAATTTAGCAACTCATCGAACTCATTTTACCGGCTACCATGAACTGGAAAGAGATACTACCGTTGTCGCTATAATTAGTAATAATGAATCCCAGGCTCTTGCTACTCCCGGAGATGAAATTGAAGTCATCCTAGAAGAAACTCCCTTTTACGCAGAAAACGGAGGACAATCGGGAGACCAAGGGCAACTAATTGGTCCTAATGGAAAAATAACCATACTAGACACACAAAGCCCTGTTGCGGGGCTAATTGTACATCGTGGAAAAGTGACTGAGGGCAACGTCGCTCCGGGCGAACTCATTAAAGCCAGCGTGGATATATCGCATCGCCTGGATGCGTCCCGAAACCATAGTGGAACCCATATTTTGCACTCAGCACTTCGCTCAATCCTCGGACCCCACGTCCGTCAAGCGGGCTCCTTAGTAACTTCCGATCGATTGAGATTTGACTTCAGTCACGTAAGCGGACTTACCCCGGAAGAGCAATTATCCATACAGCAACTAACAAATGCCAAAATACGCGATAATCTCTCTGTCACCACCGAAGAGACTAGTTACGCTGATGCGGTAGGGAAAGGTGCCTTAGCTTTCTTTGGAGATAGGTACGGAGAAGTAGTTCGCGTAGTATCAATGGGAAATGATCAGGATATTGATCATCATCATTCAGTCCAAGAACATTTCAGTGTAGAGGTCTGTGGAGGAACCCATGTTTCCGCAACTGGACAAGTCGGTACTCTTTTAGTACTTGGGGAATCAAGCATAGGCGGCGGAATGCGGAGGATAGAAGCCATTACAGGACGCGCAGCAGAACAATTGTTTGTAGAACAAGGTCGCAGATTAGACGCAATATCTTCCAAATTACAGGCACCTGTCGCTGAATTGGAAACCAGGTTGGACAATTTCCTTAACGATACGGAAGATTTAAAGCGTCGATTAGATACCTTAGAAAGAGCCAATCTCCGAACCGAATCTCTAACTATACTTGAACAGGTCAAATACGTTGAGGGAATCAACGTTATCGCCAGCAAAACATCTGCCACCACGCCGGACGCCATGAGAGAAATGGGAGATTTCATCAAATCTCAACTGTCTAGTGTAGTCATAGTACTGTCATCTATAGTCAATGGAAACCCAATATTGATCACCATGGTATCTCCAGATTTAGTAAACAGGGGATTACACGCTGGGAACATCGCGAGGGACACCTCTAAAATTATTGGAGGTGGTGGCGGAGGACAAGCAGAAATGGCACAAGCAGGGGGGAAAGATAGTAGCAAGCTAGACCTGGCACTGTCCGAAGTAGAGAACCTAGTAAGGACCGGAATAAAATCGTGAGGCCAGCGAAATCCAATAAATTAATGGGGCTAGATCTTGGAGACCAACGGATTGGCATAGCCGTAGCTTTCAAAGAGACCCAAATGGCTATACCAAAAGGTCATTTAAACCGTGGCTCTCTACGAGAAGACATTAAAACATTGTTGGAATTAGCTTCAGAGCACAATGTCGAAGCATTCGTTGTAGGAATGCCCTACACATTACAGGGCCAGATCGGAGAGCAAGCTAGAAAAGCCTTAAGGTTTATTAAAGAACTCCGTAAACGAACTGATCTGCCAGTTACCGCCATAGATGAAACTTACACCTCTGTTGAAGCTAATGGGGTATTAAGAGATTTGGGTATGAAACCCTCCGAAAATAAGGGTCAGACTGACGCCACAGCAGCTGCATTGATATTGGAACGATTTATGGAGTTGGTAATATCAGATAAAATCAATTGACCCTGAAACCATGATTAAAAGTAAGCGCGATCGAAATCTTTCGACAATAACGACATAGCCTCAATATCCCAGTCAAATGATAAAACTACAGAGCCTTCCGAGTAAGCTTCCATAAGCCGTTCACCACCCTTAGCCACCACGCTCTCAGCAGTTCGGTAATCTAACTCCTCTTCTTCGTACCCTGACCTGTTACAAACCATAATGGGTAACCCTGTATCTATGGTACGTCTTTCCCATTCTCCATCTGGGCCACAACGCCCAGGACCCCATGAAGATGGTGAAACCAATAATTGGGCACCTTTATCTTTTAAAATTTGCGCTACTTCATTTTTATAACTATCGGCACAAACGAGAACACCTACCATCACACCCCCGCAATCAATCGGCTCTATCCGATCTCCGGGCGTAGACCAAGCTTCTGCTCCTCTGAGAGCTTTGACCTTGCTGTGTTTCCCGATAATCAGCCCATTAGGATCTATCACAAACACGGTGTTATACAAGTTATCGGTCTCAACATCCCTTTCTGGATGGGACAGAAAAACAGTAACTCCGTACTCTTTAACTTTTTTACAGAACTCCTGCATCCATTCATCAGGTTGTTCCAAAATCCAGTCTGTTCCAATTTGTTCATGAAAAACGTAACCTGATATACAAAGCTCAGGTGTGATAACCCAATCAGCACCTTGCTCAACGGCCAATTTTAACGCTGCTTCTATCAAATTACGGTTATAGTTCACATCGCATGCTATGGGAGCAACATGCAAGAAGGCTATTCTAACCATACTCATCTCGATAATCCCGTAATAACTGTTGATTCAGGGGATATTAGACTTCACGGGGTCATTATAGCATCGTTAAGATGCGGGATCCTCTTGACTCCAAGCAGATCCAAGTATCAAAATAGTAGTCGTTAACCTTAAAAGGTTAAATCGGACGCCTTCAGACTTAATTTGCCCGGTAGTGTAGCGGTAGCACGTCAGCCTTTGGAGCTGTAAGCCCTGGTTCGAATCCTGGCCGGGCAGCCACGACTTTTTACCATAAAGGCATATGACACCGTATAATATACTTACGGTTGTCCTGTGTTATAACCAGGCTACAACATGGAAATCCAGCAATATTGATAATTGATGGTATCTTGTAATGTACGCTCTGATATTATCCGGTGGCATGGGTGAAAGGTTACGGCCATTAACTAACGATATACCTAAACCAATGGCACCAGTAAACGGAAAACCTATTCTTTGGTATCAAATTAAATGGCTGAAACTAGCAGGTGTAACAGACGTAGTATTCCTTGCTGGTTACCGTTGGGAATCCATCAAAGAATACTTTGGTGATGGAGCCAATTTCGGAATTAATGCCCACTACAGTGTAGAAGATTCTCCTTTGGGCCGCGGCGGGGCCATTCGTAACGGGTTACGAATGGTCCCTGAAGATAACAAAATGGTGTTTGTACTTAATGGAGATACTATAACGTCAGAAAATCCTAATACGCTCCTATCTGATTTTAAGCAGCGTATTAGTACGAATAACCGCCATATGGCCACTGTTATGTTAGTCCCAATGATTAGCCCATATGGGTTGGTAGATATAAATTCTGAAAATATCGTGACTGAGTTCCGAGAAAAAGTAGAAATTCCATATTGGATTAATGCGGGAATTTACGTTTTTAATAAAGCCATCATTAATTTATTACCGGCCATCGGTGACCATGAAACCGATACTTTCCCAGAGCTTGCAATGTCAGGGCAAATCTCAGCAATACCATCTAGAGAATATTGGAGAGGAATAGATTCGCTAAAAGACCTACGGGAGGCTGAGGAATTCGTTTCGTCACACGAATAGTACACTAACACATCAAAGGATTAGCCAAGACCAGCGAATCACATTTTAAAAAGCATTGCTAAATAATGAAACTTTAACATTAATGGCCGATGAAACCTCCCGAATTCGTTCTAATATAGGGAAGGTGTTGGTCGGCAAAGAAGACCGGATAGAAATTATACTAGCTGCTTTACTCAGTGGTGGGCATATATTGGTGGAAGACGTCCCCGGCATTGGTAAAACCATACTCGCACGATCTATTGCCAATTCGTTAGACTGCACATTCAAACGAATACAATGCACTCCCGATCTACTACCTTCCGATATAACCGGCATACATTACTACAATCAACACACCGGAACTTTTGAGTTTCGTCCTGGACCTGTAATTTCTCAAATAGTTTTGGCAGATGAAATTAATAGAGCCACACCACGCACGCAATCTGCGCTTTTGGAAGCAATGGGGGAACATCAGATCACGGTAGATGATACTACTATGCAACTCCCATCCCCGTTTTTAGTTATAGCTACACAAAACCCCATAGAACTAGAAGGTACATTTCCTCTGCCGGAAGCACAATTGGACAGATTTTTGATCAAGTTGCAACTTGGTTATCCAGAAGAAGAAGAGGAAGAAGAGATTCTTTCGCGATTCCAATCGGCAGATCCTCTGAATGAATTAACTGCCGTTACATCATCCGACCAGATTAGGTATTTTCAGAATCTCGTAACCCAAGTTTATGTGGATCCCGTACTCCGAAATTATATTGTGAGAATAGCTCGAGCTACCAGAGAGCATCCTGATATAGAGTTGGGCGTCAGCCCCAGAGCAACACTAGGGCTATACCGCTGCAGCCAGTCCCTATCGGCCCTGCGATCGCGTGAATACGTAACCCCCGATGAAATAAAGCTCTTAGTCCCTTATACATTTGGCCATAGAATGATTTTAAAGGCTCAAGCCAGACTCCGAGACCGAGATTCATACGATGTCATCAATGGGATACTAGACGAAATAGAAATACCTATTTAAATTATCTGGTGCCTTAATGTTAAACGACCTTTGGCTAGTACTAAGTGCTTTCTTGATATTTGTTGGACTCGTTGCCAGCAAAGGTCTATTAATAATAGTAGGCACCCTGATTATCCTCATCTGGACATCAACCAAACTGTGGGAACGTTACGCTTTAAAAAAAATAACACTTGATAGAGAACTATCAGTAAAAAGGGTTTTTATTGGAGATACAATCGATTACCAAATATCGATTTACAACGGCAAAATTTTGCCACTGATATGGTGTGACATCAGGGAGACATTCCCTGACGGCCTTGAAATATTAAATGAACAAATCTCAGGGAGTGTAATAACAACCCACCACGAGCATCACTTAAGGTCATCACTCTTACCTTACGAAAAGATTAATTGGCGGTTTAAGTTAGAATGCAAAAAACGAGGATATCATCGGATTGGTCCGGCTGAATTAAGAAGCGGCGACATATTTGGGTTTTCCTACGTGACCTCGCAGTTCTCTGATGTATCCGAGATACTCGTATATCCCGAAATAATCGAACTCAATGATCTGGTAAAACCCTCAGAATATCCGTTAGAAGGGTCTATTGGGCGGCTTCCGATAGCAAGAGACCTAACCAAATTCTCGGGGCTAAGGGATTATCTTCCATCGGATCCTCTGAAATTCATTAGCTGGAAACACACGGCTAAGACAGGATCTCTACGAATCAAACAATACGAACCCGTTGTAGCACTCAATGTATTGATAGCCATGAACGGTAAAACAAACGAGTACGCATGGCAAGGGGTTAATAGTGACTCATTCGAACGTACTGTAACACTTACTGCATCAATCGCTAAATTTTGTTTAGACAGGAAATACAGCGTAGGTCTGATAAGTAATAGCATCGCTGCTTATTCGGGAAAATGGATTAACCTGGCAGTCAGCGGGTCTACCAAACAATTCGAGCTAATAATGGAGAACTTAGCCATGGTCGGACAGCATACCATCACGACCTTAGAACAAGTATTGGAATCTGAAAGGCAATTGATAACACAAGGGACAACGGTTGCGATAACTACTCCCTTAATATCACAGTCTTTAGTTGATGAGATAAAACAAATAAAACATAAAGGCCATCCAGTTATTGTTTTGTACTCCGGAGACCGAAAACCTAAAATAAATATCGACGACGTGCCGATGTTTTATGTAAACAAGTAATTTAAGCCTGATGAACCAACGAGTAATAAAAAATATATTAATAGGCATTTACCTATTTTTGGAAGGCTATATATATTTAATTTGCTATAACACTATTTCCCATGTACTTGGTATCCCAGATAGCTCTATACCCTTTTGGATGGCATTAATCACCTTACTTTGTTCTTTCTTCTTGTCGTTTGTAGTACAAACTATAAATTTTTCTTTGAACGTACGCGGGGTTATGGGTCTCTTTAGTGGGGGAATATCTATCTTTGTCCTAGCCAGTATTCACCACGGACTCAACCCGTTTCAAGTGGTCGCATTTTTTAACGAAAGCTGGGCAGACGCAGTCAGTTATACAGTCAGCTTGATATTTCTCACTATTCTCTGGTGGAGAGGCGGACTGATGGCCCGCGATGAAATCACCCTGGAAGGGGTCAGAAATGTTTTTCAAGTCGGAGTATTACTCATAACAATAAGCATACTGATCAGTACTTTCACAGTCTGGACAGTATCCTCAGCTATTTACATCTTGATGTTTTTTACAGTTGGGTTGATTGGGTTATCTCTGGCTCGCTTTGCGGGGCAGCCGTCAAACTACCAAGTATCCTTGAAAGCATGGTTGGTTCCCATATGTATAAGCGTAGCGATCGTAATTTTAGTCGGAATGATAATGGGAGGATTGGGTATTTCTGGATTAGATCAATCTCTTAAAACCCTACTCCAAGTATTTGGTAACGTAGCAGAATGGATCTTAAAACCATTATTATATGTATTAGGATTCATAGCTTCCGCATTGATTATGTTCGGAACTTGGCTTTCCGATTTGTTTGGTGGTGGCAATTTAGATGGTCTAGAATTCGCCTTGGAGCACACACAGGATTTATATGAGCATTTAGATGAACCCCAAGAAGACAACCCAAACCACTTTTTACTAGCGTGGCTGAAAATAACTACCTTGGGTTCACTTGGGATAGCGTTAGGATGGTGTTTATTCAAGGTCTTCAGGTTTAAAAAATCCTGGTCGAACCAATCACAATCAGAGATCATCAGAGAATCATTCCTCACCAAAGAAATGATATCAAACGATATCAAAGAAATGCTCCATCACGTCCTAAACAAATCAGTTCCATTACTAAATAAGGCAAAACCATATACCCGTGACCCTAAAAACGCGAGAGAGATATACCATCAATTCCTAGTTTTGACCCAGGATTTAGGATACCCGAGGAAGTCTTGGCAATCCCCTAAAGAACATCAAGCTAGTGTAATCAATATATTACCCTCGGAACCTGTGGGCCAAATCATTTCTAAGTTTCAAGATTTTTACTACGGGAATAACTCAGATTTAATTCCCGATATAGATCATCCAATACAAGCTTGGCATTCTGTATTAAATCATGTAGATACGGGAGAAAAGAAATCGCGCGAAGCAAAATAAGAAGGTAAACTCAAACTACGAGACTTGGAATTATTTCAAATCTCCTCACAACAAACCGTCATTCAGAGATACACCAAATCCAGGGCTCTCTGAAGGGTAAATGAATCCGTCCTTAACTTCGGGCTCCCCAACCCATAAAATATCCCTTTCAGATTTAATATGATCAGAATGGCATTCAGCGAAATCGGCCCAAGAACTGGCCATAATCAAACTTAACCCCCATACCTCCGCACCACGGTGTGGAGATACAGGTATACCTAATTCTTGAGCCATATCTGTGATGCGTATACCTGCCGTTAATCCACCGCACCATGTGATATCAGGCTGCCATAAACCTAAAGATTCACGTTCAGCTAGATCCGCGAATCCGAATTGTGTGAATTCGTGTTCTCCACCTGCAATTAAAGTCGGGCTACAGATTGCCCGCAAACCATGTTGACCAGACCGATCGTCCGGAGTCATAACATCCTCGAACCAGAAAAGCTCATAATCTGTCAATAAATCGGCCATAGTTTCTGTAACAATGCTGTCCCAGGACATATAGGTGTCTATCATTATCCGAGCATCCGGCCCAAATAAACTTCTGACCCTCTTAGATTTTTCGATAGCAATTTGGTAGTCTGTATCGTCACTCCACCTGTGAGGAAATTTATGAGCCGTGAACCCCAGATCACAATACAATTCAGAATCTTGACCGGTAGCATATGCCTGTATTTTATCCTTTCTAGCCCCACCCAAGAGCTCAAATACAGGCTGGTTGGTAGATTTCCCTAAAAGATCATATAAGGCTAAATCAATACCGCTTATAGCCATTATAGCCAAACCTTTCCTACCATATGGCAATGTTTCAAAATAAAGTTTGTCCCATATTTTCTGAATATCTTGCACGGTATCAATCACCGTATCAGTCAGAATATCTTTCAAATGCTGGTTTATGATCGCGACCGAAGCAATCCCTCCTCCACCATAACCGAACCCAACATATCCTAAATCAGTTTGAACTTTTACTACTATCTGCCAGAAATTAGTTCGCCATGAGGGAACAACATGTTCATAATTAGGATAGATGGCCTGAACATCAGTAATTTTCATACGACATCTCTTCAAATTTCAATCAATGAATTAACCCTGATCACCATTAATCACGCCAGTGATAGAACAATACGGGGATTGATCTCCCCATCTTCAATATAAAGCGTAAATTATCAGGCAAATAAAATGGAGTAAGGCGCCCTAAATTAACCTATTTATGGTACTTGAAACCAGGGATATCTAGAATATACTTGCTACCCATGACCTAATGAATCATCTGATAACTTCTATTTGAAATGGGGCATCACCTGTTCTGAGACCTTATACATGGTCTCTTTCAACCTTCCAACGTCTCCGGAATTCAAAGCCAATACTATATGCTGAACTCCAGCAGACCGATAGGCTTCAATTCCTGCAACCATCTGATCGGAATTTACACTAGATAATCTAGCTCTATCGACAGCTCGAGCACTCGAAGGCCCGCCCCCTACCTCTACTTCAACTCGTGCCGACATCGTCAAAGATTCAGGATCACGTCCGGCCGTCCCAGCTAATTCGAAAATCTCTCGACGACCCATACTAAATTCTTCAGCAGTTATTCCAGAAGGGTGCCACCCATCACCTAAATTTACCACCCTTTTTAAAGCACCGCTGCTGGATCCACCTATCCAAAGAGGAATATACGGAGTCTGGAGGGGTTTGGGAGCAAATTTTACTTCCGAAAAATTCCATCGCTTGCTGCTATAACTAGATGAAGGATTAGTCCAGAGTTCCTTCATTATTCGAATGTTTTCATTCGTCAAAGAACCTCGTTGACTCATCGGGATACCCAATGCTTCGAACTCTTCAGTCATAGCTCCTACTCCAACACCCAACAAAACCCTTCCCTCAGACATGTGATCTAGAGTAGCAGCATATTTGGCCAATTCTACAGGGTTATGATATGGGAGAACTAGCACAGAAGTACCCAGCAATATATTTTCGGTTATCGCAGATATGTACGAGAGTGTAGCAAGAGGGTGATAATAGGGTTTATCATCTAACCTTTCCCCTATATAACCGTTGTTGAAAAGATGGTCCATCACCCATACTGACTCAAATCCTAACTCCTCTGCCAATGGGCCAAACTGGACCACGTCTTTCACGTCGGCTATACCCCAATTGTTGGGGACTGTTACCCCAATTTTTATATCAGCCAAATTAAGTCCCTACCTGTTTACTGGTCCGACCTGATGGATTTGATTAAAAGTGCCGTTTCGACCGCTGCGACTGCCGAATTGCTTCCTAAATTACCAGATTTACCACCTGATCTGTTGATAGCTTGGTCCATGTTTTCAGTAGTCAAAACTCCAAAAATGGTCGGTACTCCGGTCTCTCTCCCCACAGATGCAATCCCGCTGGCTGATTGATTAGCGACCATGTTGTAATGGTCAGTTTCACCTCGAATCACGGCACCTAAACAAATAATAGCATCATATTTACCAGATTCGGCAAAAGCCTTAGCAACAACTGGGAGTTCGAAGGATCCGGGAACCCAAGCAATACTTATATCATCATCGTCGACCCCATAACGGTCAAGAGTCTCCACCGCACCTAACATCAGCTGCCTCGTTACCACTTCATTAAACCGTGCCGAGACTATAGCTATCTTTAAACCGTTGCCATTAATGTCTATTTTTAGATTATTTGGCACTGCTCTGCTCCTTCAGAAAGACAACACGTATCTTTACAACCAGCATCTTTTGTCCGACAGAAAAATCTCATCTACCTTTATTTAAAATATTCCCTATGGTACACATTCGTTGAATTAAAGTAAAACAGGACACTACAGCTATCAATCCTAGCACCCAGATCATTACAGGATAAGGAATCAACCCGTCCAAAACCAATCCTGTTCCCAATATGACCACTCTTTCAGTTCTGGTCATCAGCCCTGCCTTGGTAAAAACACCGAGTCCCTCACCTCTAGCACGTAGGTAACTAACGGACTGGGAAAACACTAATGCAAACAAGAGTATAACCATGAACCACAGGATAGAAGCATCAGGTAAATCGTTTCTCAGAAAAAAGACGGCTAAACCTATAAATAATGCTGACTCTCCTAACCTATCAAATACCGAATCCAGAAATGCTCCGTAATTACTATCTGAACCGTTTAATCTTGCTAACCCGCCATCAAAAAGGTCTAATCCTGCGCCAAGCAAGAAAACTATACCTCCTGTAACCAACCAACCCCAGGCGACCATGACAGAAGCCAAGACGCATAGACAAAACCCCATAACAGTGATGACGTTGGGCGTCAGACCTAGAGCTCGAAGTAATTTAGCTCCAGGGAGTTCCACAAACCTATATAATGCCAATCTACAATGCTCTCTAGTCATCACAGCGGTCACATTCTCGTCATAATATAACCGAACGAATTCGGTCCAAATAATATTCTTCCACCCGCTTCGAGATTGAACTCCATCTATACCTCTCTACGGTCTCCCTACCCGAGATACCCATTTTGTCCCCAAGATCCGGATTCGTTATGATAGATTTCAGCGCGGTGGCTAATGCGTCACAATCTTTGTTGTCAAATAAAAGCCCCTGTTCTCGATCTCTTATAATAGATCGATATCCCAGTATATTAGAAGCCACTACAGGTTTACGAGAAGCCATTGCCTCTAATAAAACGATTCCAAAGCTTTCAGATCCTGTAGCAGGAGAGCAAAATATATCTGAAGACGAATAATACTTCGGGAGGTCCTCGTATGATACTCTCCCAACAATCAAAATATCTTCAGAATTAGATGCTCCCATCATATATTGGCTTTCTTTATCAAGATCACCCGGGCCAACTACTACGAGTCTAATATTCGGACATTCCCATTTTAACTTCAAAAAAGCTTCTATTAAATATTTTAACCCTTTTCGCCTCTCTAATCGTCCTACAAATAGAATGTTTGTTTTGCCATCTTTTAGTTCGTATATGGGAGGACATTTCACGGCAAAATGATCTATATCGACACCATTAGGAATTATCTGCAAATCCATTGTAGGATTGGCACCTACATGACTCAACGCTGCCTCAGAAACCGCTATAGAACCGTGCAGTTTTTTTTGCCATCTTCTGACTAGTAACCTGCCAACAGAATGTACGTGGCACTTGTCATCGTAAGCGTGAAAAGTACCTATGTTAACCGATTTCGAATGTTCTAGAACGACTAAAGGCACAATGGGAGCTAAAGGTTCATGGACATGGATAACATCATAAGATTCGCGCTCTAAAATCCTAGATATTCTTTTGGACAGCCACCAGGATAATGATAGCCGTGCAACCGAGCCGCCAATCGGAACGGGTACAGAACGGCCTAGCGGAATAAGAAGTGGGTTGTCATATTTTGGCTCAACGTGCTTAGAATGTGGGGCCAAAATATGAACTTCGTGGCCCAGTTTCAATAACCCTTTGGATAGTTGCGAAACGTGGGAAGTAACACCACCTGGCGAGGCGTAATCGTATGGGGAGACCATTGCGATTTTCACATCAGCTCATCCAACCACATTCTAATCGAATCAGTTCAGATTGATCTATGTTTCGCCGTTAACGAAAGTTTCCACCATATTTCTAGCAACATCATCAGTATACTGAGTAGGCGGAGATTTCATGAAATATGCGCTAGGTCCTAAAACAGCACCTCCGAGACCTCGATCCATGGCTAACTTAGCACAACGAATAGCGTCGACAACTACGCCAGCTGAATTTGGACTATCCCAAACCTCTAGTTTTGCCTCTAAATTTACTGGAGCCCCTCCAAAGAGTTCCCCTTCCATTCGTATGTAACACCATTTTCGATCTTGCAACCAAGGAACATGGTCACTAGGACCTACATGTACGTGCTCGGGCTCTATTTCTTCGTCCATCTGTGAAGTAACTGACCCTGTTTTAGATATCTTCTTCGAGACTAATCTTTCTCGTTCAAGCATATTAAGGAAATCGGTGTTACCGCCAAAGTTTAACTGGTAGGTATTTTCGATTCCGGCTCCCCGATCCTCAAATAAACGTGTAAGTATCCTGTGTAAAATCGTAGCTCCCACTTGAGACTTGATATCATCACCAATAATCGGCACTCCGCGCTCAACAAACCGATTTTGCCAGTATGATTCGCGAGCAATAAATACCGGGATACAGTTAACCAACGCGCAGCGGGCATCAAGTACTTGTTCCACATACCACTTGGTCGCCATTTCACTACCGACAGGCAGATAATTTATGACAACGTCCACTTCCCGTTCCTTTAGAATGCCAGCAATATCATCAGTCGAATGCGACGATTTTTTAACTAAATGAGAAACATATTTGCCTATACCGTCATGAGTCATACCCCTTTCTACTATGACTCCGGTGGTCGGTACATCAGCAAATTTTAGAGTGTTATTAGGTTGCGTAAAAATTGCTTCCGAAAGATCCTTCCCAACCTTGTTTTCATCTACATCAAAGGCTGCGACTACTTCTATATCTTCTATTCTGTAGTCACCAATTTTTGCGTGCATTACCCCAGGTACATCCGTATCCTCAGGCAATTCTACATATTTGTGGATCCCCTGAACCAAGGAGGATGCACAGTTACCAACTCCAATAATTGCGACTTTTATTTTCCCTACCATTTCTCTCCTAGCTTGGCTTACCTATCCGAGTGGCAGCCTAGCAGGCTGCATTGTAACAGGTTAAAATTAGTGTAACAACAAATATAAACCACCTATTCGATTTTCGCATTGAGCTGATTCATAGACATTGATTCTGTCCATAAATCGATAAATCCAAAAAATAGATATTACATTAAGATCCATCTATAACTGAGGCGACGAGCAACCTAAATTACCGTGCATTACTCTGTTATTAGCTGAAAATCGCAGTTATGTTATTGGAATAGGGTTATATGTATAGTTAACAAACCTAACTGCGCGAATTTTCATAGAAATCTAATTATTCCAGTCTGGTCGTCATGGCGATATCTGCCACCCATTTGATGAGGAACCGTTCCCCCATCCAAGCGCTCTTTAATCATATTTTCTATGCTGCTCATAACCTCTTGGGGTGACCCCGCAGCACGAATTACTTCTACTAACTCCCCTGCAGACAAATTATCACTTACACCATCTGTTGCAAGCAGAATGCGATCTCCTATCTCTGGGAATATCTCCTCAACATTCATATCTAGTGATTCGGCAGACCCGATGACTTTGGTCGACCCTGGTCTCATTAACCCTCCTATCCTTCCCGATATTTGTTGGTAAGAATCGGTTTTAACGAGATAAAATGGGCTATCGCCAGCGTGTACTACGTGGGTACGGCCATCGAGACAAAGAACCGCTGTAATGGTAGTTAGAAGAAACCGTCCACCTCCCACTTGATAGAACTCCGAGTTTTGCTCTTCTATCACTCCTAACAGGTCATCAACCGAACCCATAGAAGCGTCTCCCAAAGCGTCGGCGACTCCTCTACTCGCCTCCCCTCCTCCGTGACCAGTGACACCGTCCAATACGACATCGAGGTAGTTATTGCCCCCAAGATCCCTAACTAAAAAAGAATCCTCACCATGGGTAGTATTGTCTTGGAAAGTTGTATAGTTACTCATCACAATGTCCGTTAATATTTTATCTACAACATATTAGTGTCATAAAATGCTAGTTATACTTGTATGTTGAACCAATCTTAGCTATCGAATTTAGAAAGCTCTGTTTTAGCCTCGAAATCATATTTTCGCCAATGATCTGCTTTGAGTAATTGCAACGACTCAAACCATATCGCCTTGTAACTATCTAATTCAGGATGATCTCGGTAGCGGATTCTAACTTCCTGCAAATACTCAGTCAAGTCCACCATAAACTCAGAGAATTCAACATATGCAAAGTCCTTGATTTTGTTAATCATATCTATTTTAATTTTACTGCATGATACATCCGCAGGGCCTGCGTTTCGAAGCATCTCATCCAATTCTTGTTCCAGTCCGATAATCGGCCTGAGGCCGCTCGGCTCTTTATATCGATCGATATTTTCTGGAGGGTCGGAAGAAATCGTGTAATATTTCAGCATCTCAACGTAAAAATCATAGATGTCCCGTTTTCGACCTCTATTACCTACACTTTCATCACCCACCATGACTTGATCCCCAAGATCTATAATCGTAATCTCTCCATTTGCAGGCTGATAGTAAACATTTTGGGGGCCAAGGTCCAATAAAATTCTCCCAGACCCAAAGAATTGCTGTTCAGTTTCTAACAATTGAGCTTGTACCGACCAACATGAATTGTCATCTAATTGAAATAACGGATATAGAGCAAACAGATTTTGGGGAATGCCAATCGGAATACGCAAGATTCGCGAACGAGCATCACCAACTAATGGTATACCAGGAGCCCGCTCAAAGACCAAGACCGTGTAGTCTTGCATTATCCCGTCGTTATACAGCCCATTATGGTTGCATTTACTCGTGTAACCTATTAAAGGGCAAAGCGTGCGGGTGCTCTCGAAAAGGTCTCTATATGTTTCTATTATAGATTCCGTCCGAGCTTCAATGGGAGCATGCATATCCCTCGTTATAACTTGAGGTATAGGTCGCTTTAATACAACGGTTTCACCAGTATCCAGAGCTACTGCAGACCTTACTTCATAATCTGCTCCTGTTCCTAATATCCCAGTTATCTCATAATTCTTAAGTTGTATCTCTTGCATTTGGCGAACCCGATCAACAAATTTAGCCTGTTGATAACTTGTATAAATTAGCCCTGACTACAGATTAGTGTAACCCAATCCTCTTTTACACAAGCTTCTAATATGGCAAACCCCGAGCTTTTCAAACCATCTTCCGCAGTGTCCCTTTGGTCAGATATTATACCTGAAGCAACCAGATAACCACCCGCCTTTAAAGTTGGACGTAAAGATTCCGCTCTCTCCGAGATTGCTCTGGCTGAAATATTAGCCAATACGAGATCGTAATAAGAGCCCATCACTAATTTATGAGGGACAGACCCCTGAATTGCTATCACTTGATCTCCAAGATTAGATCGCTGAAAATTTTGTTTAGCAGACTTGACTGCAACAGGATCAGTATCTAACGCAAGCACCTCTCTTGCGCCCAATTTGGCCGCTGCCACGGATAATATACCTGAGCCGGTACCAACATCGAGCACAGCAAAATTGGGTTTGATTAACCGTTCTAATACTTCCAAGCAAGTGTAAGTAGTTGGATGATAACCGGTACCAAAAGCTAATCCAGGATCCAAATCAATTACTAATTCATTTTCCAGAGGTTTATAATCCACCCAAGATGGCCTTATAACTAAATTTCGACCAAGCTTGAGCAAACTGAAATGAGACTTCCATGAATTCTGCCAATCTTCATCATCCGTTAATGCCCTTACCTTTAAATCTCCAATTGGTTGGAGAAGACCCGCTAATTTTACTCCCACTTCAATATGAGCCAATCGCTGTCTTGATGTAGATGGCAGATATGTCCTCAGTAAGACTTCCTTTTGGTCCTGTATTTCGATCGACATTCCGTGACCGTATCTGTCAAAAAGATAAGAAATAGGTTCCACGTATTCATACGGGATCAATATACTTAATTCGTGCCAGGTCATACTTGCTCACGTCCCATATTAAATCTATTTGGGTCAATCGTTACCTAGTGTCAAATAAAATTTACATATCTACGCCTGACCGCAATGCTACTTATCACTATCCTTAAAAGAACGATCCAATTCTTGTAGTAGCTCCCGTTGATGCTTGGTCAAATGTCGAGGAATGTCCAGCTTGGCTATTACCCTAAGATCTCCACGTTTGTTGCTATTTATATGTGGTACACCCTTTCCCTTAACACGGAATTCGGCCCCAGATTGGGTTCCTTGAGGGACTTTAAGTTTCTCCGATTGGCCCTCAAGAGTCGGAATATCCAACTCCGTCCCCAACGCTGCATCTGTCATGCCCAGAGTAAGGCTATAAAACAAATCTGACTCTTGGCGTGTAAAAACATCGTGCTTTAGAACATCAACTTCAAGATATAAATTACCATTTGGCCCGTTATTGCGCCCAACATTGCCCTGTCCGGTGATCCTAATTTGCATACCCTCTTGAATCCCTGCAGGTATGCTAACTTCAGTAGTTCGATTTCGGCGTTCAACTCCATTGCCTCTGCACGTTTTACATGGAGAGGCAATTACCGTACCTTTACCACCGCAACTAGAACAACCAGTGACCTGAGAAAACTGCCCAAACAAGCTCCTTTGAGTTCTGCGGACCTGTCCATTGCCATTGCAGGTTGAGCAAGTATTTATTCTGCTACCTGGTTCAGCGCCATTTCCATCACATTTAGTGCATTGCTCAATACGATTTATATCAACGGTCTTATTTACTCCAAAAACGGCTTCTTCAAATTTCAATACTAGCCGGTGTTGAAGATCATCTCCTCTACGAGGCTGATTCGCACTACGACCAGTCGATTCACCGAAAAAGGACTCAAAAATATCTCCGAAGCCACCAAAAACATCGAAGCCATCAAATGGCCTCTCACCCGTACTGGCGCCTGTAACTCCAGCATGCCCGAATCTATCATACTGAGCACGCTTTTGTGCATCTCCAAGAACCTGATAGGCCTCGTTTATCTCCTTGAACATATCTTCGGCACCAGGCTTCTTGTTCCTATCCGGATGATAATCCATAGCTTTTTTTCTAAAAGCTTTACGAATTTCCTCTTCTGAGTCCGTCTTCGATATTCCTAAAATCTCGTAGTAATCAGTTTTAGCCATTTATAATCACCCTGTGATAGTTAACAGAAAATTATTCACGAATCGTTTGAGACCCATGTCTCACTTATCAATTATAGGATAAATATTCGCTTGGGCTCAATAGTATTTAACATATTCGGGATTAACTCCCGACTTCGTACCATCCTATCCATTTGAACCTAAACTTCTCCCCCTAGTTATACTTGACACCAATTTTAGTAATCGGTACCATGATTAGTTAGGGACGAGTGTCCCTTATCAAAAGGTACAATAAGACGGATAGGAGCAAGTGTATAGATGGACATAACCATCATCCTAGCCGTCCTAGTGACCGCAGGAGTGACAGGGGTCGGAGTGGCCGTATATTTGTTAATACGGTCTAAAATAGACGGTAACCAGGTAGAAAACGCAAAAGAACTGGCTAAGGGTGTGTTGACTCAAGCTGAAGAGGAAAAAAGAAGTATCCTCTTATCAGCACAGGAAGAAGTCCTAAATCTCCGTACAGAGGGAGAGAAGGATATCAAAGAACAAAGGCAAGAGCTCAACCGCCTAGAACGTAGATATCTCCAACGGGAAGAGCAACTCGAGGTCAGAAACGACTCCCTGGAGAAACAACAAAATAACTTAACGGAACAACAGGATCTGGTCGAGCGTACTCTCAAAGAGACTGAGGAACTAAAGGTGAAGCAACTCGAGGCGATCGAAGAAACTGCTTCATTAAGCGTTGCCGAAGCCCGTGACATAGTAATTACCAGAGGTGAAGAGGAAGCCCAACATGATTTGTCACGTAAGTTATATGATTTAGAGAAAGAACACCAGTCGATTGCAGATGAGAACGCACGTCGAATTATCACATTAGCCATTAACCGTCTGGCTACCGATGTAGTCTCCGAGACCACAACCTCTGTCGTAAGCCTGCCTAGCGACGATATGAAAGGTCGCTTAATAGGTCGCGAAGGGCGGAATATAAGAGCCCTAGAATCACTGACTGGAGTCGATGTTGTAATCGACGATACTCCAGAAATAGTTACAATTTCGTGTTTCGACCCTGTTAGACGCGAAATAGCACGCCTAGCATTAGAAAAATTAATCGCGGATGGTCGAATTCAACCAGCCCGGATCGAGGACATGGTAAACAGGGCCCATGTTGAAATAGAACAAACCATACAGAAAGCAGGCGAACAAGCCACTTTTGATACCAGTACATCCGGGTTAAATTCAGACCTTGTCTATCACTTAGGCCGCCTTAAATACCGCTACAGCTACGGAGAAAATGTCTTAAAACACTCGATAGAAGTTGGATTATTATCGGGTATGTTAGCCGCCGAGGTAGGTGCTAATATTAAAATAGCTACCGTGGGGGGTCTGTTACACGACGTTGGCAAGGCTTTAACACATGAAATCGCAGGACCACACGCAGAGATCGGTGCAGATCTAGCTCAAAAAAACGGTATCGCCAACGACGCCTACCTGTGCATATTAGAACACCATGATGACGACCATTCTTCGATTGAGTCCTTCATAGTTGCTGCAGCTGATGCAATCAGCGCGGCGCGGCCAGGAGCTCGAAAGGAGTCTCTCGACCAATACGTAAAACGGTTAGAAGATCTCGAAGAAGCAGCAACTAGTTTTGGTGGAGTCGATCAAGCATTCGCCATTCAAGCGGGCCGCGAGGTGCGCGTAATGGTGAAACCAGAAGACGTAGATGATATTACATCTGCAGCGCTAGCTAGAGACATCGCCAAAAAAGTGGAGCAGGATCTTGTGTTTCCGGGACAGATTAAAGTGACAGTTATCAGAGAAACCCGCAATACGGAAATTGCCCGTTAAACGGCTTATAGGCTAACAAAATACGTTTAGTGAGTTAACCGTCATTCCGATACAGGATGGTTACTAGCCTGATAGATGGGCGAATGCAAAGTCATATCAGATCAAGCTCGATTCAATGAATTAGGGTGACCAGATGG
>ENA-UPTF01000633-UPTF01000633.1-marine-metagenome-genome-assembly--contig:-NODE-633-length-24014-cov-3.961232_pt1 | contig 24014 bp, 21 predicted proteins | sample MGYA00238166_ERZ767019 | MGnify/ENA primary metagenome ERZ767019 (study PRJEB28930, sample SAMN06266391) | marine metagenome | isolation source: Sea water from 250 m depth | place: Atlantic Ocean | study... | reverse complement strand
CAAAAATACCCACAATTATTATTTGTACTTCAGGGACTGCTCCATTAAATTATTTGCCTGCTATAGCAGAAGCCTTTCATAGTAGGGTCCCACTTATAGTAATAACTGCAGATAGACCAATGATTTACCGAAACTCAGGTTCAAATCAAACACTAAACCAAACAAATATCTACAATTCTAGTGTTAAGTGGTTTTATGATATTCCAGTGATGGATGACTCAGAGAATTCTGTACATATAGAAAATATATTTGATAAAGCAATAATTCAATCTGTTTCAAATCCCTCTGGTCCTGTTCACATAAATTGGCAATTTAAAGAACCTTTAAGTGATGGAGAAAACAAAAAAATAGTAAAAACATTAAAACTAAAAACGCTAAAGAATCCAACTATTCTAGAAGATAATTCTAAAATAAATGAATTCTTAAATTTAGTAATAAATAAACAAGGAATATTACTTGCTGGTCCTGAAATAGACAAACCGGGTGAAATTATAAAATTAGCTAAATTTCTAAATTGGCCTATAATTGCAGATCCTCTTTCAAATGTTAGAAATTATAAGTTTCACGACAAAGCAACAATAATTGATACAGGTGACATTTTATCTAGATCATCAAAATTATTAAAAGAAAAAATAGAAACAATAATACATGTAGGGGCCCCACCTGTATCAAAATTTATAATACAAAAATTACGAAATATAGAAAATCATATATTCTTTGAAAAATCCAATGATGTATTACAAGAATTTTTCCCAATAACTTTACATATTCAGACAAACATCAAGCAATTTATCAAAGTTGTTAAAAAATCAGAATTATATAAACCAACAGAATTAGATGACAAGTGGAGATTATATTTACAGAATATAAATTCCATAGCAAGAACAGAAATAAATAATTATTTCATAAAGAATTTAAAGGAATTGGAGGTTAAGAAAAACTTAATCAATATGTTAACTGATAAGAATATTTTAGTCGTTGGAAATTCTCTAACTGTAAGATTACTGGATGCCATATTAACGGATTCAAAGATAGGTTTTATTTATGGTAATAGAGGTTTATCAGGTATAGATGGCAATATAGCAATTGCTAGTGGTATAAGTTCTGTAAGTGACTTAAGAGTAGTTTTAGACATTGGAGATTTGGCTTTTTTTCATGATTCAAATAGTATTTTGACTGCAATGAATCATGCGAATAACCTTACCATTTTAGTCAATAATAATTATGGAGGTCAGGTTTTTTCATTATTACCTCAAGCAAAGAATTTAGAAAATATATATGATGAATGGTTTATAAGTGAACAAAAAAACATTTCTGTAGAAAATTTAGCTAAAAGTTATGGATGTGTTTATTATCTATCGAAAAACTCAGAGGATTTCAAAAAAATTATTGATGATTCAAAAAATATAAAAGGAGTCAAAATAATAGAAGTTAAATATCCTAAAAATCAATATTCTAACCTTTCTAATGTATATATGAATTTAGTAAAAAAAATAGAGGCTAAAATTTATGAATAAAAAATTGTTCTATAGAGAAGATGGAAGCGGTATACCGTTATTACTTATTCACGGATTTACAGGAAGTAATGAATCATTTGAAACTTCCATCAGATACCTTAGACAATATTTCAAAGTAATAACTATAGATATGATAGGCCATGGCAAATCATTTGATAAAAATCCCAATAATTATTCTTTTGAAAGATCTGTGGAATTAATTAAAGATATTTTAATTGAATTAAATTTAAAAAAAACAAACTTACTTGGTTATTCTCTTGGAGGAAGATTAGCACTACACCTTGCCATAAATTCTACTCAATTAATTAATAAACTAATTTTATGTAGTACATCTCCCGGGATAAAAGATAAATCTGACAGAAAGGCTAGGCAAAATTCTGATTCATATTTAGCAGATTTATTATTAGACCAAGGTATTGGAGGATTTGTTGATTATTGGGAGTCGTTATCACTATGGAGGTCAGAAAAAAGACTATCTTATAAAATCAAAAACACCATGAGAAAAATACGCCTAAGTCAAGAACCTTTAGGATTGATAAACAGTCTTAATTCTCAAGGACAAGGTATACAAAAATACATATTGAAAAATTTAAAAAAAATACAAAATAAGACCTTGATATTTGCTGGAGAAAAAGATGAAAAATATATTAAATACAGTTATGAAATTCAAAAAAATATTGAAGATTCAAAAGTAAAAATAGTCCCAAATTCAGGACATAATTTAATACTTGAAAATCCAATATATATTGCCAAAAAAACAAAAGATTTTATATTAAAGGAGTAATCATGAAAATCAAATGGAAATCTTTAGCTAACTTTGAGGATATTTTATATGAATATCATAAAGGAATAGCAAAAATAACTATAAACAGACCAGAGGTTAGGAATGCATTTCGACCCAAAACAATTAAAGAATTACAAGAAGCATTTAAATCTTGCGCAGAAGATCCCAATGTAGGAGTAGTTTTATTCAGAGGAGCAGGGGATAAAGCTTTTTGTTCTGGAGGAGACCAAAAGGTAAGAGGACATGGTGGATATAATGACTCAGAAGGGAACCCTTCTCTAAATGTTTTACCATTACAGCGGTTTATAAGATATATGCCTAAACCAGTAATAGCTCTTGTAGGAGGATATGCTATCGGAGGGGGGCATGTATTACATGTTATATGTGATTTGACAATTGCATCTGACAATGCGGTTTTTGGTCAAACCGGTCCAAAAGTAGGATCTTTTGATGCAGGTTTTGGATCATCAGAGTTAACTCGTTTAGTTGGAGTAAAAAAGGCAAAAGAATTATGGTTTTTGTGTGAACAATATAATGCTAAAGAAGCATTATCTATGGGTTTGATAAACAAAATAGTTGATTATAAAGATTTAGAAAATGAAGGTGTGAAATGGGCAAAAAAAATTCTTCAACATAGCCCTACTGCGATAAGATTTTTAAAAAATAGTTTTATTGCAGAGTCTGATGGTCTTGCAGGGTTACAAAACCTTGCGGGTGACATAACTATGATGTATTACATGACTGAAGAAGCTAAGGAGGGCAAAAATGCCTTCTTAGAAAAAAGAAACCCTGATTTTGATAAATTTCAAAGAGCTCCCTTTCATGGATAAAAGTTCTAAAAGAGAAGTGTACATTCAAACAATACGCATGAGAACTTTACCTGCTGTTTTGGGTCCTATAATAATCGCAATTTCTATTGCAATTAATGCTAATCGATTTGACTTGATAACATCTATATTAATTCTACTTATTGGAATTAGCTTACAGATTTTAGTTAATTTATTTAATGATTTGGGTGATTATGAAAAAGGTGTTGACAATGAAAAACGGTTAGGTCCTGAAAGATCTATGCAATCAGGTAAAATTTCAAAAAAAGAAATGAAAAAATTAATTGGATTAGTGATTCTTATAACATTAATTTTAGGATTTATAGCATTTTTGAATTCAGGAATTACAGTTATATTTTTAGGGATTTCTTTAATTCTAATAGCTTATCTTTATACTTCAGGGCCTTTCCCTTATGGATATAAAGGATTAGGTGAAATCATGGTTATTTTGATTTTTGGACCCGTAACAATATTAGGTGCGCTATTTTTATTTGAGATTAAATATAATTTGATTATTTTATTGATTTCACTAATTTGTGGTTTGTCTACCAGCACTATTATTTTAACAAATAATATCAGAGATTTAAAAAATGATTACACTAATAATAAAATAACATTAGCAGTAAAATTAGGTGAAAAAAAATCACGTATTTTATATCTTCTAATTATCTCTTTAATAAGTTTTTTGCTATTAATCTTATCTCTTGAAAATCTTAACAACTTAATTCTTTCATTTCTAGTCTGGTTCACATTTCCTATTAGTGACTTTGGAATAAAAAAGTTTTCTTTTAAATTAAATTTCTCTAAATTTGGTAAAGATTTAAATAATACACTTTATCGAACAGCTTTAAGTCATCTATTAATTTGCATTTCATTGGCTATAACCTTAGCAGTCCCTAGTGTTGCAGTAGCTTCTTACTCTATAGTTATTATAAATTTATCCTACATTACTATAAATAAATTAAGACAATGGAAAAATTAGAAATATCAAAATACAAAATACCTCTAGAAAATGATTTTATAAATTCATCTCATTCTTATAAATATATAGAAGCAATAATTGTAAGAAATAATAAAGGAAAGAATGTTGATTATTTTGAAATCAGCCCTCTAATTGGATTTAGTATTGAAACTATTGAAATGATTTATGCTTATTTAAGTAACAAAAAAAACAAAGATATAATTAATTTCCCTTCAATAAGTTATGGTCTTGAATCTTTAAAGTTAAGTAAAAGAAAATTTATAACTGCAAAAACTGCTATTTCTATACCAATAACATCTAATTTTTCTGAAAAAATTTCAAAATACTATTTAAAAGGATTTAGAAATTTCAAAATTAAAATTTCAAAAAATAATAATAAAATCGCATTAGAAATAATTAAAGATTTATCAAACAAATATAAAAAAATATTGTTCAGATTGGATTGTAATGGAGATTTCAACTTTAATGAATCGATGATTCTACTGAAAAAATTAAAAAGTAATAAAATAGAATTCATCGAAGATTTGAATAAAACAATTACTGAAAAGAACTTATCAATTATCAAGAAACACAATCATAAAACCTGCATTGATCTTAACAAATCCAACATAAATATTACAAAGAAACTAATTAGAAAAAAGTTAGTCGATTATGTCGCTATAAAACCTAAATTAATTGGTAAAGAAAATGAAATATTTAAATTTATTGATATAGCAAAAAAATACCAAACGAAAGTTTACATAAGCTCTGCTTTTGAAACTTCCATTGGATTATACAGAAACATTCTTTTGTCAAAAAAAGTGGATAAAATTTATAACAGCCAAATTGTACATGGATTAAGCACTTCTCTTTATCTCAAAAAATCTATTACTAAATCCATGGAATTAGATTCAGGTAAAATAAAGCTTCGTTACGATCTTTTTTCAATAGATGACCTAAAACCTTACATGACTAAAAGGTGGGAAGAAATAAAAAATACTAAAGTTATATAATTATGAATTCTTGGATAGAAAAAAACAAACTAATTGCTACTGATCGTATAGCCATAAAAACATTTAACAAATCATATACTTTCAACGATTTACATAAACTGATTTTTTCGTTTATTGATAATTTGAAAACAATAATCAAGCCTAAGGAACCAATAGGTTTTTTATCAGAAGAAATTAGTGAATATGCTATTTTTGCAAATGCTGTGCCCATGGCTAATGGAATATTTGTCCCATTGAATCCAAATACAACAAAAAATGAAATTTCAAAACGATTATCTCAAATAAACTGTAAAAAAATCATCTATACAAAAAAAACTACTTTGATAAATGAATTAAATAATACAAAGTTTGAACTTATTCAAGTAAAGAAATCTAGTTCTAAGAAAAAAATTATACCTTTTTGGCCTGAAAAAAATGACATTCATAGTATTCTATTTACTTCTGGAACTTCACAAATTCCTAAACCTGTTGAACTAAGCATTAACAATATTGAAGCAAATTGCTATATGTCTCAAAAAAATCTAAAAGTTAGTAGTGAAGATGTATGGTTACTGTGTATGCCTCCATTTCATGCTGGAGGTTTATCAATAATATTTAGAAGTATGATATTAGGGACTTCTTTTTATGTTGAAAATAATTTCGATAGCCAAAGGGTTGCTGAACTTATTCAAAAAGGCGAAATTTCCATAATTTCACTTGTTCCAACAATGCTACTCAATGTATTAGACAATATCGCATTATCAAAGCAAATAATTCCGGATAAATTTAAATTTATTTTATGTGGAGGAGCTGCAGTATCTGAAAAATTAATATCTAGAGCTGAAAAATTAGGAGTTAAAGTATTACCTACATATGGGATGACTGAGACTTGTTCTCAAATAGCAACAACTTCACCAAAAGATCATGATAGACCAAAGGGATCTGTTGGAAAAAAGTTAAGTAATATTGATATAAAATTTGATAAAACCAACCAAATATTAGTAAGCGGACCTACTGTGGCAAGATATTTTGGGACAAACGAAGGAAAAAAATGGCTAGAAACAGGTGATTTGGGTTATATAGATAAATCAGGATATTTATATTTAACAGGTCGATTTGACGAACAAATTATTTCTGGTGGTGAGAATATAAATCCAAGTGAAATAGAAAGCGAAATAATTAAAATATCATATATAGATGAAGCAGCAATCATTGGGATTAATGATAATTATTGGGGTGAAAAAATTATACTTGCTATTTCTTCAAAGAAAAAAAATATTACTCTAGAACAGATTAACAAAAAGCTAAAAAAATTGGATAGTTATAAATATCCTAAAAAAGTAATAGTTTTTTCTAATCCTTTACCAAAAAATAATATAGGAAAGATTGATAAAAATAAATTAAAAACAAAGATTGGCAAATGCAAAGATTAAACACTAAATCTACTTTTAAATCATATCCCATTACTTGGATTTTGATATCCATTAATTTATTTATGTTCATTCTAGAAACTGCTTTTGGAGGGTCCAATTCAAAAAGTACTCTTTGTTTGTTAGGGGCCAATTGTGATATTGATATTTCTCAAGGTGAAATATGGCGTTTATTAACTGCGAATTTTATTCATATTGGTTTTATACATTTAATTTTGAATTTAGCAGGCCTTTATATTTTCGGAACTATCACAGAAAGAGAATTTTTAAGATATAAATATATATTTATATATCTTTTTGGAGGTATTTGTGCCAACTTATTTTCTTATTGGTCTGGATCTGGATTTTCTTCTGAACCAACCCTTATAAATTGTTTTGATGGTGGAATAGGATCAATTAGTGCAGGAGCAAGCGGTTCTATATTTACTTTATTAGGTGCCTATGCATCATATCTTATGGTAAATAAAAAAGTTTTAGGAAATCATGGAAAAGAATCACTTATATCAATCGGGATAATTGTATTCATAAATGTTGTTTATGGAGCTACGGCAGGGAATATAGATCATGTAGCACATATTTCAGGATTAATCATTGGTTTTTTATTAGGCTGGATGTTATCTCCTGTTCGTCAATTAATAGTTTTGCCTGAATCTTTAAATAACGAGTCAATATTAGTTTCTATATCAACAAAACTACCTTTAAAATATATTATTGCAGTACTTGTGCTATTGATTATTTTGTTAAAAATGACCTATGATCAAAGAACAGATTATTTGGAAAGTCTAATTAATATTTGTAGGATTAACTAATGGTTCAAGATCAAATAGAAGTAGCAAATACTATCGTAGACAAAATGAATTCTTCAGGTTACAGTGTGACCAATACTAGAAGACGAATCATAGCAGAGATATTACGAAATCAAAAAATATTTACTTCAGAAGAATTAACTAAGGCTTTACCGAACTTAGGACGAGCGACGATTTACAGAACTTTAAAAATATTAAATGAAATTGGAAGTATTTGTAAATTAAATATATCAGAAGAAAACAATTTCTATACCATATCATTTTCAGATCACCACCACCATACAATTTGTAAAAAATGTAATGAAATTAAAGAAATAAATTTAATCAGTGTTGAAAAATCTATAAGACAATTAGGTAAAAAAATTGATGGAGATATTATTTCTCACAATTTAGATATATTCATAGTTTGTACAAAATGTTCTTAATTTAGAAAAGGTTTTTTCCATATTTATTTATATTTATCTTTAAAGCGTATAAAAATAAAATTGAAAATAATATGAATAAAATCAAAGTATAATCGATATTATTTACTGATAAACCAATTGAAGTTCCTGCCGCAGGAATGTGTTCTGTATCAGTAATACTCATTATTAAAATACATAGTGTAAAAGAGAGACCTGAAAACAAATGAAAATCTCTTTCATATATTGTAATAAATAAATCTTGATTAAAAGATAAAAATAAAAAATGCAAAAACAAAAAAGTAATTATAGCTACAATATTACCTCCAAATAAACTTCTAAATCTATTTTGTTTGTTACTAGGATGCAGAAAAACCAAAGCCACACTGGAACCAATAGCCGCATTTATTACATTGTTAGAAAAGGTTTCTCCTAAAAGGATTATAAAAGTTATAGTAATCCCTGCAAATAAAGTTTGTAGAAAATGATATCTCGTTATAGAAAATTTTATTTTTAAATTAAATGACATAAAATTAATATTCTGGTGGAGACGGGGAGGAGTTGAACCCCCCGTCCAAGAAATTTACTCTCTAAGCGTCTACAGGCTTAGTCGATAAATGATTTTCGTCAATAAAGGCGTCATCGACAAACCAACTATAATTGCTTAGCTAGAAACTTATTTGCAAGACTATACTAGCAATAATCTTGCTCAGCTTAGGTTTAACGTCGCTCCTTAATACCACCCTAAGCAAAGATATTAAGGAACGTCACTAACTTATATTAAGCAGCGAGAGCGTATTCTTGATCGCCAATCATTATTTTGCCATTTCATACGTGGTATGACAACACGACCTGCAACCTAAAGATCAATTCCCTGTCGAACCCACTCGTCCCCATTCATGTTATTAAGATTATCTTATATTAATAAATTTTCAAAATTAAATAATCTAAGATGGTTATCATAAAAAAATGTCATCATTAATTTTTTTGTCTTAATCTTCTAGCAATTTCCCTATTAGAATCTCGTTCCTTAATAGTGGCTCTTTTATCATATCTCTTTTTACCTCTAGCTAATGCAATTTCTACTTTGATTAAGTTTCTCTTTAAATATATTGAAAGAGGAATAATTGTTAAACCTTGTTGATTTTTAGCACCTCTTAATTTATCTATTTGGTTTTTATGAAGCAATAGCTTTCTATCTCGTATTGGATCGTATTGATCAGGTGAAGAGTCGAATTTATATTCTGCAATGTGGCAACCTATTAGCCAAGCTTCTCCTTTGTTGATTAAAACTCTTGATTCTGCGATTGATAAATTACTATTACGGATAGATTTGATTTCAGGACCGTGTAAAACTATCCCAGCTTCAAATTTATCAATAATTTCATAATTATAAAAAGCTTTTCTATTACTAGCGAATTTCATATCAGTTTGTCAACTCAAAATCTAACTGTTTGATAGCCGCCTCCACTTGTGTATCGTAAAATTCTCCAGATTTACTTGTATTTTCAGGTAGTTCTATTTCAACATCTGGAGTTATTCCTATGTCATGTATTACTCTACCATTTGGTGTATACCAGTGAGCATTAGTTAAAAGCAATCCGCCACCATTTGACAGATCTCTCACTAAACTTACACTACCTTTACCATATGTAGTTTCTCCTATTATCACGCTTCTGTCATAATCTTGTAAAGCTCCTGCCATTACTTCAGAACCACTCGCAGAATTACCATTTACCAATGTGACTATTGGTATATTAGAGAATTTCCCTACCTCACCATTTGTGTTCCACAAAGTTTTCTTGCCTTTAGAATCAAGTTCAAAAGTTACAACTCCGTTATTTAAAAACAGACTGGTCGAATTAACAGCTGAAGCTAATAGTCCTCCAGGATTATTTCGTAGATCTATAACTAATCCTTTAGATCCATCATTCTTAATAGTGTCATTTATTATTTCAGATAATTCCGAGGGTGTATTTTCGGTATATTGATTTATCCTGATTTTGGCATATTCAGTGTCTTTTATTAAATCTATTGTTACACTTGGTTGTTTGATTTCAGCTCTTATTATGTCCACTTCAACTAAGTTTATTTGACCTAATCTTTCTATAGTTAAAGAAACTTTACTTCCTTCAGGTCCTCTAATTAATTTTATGGCTGCAGTTAAAGACATCCCTGCTATACTTTCACCATTAACTTTAATTATTTTATCCCCACCTTTGATTCCAGCCATTTTTGCAGGCCCACCATCTATAGGAGCTACAATCATAACCCCTGAGTTATCTTTTGACATATCAACAAAAGCCCCTATACCTTGAAAAGAACCAAATAAGTCAGTACTTTTAATGGCCCATTCTTCTGGTGTAATATATGTTGAGTGTTTGTCATCAAGACTTTTGACTAATGCTTTTATTGTTTCATTTGTAATTTTCGAGTCATCTATTTTTGTTTGATCAAAATAGACATCATTTACAAAATTATATGCTTCCCAAAGTGTTGATAGATTAGCAGGTACAGAATTAGGTCTGATTATATTTTCAAAAACAATTTCTTTTGAATCCGATATTGAATTATTACTAAGCCTGATGCTTAAAAAGAACCCTAATATAAAAAACAAAAGAGATAATACTAAAGGAATAATGATATTTTTATTATTTACAATTAAATTTTTCATGATTAAAAAAATTATTATGGTTATTGTTTAATTATATTCGTATAGGAAAAAAATTAATTGATAAATTAAGTACACTTTGACTGATAAAATTTGACTTAATATATAAAAATATTGGAGGATGTGAATGGAAATTAGTATTGCAAGTATTGCACAGATAATTACGGGATTAGCAACATTGACTGTTGCATTAGTTCTTGTTTATCAACTAAGACAACAACATAGAGATGCAGAAATTCTTTTAACCATGGAATCGTGGTCACTAAATCAGGAAGTTATCTTATCTGAAATTCAAAGTGAAAAATTATCTAATATAATTTCCAAATCAGAAAAAGGGTTACATAATTTGGATAATAACGAGAAAAATGTATTTCTAAAGTGGGTTTCATTAAAATTTGGCAGATTAATTACTGAATGGAGATTAGGAAGAATGTCAAATGATCCTATATATTATAAAATTCATCTTTCGAATTTTATGAACAACAAGGCCGTTTTAGAACATTATAAAAAAACAGCTAGGGAACTAGTTATCGAAGGCTCAATTTGGAAAACTGGAATAATAGAAATAGTTGATGAAATATATGAAAGATTTTCGGGAGAAAAAATAACTTAACGAACTGTTTACCCTATTACTAATTTTATATGATTGATCCAGATTTTATAGTTAAAACGGGTTCCCATAATTTTCCTAATCGCTTATCTCCATTTACATCTATTAGTTCTGAATTTTTTGTATTTTGTTCAATAACTACGATATCAGCAACCGATCCAATAGATAAAGTTCCTATTTGATCTTCTTGTCCAAGTATTTTTGCTGGGGAAAAAGTAGCTCTTTCGAATGCATCATTTTGATTCATCCCTGATGCAATTAATTTGGATATTGTATGTGGAACATCATGAACAGGAAGAGTATTTGTGTGTCTATAATAAAAATCCGTAGATATAGAATCTGGTAAAAAACCCTCTCGAATAGCGGTTTCTGCTACTTCAAAGTTAAAAGAATTCATTCCATGACCAATATCAAATTTAATCCCTTTTTCTTTTGCTTCCCACACAGAATCTTCAACATGTCCTTTTGGTGCTAATCCTCCAGGACCGACATGAAAACAGTATGTAACAACATCATTTGCTCTCAGTAAAGCAAGTTGATCTTTTATTTCCCAGTCAAAAGGTTCCCATCTCATACCATATAGTATAGGCTTGCTAGATTTTTCAGCCATTTCTAATACTTTAGACATAATATTTTGAGGTTTATGTATATAAGTACAAGTTTCAGATAAATTTGCTGATATACCCCAAATAAGTTTAGGATCATTTTTTATAGTTTCTACTGCTTGATTTATATCAATATCTTCAAAAGACTCAAACACAGGATGATCATATTCCTCACCATTACTAGCAGCACTTAATGCCATATATATATCTATTTTTGATTTTTGTATTATAGCTTTCTTATATTTATCCCAATTATTTGAACCAGCATCTCCTTGAGACATTGTCGTAGTAGTACCACGAGACAATAAAAATCTATCAGCTTCCATACCATATTTCCAATGTGATGGAGCAGGATGAGTATGGAGATCTATAAAACCAGGTAGAAGTGTTCCTTTTGGGTAATTTAAAGTTTTTATGGATTTAGTTTTTATATTTGCATTAAATTCAACAATCTTTCCATCTTTAATTCCAATAGCACCAGGAGTATTTAATTTAGTATCAGAACAAAACACTTTACCTGCATTAATAATTAGATCATAAGTATTGATTTTCATATTTTTCACAAATTAATTTTTTTTATATAGTATCCAGATTTTTTGGATTATCACTTTAATTTTTTCCAGATACTAAAACTATATCTATAAAAATATTATAATGGTTTAAAAAAATAATATTATAGGAGACAAATGTGGTTGTAGAAGATGAAAAATCTCAAAAAACCTTATTACAAAATATTAATTCTCATCCACTGGATCCACTTAGCCTAGATGAAATTACCAAAAGTATTTCAATAGTTAAAAGTAAAGAGAATCTAGGAAAAGAGCTCTTATTTGAAACCATTATGTTAAAAGAACCTTCAAAGAAAACAGTTTTCTCTTTTAAACCTGGAGATACATTCCAAAGGAACGTGTTTGTAGTAGTTCTAAATTATAAAGAGGAGAAACTTTACGAACTTGATATTTCTCTTGATTCTGAAGAAGTAACCAGATGTGAACACGTTCCAAATGTACAGCCAGCCTTTATGTGTGGTGATTTAGATATGGACTTCAATGATTGGGAAAATAAAATCAAACATGACCCCAAACTTATCGAACCTTTAAAAAAGCGAGGAATAAACAATCCAGATCTTTTAATGATAGATCCTTGGCCTATCTCAAATTTCGGAAATAAAGAAGAAGAGGGGAAAAGGCTTGCTATAGGACGATGTTGGATACGAAGAGAACCAGGAGATAACGCTTATGCTAGACCAATTGAAGGTCTTTCACTGATTTTGGATCTAAACAAGAATGAAATCGTTGAAGTACAGGATTTTGGAGTTATACCTATACCACCAGATGATGGTAATTATTCAGTTAAATATCAAAAAGAAGTCAGAACCGATCTCAAGCCTATTGAAATTACTCAACCTGAAGGACCAAGTTTTATAGTTAAGGGAAACGAAGTTAAATGGCAGAAGTGGAGTCTTAGAATCGGCTACACTAAAAGGGAAGGACTTGTTCTTCACACTATTGGATACGAAGATGGTGGAAGTGTAAGACCGATCATTTATAGGGCAGCACTGTCTGAAATGGTCGTACCTTATGGTGACCCAACTAATGATCATTATAAGAAACAGGTTTTTGATGCAGGTGAAGTTGGAATAGGAAGGTGTGCGAATTCTCTTGAGCTTGGATGTGACTGCCTAGGTGAAATACATTATTTTGATGTCGCTTTATTTGATATGAGAGGTGAAGCAACTGAACTTAAAAACGCGATATGCATGCACGAGGAAGATTTTGGAATCCTCTGGAAACACACAGATACTAGAAGTGGAGAAACTGAAACTAGAAGATCCAGACGACTTGTAATATCTTTTATTGCAACAGTAGGAAATTATGAATATGGGTTTTATTGGTATTTCTATCAGGATGGTGGGATTGAATACGAAGTAAAGCTCACAGGTATAATGAATTCTTCAGGTATAGCTCCAGGAGTTAAACCAAAGAATGGCACTCTTGTAGCTCCACAGGTTGTAGCTCATAATCACCAGCATCATTTCAACGTACGTTTAGATATGATGGTGGATGGTTTAAAGAACTCAGTATATGAGGTAGATACAATTACTGATCCTATTAGTGATGAAAATATCCATGGAAATGCTTTTTCCACTAAACGAACTTTGATAGCAAAAGAAGAAGATGCAGTCAGACTTGTTGATCCTTTTGCTGCAAGATACTGGTCAGTAACCAATAATTCAAGTAAAAATTACTTAGGTGAGCCAGTAAGTTACAAAATAGCGCCAGGAGAAAACGTTTTACCTTTCCATCATAAAGAGGCAGTGATAATGAAAAGAGCTTCATTTATGAATGGTCATATGTGGGTGACACCATTTAAAGAAAATGAGATGTATGCAGCAGGAGATTACCCACAACAACATCCTGGCGGGGCGGGGTTACCAAAATGGATGTCAGCTAACAGAGATTTAACAGATAAAGATATAGTTGTTTGGTATACTTTTGGGCACAATCACATTCCTAGGCTGGAGGATTGGCCAGTTATGCCTGTTGCCTACACAGGATTTTCAATTAAACCATCTGGTTTCTTTGATAGAAATCCAGCACTAGATGTTCCTTCTTCAACTAAAAATTGTTGTTCTAAAGATACTCATTCATGCAATTGTTGAGGTAGATTGAACCAATAAATAATTTACTTTCAAAATCATATATGGTAATTTGAATAGAGATATTCCACTATACTAAAATTTACGAAATAATAAATCGATTTAGGAGCTCGCTATGTTATCTGCAAATCAAGAACAAATATTTAATGATTTTGGATTTATTGTGTTACGAAAAATATTTGATCAAAAAGAAATTTCTATTATAAATTCCGAGTTTAATTCTGGTTTAAATATAGCCGAAAAAAGCATGAGTCGCGCCCACATTCGTAAACAACTAAACTGGAGTAATTTAAAACCAGAGTATCCATTTTTAAGCGGATTACTTGAAGATGATAGATTTACCTCAATTGCAAAACAAATATTAGGAGATGATTATATTGGTTCATATTCAAATTCAAATTCGTTTAGTAGTAAAGTTACAGAATGGCACCCAGATATAAGTGTAAGAGATTACGACTGGAAAGGTATAAAGTTTGGTTTTTATCTACAAAATACTTCTGGTTCAACAGGTGCCTTAAGATTGATCCCAGGATCTCATAAATCTCCTTTCCATGAACAAATTGGGAAACTACAATTTAAGGAAAATTTAGTAAATGCTGAACATGAAGGATTTACCGTTCCAGATATTCCAGCATTTTACGCTGAATCTGAACCTGGAGATGTTGTGTTATTTGATAACCATACTTGGCATGCTAGCTGGGGAGGCGGAGAAAATAGAAAACTTTGCAGTATAGGCTATTTTGCAAATCCTAAAAATAAAGATCAAGAAAATTCGGCAATTAAAATTTCACAAGAATTATCAGGAATAGCTGAAAGATTTCCACTAACCATCATCAGTGATAATTGGATTGACGGAGGCAAAGATAATCCAGAAAGAAAACGTTGGGTAGAATCATTAATAAAATATGGTTTCATAAAAAATAAATAAATTCTATACATCCAAAATTATGTACAGATTTTAATGAAAAAAATATTATTTATATCAATATTTACGGCTCTATTTATTACTGCTTCTTGCGAATCTAATGAAAACAATAATAGCATTATCAATGATAATGAAAAAGTTTCTTCTAACAGAGAATTAAATGTTCCTCCCACAGTTGCTATAAAAGAAATTCCAACTAAGGCTCCTCTTAAAGAAAGCTTAGTAAAAAAAGCTGAAAAAATAACAGAAAAGGTTCAAATAGAAAAACCTATTATTCCTACTCCAGGAAGGTCTTTTAAAATAATTTCAACACCTATTAGTAAAGCTATTCTACCACCTCAAACTTCAAATAATTCAACTGCAACTGCTACCCCTACTAAAACACCAACATTAGTAGTAACTGCTACTCCAACACCTACACCTACACCTACACCAACTCCATTACCAATTCAAGATAAAATGACACATACAGAAAGTCTTTGTGAAGATAGAAAAGATTATGTTTATTGCACTTCTTCTGAAGCTATAGTAGCTCCTTTTACACAACTTGATTGGGAGTCGGGATGGGGAGTTGAAAAAGGATATTCTCCTGAAGTATTTTGTGCTTCAGATTTACAAGAAACTGTATGTCCTGCAGTAACTTCATCATTATTGGCAGCTATGATTGAATGGGGAAGTTATGAGCCTGTTGAATATTGGGTTTTAGGTTCCGAAAAAGAAGCCGCTAGTAAATTAACTAATATAAATTGTGAAAGAAGAGAAAATCGTGGTCAACAGAGTATGGATGACTGTTTAGGCAGACACGGTTCTGATAGTGGTGGACTTGATTTCTATAGACGAATAGGAGAAGAAGGTATAGAGAACAATTTTGGAAGTGCGTCTGCAGCTCACATGGGACATGATGAGTGGGGATTTCACTTTTTTGGATCATCAATACCATTTGGATTTACAGATTTATTTCAACCAATTGAAGCTGGAACGGATCAAAGAATAGTATTCCATGAATATTTCCATGCAATCCAGAGCTCCCATATGGGATTAGGTGAAAAAAGAACAAGTTTAAAGGGCCCTGATTGGTTCTATGAAGGTGGAGCTGAATATATGGCTGAAATCAAGTTAAAAAAAGCAATCGATACTAAATTATTACTACCTATAGACAGATCAAAACCATATGTATTAAGAGATAATATGGAAGATCACATGCTGAGGGCTATTGATAATCTTTCCAATAATTGTCCTGGAAATAAATTACAGGACTTAAATTATGAAAATCAATGTGATATTCTCTATTCTCTTGGGAGTTGGGCCATGGCTTATTTAGCTCATGTGTACGGAGAAGATTTGTTGCTTGAATCTTTTTACAAGAATTTGACTGAAAAACCAAACTGGGAGGTAGCATTTAATGACACCTATGGAATTTCTTTAGAAGAATTTTACGTAGATTTTGATAAATTTTTAAAACTTCAGGGATCAGATTATGATTTGTTTCATGAAATATTAGGAAACATGTAATACAGGATATTGAAATAATTCAAGTATATTTTTTACATAACTAATATAGTGCGCAACGCTTAGTGTTATTATATAACCTGTGCCCTAAATACTATACGTATATATAATCTCTCTCATTTATAATAATCTCTGAAGCTTTTATCAATAATAATCTCAGATCATCTAATCCATTACCTAATTTGGCTGAAGTTTCGATTTGAGATATATAACTCTCATTAAGTAGAATTTCTTCAGAAGTGAAATTTGAAATATCTATTTTATTTTTTATTAATATCTTAGGTACTTTACTAAGTCCTAAATCGTCTAAAATTTTGTCAACAGTATTAATTTTTTCTCTAAAATCTTCATTTGAATAATCAATTACATGTAACAAGATATCAGCGTTAATCGCTTCTTCTAAAGTTGATTTAAACGATTCTACTAAAATAGTAGGTAATTTATTTATAAAACCAACCGTATCAGAAACTGTAGAAGAAATGTTCTCGTTCAAAAAAAGCTTTCGAGTAGTTGTATCTAAAGTAGAAAAAAGTTGATCTTTAGACAAAATTTTGGTTTTAACCAATTTATTAAACAATAGACTCTTCCCAGAATTGGTGTACCCAACTAATGAAAAATTAATTATGTTATTGTTCATTCTTTTTCTTCTTTGAGAAGTTCTGTTTCTTTCAATTTTTTTAAGATTACTTTTTACTCTTTTAATTTTTTCTCTGACTAATCTCCTATCAGTCTCAATTTGTGTTTCACCTGGACCTCTGGTTCCTACACCTCCACCCAATCTTTCTAAATGACTCCATTGACCCGCCAATCTGGGCATTAAATATTCTGATTGAGCAAGTTGAACCTGTAATTTACCTTCGTGAGTTTGTGCTCGATCAGAAAATATATCAAGAATGAGAGCAGTCCTATCAATTACTTTAACTTCCAATATGTTTTCTAGTTCTTTTTGAGTATTGGGATTTAATTCATCATCAAATATACAAACATTTATTTTTAATTTTTTTATGTGATTTTTTATTTCTAATAATTTACCTGATCCTACATAAGTTTTAACAGGTTTATTTAGCATTTGATAGAATTTCTTGACTGGCATTACTCCTGCAGAAACTGCCAAGTTTTCAAGTTCGAACAATGATTCTTCTGTATTTTTTAAAGAGCTTTCTTTTTTTATTTGTGATGAAATTAATAAAGCTCGTTCTTTTTTAGATTCTGTCTTATATGTATTCAAATTATTTTAATGTAAATTGCGATAACCTCTTTAGTCCTTCATCTATTTGTTCATCAGGTATTGTTAATGATAACCTAATAAAACCTTCACCTGCTGTACCATATCCACTACCTGGAGTAACAACAACATTTACCTCTTCTAGTAATTTTGCTGTAAATGAGGCTGAAGTATAACCATTAGGAACCCTTGTCCAAATATAAAGTGTAGCCTTAGGTGCGTTAGCATCTAAGCCAATTTCTTTTAATGTCGCAACAACTTTATCTCTTCTTTTTTTATATGTTTCATTATTTGCATTTAACCAATCTTTTGATAAAGATAATGCTTCTATACCCATTTCTTGTATGGCTTGAGAAAGCCCTGAATCAATATTAGACTTCACCCTCATTAAGGCATTAATCATATCCGGGTTTCCAACTGCAGTTCCTACTCTCCAGCCAGTCATGTTTGCTGTTTTAGACAATGAATGGAATTCAATTGATATATCTTTTGCTTCAGGAACTTGTAACAAACTTGGAGCAACATAGTCATCATAAGTTACTTCTGTATAGCAGGCATCATGCATTAAAGCAATATCAAATTCTTTACAAAATTCTACGGCTTCTTTGAAAAAATCTAAATGAGCAATTGCTCCTGTGGGATTATTGGGATAATTGATCCATAACATTTTAGCTTCTTTAGCTAATTTCGTATCTATAGAAGTGAAGTCAATTAAAAAATTGTTTTCTTCTAATAGATCTACATATACAGTTTCTCCTCCAGCAAACATTGTCCCTATTTCGTAAACTGGATAAGCAGGATTTGGAACTAGTGCTTTATCACCTGGATCAATAAAACATAGAGGAGTATGAGCTATTCCTTCTTTTGCACCAATCAAATTTATAATTTCGTTGTTAAAATCAAGATCTACGCCAAATCTATTTTTATAGAAATCAGCAACAGCCTTCCTAAATTCAGGTAACCCTTCGGATTCTGGATATCTGTGATGTGCAGGTATATCTGACGCTTTCTTTAATCTATCTAAAACTTTTTTTGGCGTTGGAATATCTGGATCACCTATACCAAAAGAAATAACGTCTATGCCTTGTTCTTTCTTTTTAGCAATTGCTTTTGAAATACCCACAAAAAGGTATGGTGGTAAATCTTGTACTCTTTTAGCAAATTTCATATTTTACTCCTAATTTATTCTGGCCAAACACCTTGAAAAACTTCTACAGAAGGTCCTTCAAGCATCGCCATTTCATTTTCATCCCAAGAAATGTCTAGATTTCCTCCATCTAGAATAACTTCTACCCTATCATCAACTAATCCATTATATCGACAAGCACTAGCTGAGGCAGTACTTCCAGTTCCAGAAGATAAAGTTTCACCAGCTCCTCTTTCAAAAATTCTTGCTCTAATTTTAGATCTTGAAATTACGTTTACTATTTCAAAATTAATTCTATTTGGAAAAAACTCATGTTTTTCAACAATTTTTCCAACTTCAACTAATGGGAATTCATCTACATTACTATCTAAAATACAAACTGCATGAGGATTCCCAATTGATAAACAAGTAATAACAAGATTATGACCAAGAATTTCCATATCAAATTTAGGGCTATCAGAATCATTTATATCAGGAACTAAAATTGGAATCTTACTAGCTATAAAATTAGGGACTCCCATTTCAACCTTTGATGACACAACTTTTCCCTTTTCTAAAGTAGGATATACTGTTTTTATCCCATCACCAGTTTCAATTTTTATGGCATTATTTTTTGGTACAAAAATTTTTTTATCAATAACAAACTTTGTAAATAATCTAATTCCATTCCCACTTATTTCAGCTTCCGAACCATCTGGATTATATATCCTCATCCTTATGTCAGCTATTTTACTGTCAAAGACAACTACAATCCCGTCAGAACCTACTCCGAAGGCTGGTGTACTCATAGCTATAGATAGTTTATTCCAATCATAATTTTCTCCTCTACCATCAATAGCAATATAATCATTCCCTGCACCTTGTAATTTCATAAAAGGTAACATCAAGTCTCCTTATTTTTTTAACCACTCTGATATTATAATATCTGCTTCTTCGAAAGCGTTTTCAAAATTTATCCATTTAATTCTTTTATCTGTTTTCTTAAACCAATTATCTTGATGTCTCATAAGCTTTCGTGTTGAAATGTAAATTTTTTCTTCAAGTTCTTCTTCATCTACTTTTTTATTGATAAAATCTAAAATTTCTCTATATCCTATAGAAAGCATCGCTGGTGAATTGGGTTTAATATCCTGATTAATATTATTTTCTACTTCTTCAACCCATCCTGATTTGAGCATTCGTTTAATTCTTTTTTTTAGAAGTTTATCATTATTTGTACGATCTATTTTTATGCCTAGGATAAGACAATCTAAATTGTGATTTTTTAATTTTTTATCACTATTTCCTACAAATCCTGCTTCTAATCTCTCAATAATTCTTATTAATCTTCTAGGATTTTCTAAATCTTGATTTTTATTTAATTTATAAATTTTTGAGTATGATTGAATGACTTTTTTAATTCCTTGGTCACGAATTTGTTTTTCTATATTTAATCTTAATTTTTCATTTGGTTTTACTATAGGAGGATCCCAACCTTCTAAGATGCCCCACATATATTGACCGGTTCCCCCTACAAGTAAAGGAACTGTATTTGATTCATTAAGATGATTAATTATTTTTCTAGATTTTTCCAAAAACCAACGTAGATTACTCCTTTTACTGTGATCTAACACATCTATCATAAAATGATTTACTTTTTTTTGATCTTCAATCGATGGTTTAGCAGTTCCGACATTAAATCCTTTGTATAAAAGTTTTGAGTCACAATTTACTATTGAAAGTTGATATTTAGATGCAATTCTTATAGCAAGATCTGATTTACCAGAAGCAGTAGGTCCGACTATAGAGATAATTTTATTTATATTCTTAATTTCTATTTAATCCCAACGTTTCTTCAAAAAATGTGCTGACATTTTTGGTTTACGATCTCTAGTAAAGGCCCCTTTTTGATTTAGCCCACCTATTCTTTTTAGAGAGTGAGTAGTCCTAAAATCAGCAAATACCCAGGCATGTAGACCTATTAAGAAATCTTTTTGATCGGCTAAATCTAAATATCTCTTCCAAAATTCTAATTGATATTCCTCAGTATAAAGTTCTTGTGATACTGAATGGGATCCAGTTATGGTATCCGCACCAAATTCTGAAATAATTATAGGTTTCTTAGTTCTCTCGTAAATGTAATCTAATTCTATTGATAGTTTTTGAATAGCTTCATCTAGTTTTAATCCATCAAAATACCATCCATAGTATCTATTAAGCATGATTACATCTGCATTATCCATCCATTCTATAGGGGTTCCATGTATTGCCGCAAAAGTTACTGGTCTTGTACTATCAAGTTTTTTTGCATCTGTTAAAAGTGTATTCATAAACTTTGTAGCACTTGGGTCAACCGGTTCACTTAAAATTTTGAAACTATCCCCTGGAGCCCCTCTGGATTGCATTCTATTTAATAGGTCTGGTGGAAAAGGTTCATTAGCTATACTCCACATAATTACAGATGGATGATTTTTATCACGATTTATCAATTCGGATATTTGTTTCCTACAAATATCTAATCTAGTCTCAACATCTTTTCCGTTCCCATCAAAGAATAACCCTACAGCAGGAATCTCATCTACTACTAAAAATCCATGTTTATCTGCCAAAAAAAGATCTTCTTCTGAATAGGGATAATGAGCAGTTCTATATGAATTTGCCCCTATCCATTTGAGCAAATTATGATCTTTTATAGTTTGTGGTAAATTTTGTCCTCTACCAGTAATAAATGAATCTTCATGCCTTCCAAAACCTTTTAATTCTATAGGTTCTCCGTTTAACAAGACCTTGTGCCCTTTTATTTCAATAGTTCTAATCCCTATTTCTAATTTATATGAATCAAGAATTTCTCCATTTTTTGTAATAAAAACATTAAGTTCATATAAAAATGGTTCACTACAAGACCATAATTTTGGATTGTTAATTTTTAAAGTAATTTTATTCTGTTTTTTTAAAGATATTGAACTGCTTTTTATTGAATCTTTATCAGATGTAATCAAAGCATAACAATCTGTCTCATCATTATTGCTTTTTACAATAATATCAATTAATCCACTATCATTAATTACAGATGTATTTACACTAACGTCAGTCAAATGAGATTCTGGCAAATGATATAGTTGTACACTTCGATCTATACCCGCATATGGAAAAAAATCATAATTGGTACTGGGTGTGTTATCCATAAATATACTTAGACTTCCTGATTCAACATTTCCAGGGGGCACTCTGTCAGGTTTTAATTCATTTTCAACTCGTATTACTAATTTATTTGACTTGTTATCATTACCAAAAGTGTCCAATTTAAATTCGAATGGCAAGTGTCCTCCTTCATGTGTTCCAATTAAATTACCATTGATCCAAACAGTAGCTTTATAAGTAACTGATGAAAATCTTAATATTGTATTATCTGAATTCCACGAAGCAGGAACAAAAAAATCACATTCATACCAACCAACACCAATATAATCTGTTGTATCTGGATAAAGCTCATTCCAACTAGAAGGAACAACTATAGGCCTAGAATTATTTATTCCATTATGCCAATTGCCTCTTAAACCAATATTTTCAAGATCTAATTTGAATTTCCATATCCCATCTAATACACTAATGTCTCTATACTGGTTTTGTTGGGGATACAACATAATCAAAACTCCTTAAAAATTAGATAAAATAAAATTCATTATATTATTTTTGTGAATATTATGTCTGTAGTCCAGATAAGACTTGGAAAGTTTATGAGTTGTTAATTATTTTAGAAAATGTGATGGGATCCAAACATGCACTTCCAATAAGCAAACCATTGATTTTTTCTTCATTTTGAAAATGTAAATGGTTTTCTTCATTAACACTTCCTCCATATAATATTGGGATATCGATCCCTCCAGATATTTCTTTTATTATCTCATGGATTAAAGTAATCACTTCCGATGCTTGTTCTGGTGATGCAGAAAGTCCAGTTCCTATTGCCCAAATTGGTTCATATGCAACTAATAGATTTTCCCAGTCACTATTTTCAAATAAAGAATCTTTTAATTGATTGTTAAGATGTTTTTTAACAGCTTCAAAACCTTTGTCACGAACTTCTTGATTCTCACCAATACAAAAAATAGGAGTCATTTTGTTTTTCCAAAGAATTTTAAGTTTTTCAGAAAGTGTTTTGTTATTTTCAAAAAAGGTTTCTCTTCTCTCTGAATGCCCAACTATTGCAAATTCACAAATGTCTTTAACTTGGGAAGCAGAAATAGAGCCTGTTCCCTGTCCTTGTTCTCGATGATCAATGTCTTGAATACCTAAACTCATACCTTGAATTTCATTAGCAAAATGAAAAAGAGATATGTTTGACGGACAAATGACTATTTTATTATTAAAATTTCTTATATTTTCATTTAATAAATTTAAATAGGACTTACTCTCAGCTATAGTTTTATTCATTTTCAAATTTGCAATTATATAGAAATCATTCATGTTTTCAAGACCTCAATTCCTTCCAAAAATTTACCTTCTAATAAACGTAAAAAAGCTCCACCACCAGTGGATATATGAGTGAAATTCTTACTAGAATTGAAATGATTAATAGCAGCGATTGTTGATCCTCCTCCAGCAACTTTGATTTTTGATTCAGATTGATTTATCGACATAATCAGTGTTTTAGTACCTAATTGAAAATCCTTATTTTCAAAAACTCCAGGTGGACCATTCCAGATAATCTTATCCGAGATCAAAATTTTTTCAGCTATTTCCATCATTGAGTTAGGACCTATGTCATAAATGTTATCTTGTGCTCTTATTTGGCTACAATGTAATAAAGTGGGTTCAGAATTCAGATTTTTAGAACATACTAATTGTTCTGGTATATAAATTTTATGGTTAGTTTTCAAAATTTTTTCAGCAATTCTAACTTCATCTGTATAGTTTGATAAATCATCTGAAACAATTTTTCCTGAGGCGATTAGAAATGGTCTAA
>ENA-UPTF01000632-UPTF01000632.1-marine-metagenome-genome-assembly--contig:-NODE-632-length-24019-cov-21.165024_pt1 | contig 24019 bp, 20 predicted proteins | sample MGYA00238166_ERZ767019 | MGnify/ENA primary metagenome ERZ767019 (study PRJEB28930, sample SAMN06266391) | marine metagenome | isolation source: Sea water from 250 m depth | place: Atlantic Ocean... | reverse complement strand
CTTGGTGGAGCGCGGACGACTCTATGACCACGAGGCCGCGCGGGCAAACCCTCGTCATCCTACTTGTCGGACTCTGGATTTTCGGCACAGGGGACGCCATCCTAATTGCCGCCGGGATAGGCAACACCCCGTGGACGGTTCTGGCGGAAGGAATCGCGAAGAACATAGATAGATCTGTAGGCCAAGCGACTTTCCTAGTCAGCGTAGCCGTCCTTTTCCTATGGATCCCGCTGAAGGAGAAGCCGGGTATAGGAACCATACTCAACGCCATCGTCATCGCCGCCGCGATCGAGGTTATGGTACCCCGTCTACCTACTCCAGATAATTTCGAAATCGCACTCCTCCAGGTGCTTGCAGGTGTCTTGCTAATCGGAATCGGTAGTGGCCTATACCTCACAGCAAATCTGGGGCCAGGCCCGAGGGACGGTTGGATGACAGGGTTGCAGAAGGCATCTGGGATTCCAATCGGCAGAGTCAGGGGCGCCATAGAGGTCAGCGTTTTGGCTCTAGGTTGGCTCCTAGGAGGCACTTTCTGGGTTGGCACCATCCTCTTCGCCGTCTTAATCGGCCCCGTTGTTGCGATCTGCCTCAATATCGCAGGCAGACTTGGACAGCCGGGTGAGGTTCATGGCTGAACCCCGTCAGGCGTGAGCATGGGAGAGCATGGCGTGATACGCCGCTATCACCGATTCCTTCCGGTCTCTGAAGACACACCAGTAATCTCTCTGAATGAGGGCGGAACTCCTTTGATTGAGGCAGCAGGAATCGTCAGCGAACTCGGTGGTGATTTCCGCCTCTTCGTGAAGTATGAGGGGTTGAACCCCACGGCCTCGTTCAAGGACAGGGGCATGACACTGGCCGTTTCCAAGGCGGCCGAGCGAGGTGCACGCGTAGTGGTGTGCGCGAGTACCGGAAACACCAGCGCTTCGGCAGCGGCATACGCCGCGCGCGCCGGCATGCGATGCCTTGTGTTGATACCAGAGGGGAAGATAGCCTACGGCAAGATGGCCCAAGCACTGATTCACGGCGCTCAGACCCTAGAGATTAGAGGTAATTTCGACGATGCCTTAGAAATCGTCAGAGAACTCGGCAAGAGGGACGATGTCGAGGTGGTCAACAGCATCAACCCATATCGTATCCAAGGCCAGAAGACAGCTTCCTTCGAAGTCTGTGACTCTCTAGGAGAAGCCCCAGACATGCATTTCCTACCTGTTGGCAACGCCGGGAATATCACAGCCTACTGGATGGGTTACAAGGAGTACCGTGAGGGTGGTAATAGTTCCAAATTACCCAGGATGATGGGTTGGCAGGCCGAGGGAGCGGCACCGATCGTACTCGGAGCCCCTGTTGAGAGGCCCGAGACGGTGGCGACCGCAATTCGCATTGGCAATCCAGCGAGCTGGGAGCACGCGGTCAACGCAGCTACCGAATCCTCAGGCACAATAGACATGGTCAGCGATGAGGAGATTCTCGATGCGCAAAGGATGCTAGCTAGGACGGCTGGAATTTTCGTTGAGCCAGCCTCCGCAGCAGGCATTGCAGGCATTGTCAAGTCCCATTCCAGAGGTGATATTCCAAATGGTAGCACCGTCGTAGTCACCGTCACCGGACACGGTCTGAAAGACCCCGGCGTCGCAGTCGAGAATTCGCATGCTGAGTCGACAGTGGTTGACGCCGATCTGGATTCGGTGCTCGCTGCCATCGGGCTAGTCTAGCTCAGAGCCCTTGCCTCTCCATCGAAACTGTAGAACGAAACCAAAGTCTGGGTGTGTCCAACCCCAGGGACTGCTGATAGATCATCTAGAATCGAATCACCGAGATCCTCCATATTCTTCGCTAGGACTTCGATAATGAAGTCCCACTGTCCAGTCACTATGTGGCAGCCCACGACGAACGGCATGCTACAGATCTCCTGAGCTACATCTCTTCTGTCGGTCTGCCCCCTTTCGCCTGCCCAGTTCGCCAAGATGAAAGCGTGCAGACTCCAGCCCAATTCTTCTTTTCCTAACTCTACAGTGAAGCGCCGAACAACCCCTCTTTCTTGCAACCTCCTTATCCTGTCGTGAACGGTTACCCGAGGCATTCCCAATGCATCGGCTATCGCTTGGGTGCTGGCTCTCGAATCTTCCTTCAGCATCGTCACTATTCTAGCATCCTTGATGTCTAATTCAGAGGTTGGCACGATTTCTGTTAGTGACGGTAGTAAATTAAATATTCCGACGTTTAGTCGATAATATTCTATAATTACATTTATTATTCGACAATTTCTATAATTTACCGGCGTATAGTTGATGCCTAATCGCCAAGTCGGAGGGTCATGGCCGACAAGCACTCCGACAAGCGATTCGCTACGCGAGCGATATGGTCAGGCACACAGAACATCGAGGGAGCGGCCTCTACTCCGGTCTTCCTGACCTCGACCTACCAACTCACCGATGAGCGTTACCAAGGTTGGGCCGACGGGGCCCAGCACACCCCCCTGTACAGCCGCCTTTCCAGTTTGAACTCCGAGGCCGTGTCAGAGAAAGTCGCTGCCCTTGAGGGGGCGGAGGACGGGGAGACTTTCGCGAGCGGGATGTCTGCCGTCAGCACGACGCTACTAACCCTGCTCTCAAAGGACGACCACATGGTTGCGAGCGCCGACTGCTACGGCGGCACATACGGATTCATGACCGAGGATCTCCCCAGATTCGGCATCGAGGTCACGATGGCTGATATGAGAGACCCTTCGTCTTACGAGGCGGCTATTCAGGAGAACACCAAGGTTCTCTACGTGGAGACGCTGACCAACCCCGTCCTCAAGGTGTGTGACCTTGAGGCCATGGCTGCGATTGCCAAGAAGCACGACCTGATTGCAATAGTAGACAACACCTTCGCGACACCGTGGGGTTGCAATCCCATCCCAATGGGCTTCGATTTGGTTATCCACTCGGGCACCAAGTACCTCGGCGGCCACTCCGACCTGATTGCAGGTATCGTTGTCGGACGCAAGGATCTAGTGGCTGAGATATTTTCCAAGAAGGTGCATCTAGGGGGTGCAGCAGACCCGCATATGTGCTATCTGCTTGAGAGGGGGATGAGTACACTCCACGCTAGGATGCCTATTCACTCAGCCAATTCCGCCGAGCTCGCGAGGAGACTGGAAGCACATCCTATGATCGAGAGCGTCAACCATACTTCTCTACCCAGTTATGTCGACTATGAGGTGGCACAGAGGATTATGCCGAAGGGAACTGGAATGCTGTCTTATGTCGTCAAGGGGGGCGACGATGCCGCTCTGCGTTACATGAGGGCACTCGGACTCGTATTCGAGGCCACTAGCCTCGGTGGGACTCAGAGCCTCGTCGAGTGCCCATTCAACTCCAGCCACATGTTCGTGCCCGAAGAGGTGCGGAGGGAGGCAGGAGTAGTCCCGGGTTTCGTTAGGATGAGTGTTGGGATAGAGGACGTCGAGGACCTATGGGCTGACATGGATCAGGCGCTTGCTGCGGCCAACACATTCCTTGAGTCCAGAGCCTGATCAGGGCATCGGACCCGCACCAGTGGTCTCTGCGAGCCACTTCATCGCCGCCTCGTAGTCCTGAACCGAATCGAGTTTATCGTTTAGAAGCAGGTCTTCGGCAGCGTCCCATAATGCTCTCAAAGCCGGTACCCAGTCACCGCCCTTGTCTCGACTGGATTCATCGAATCGCCAGGCATCCGATTCAGTCCTCTCATGGACATTGAGCCAAGCCCACCCCATCGCCATCTCGAGACCCTTGCCCTTGCGAGCCTTGGAAACAGTCGCGGCAACGCCGTTCTCGACAGCATGTCGAACCAGTTCATCAGCGAAGTTAAGAGGTGTCGGCAAAGCCTCGCTGTCCCACGGCAACCTCTCCAGACGCTTGGATGTGGAGAGACGTTCACCGAGCTCGCGTAGGAATGCTCCGAAGCCCTGCTTCCGCTGTTGTTGCTTGGTGTGGATCGACTCCGCTTCCTCACCAGAGACTCCGTACATCTCATCCAAGACAGTCAGTCCGTGGTCTGGCCACAATGCGACTAGGTTGTGATGGCAGGACGATTCCTCAAGACGCACCACATCCTCTTCCAACTCCAGCACTAGGCCATCAGTCCTGACGTGGACTCCCGTGTTCAAGGAATCCAACACACAAGCCATCGCCCCCTTTTCATCTGAGTTCCCGACCATATACTCTAGGAATCCTTCACGCGATTCTTCTGCGAACCAGTGCGTGCCGACGACGTAACCATCCTCTATTGAGTTCAGTATACTACTTCTGCAAGCACGCGCCAAAGCAGCGTCGTCGAAGGACATCAACATCCAAGCAGAGATGACCTCGCTGAGACTCTCCTCACTCTCCTGTGAAAGCTCGCGTTCCTTTGGCCACCCCCCAGGCCTCCACATCCACTCTACTTCCGCGACATCGCTCAGGCGTGGCGGCATCATCCCCATCGCTATGCTCTGTACAAACTGCTCCTCGCTCTTTGCCAAAGCGGCCTGTGATAGGCCGACCACAGTTCCATTGAGAAATTTTAGGCGCAGCCATCCGGCCTCGGTCAGCACCCCCTCGCCGACAGTAGCCTCATCGAGACCAATACTCCATCTGACATCATCACCAGAGAGATCTATGGATGCATTGTCCAAGCTCCAGTCAACCCATTCGTCCGGCGGATTCGGCTCGGAGCCGGTGAAGACGAAACCACCATCCCATGAGAAGAACCACTGACCCGCTTTGGCGTGGTCGTCCCATACCAAAAGACGCATTTTTGGGTGAGGGTAGTTCTGGATCCCTGCCAAGTGACTTTGCTTTCCGTTGCCTCTGCGAATGTAACTGGATACACCGTAGAGTGGATTTCTGAACACCGCTACGGTGGTGTGTTCCTCTTCCGAAGCGGCCAGTAGGCTACCTGCCAGTGCGTTACAGACAGGGTCGCCCCCTCTCTTCCCCATGCGCTTGCGCAGCCAACGAGGATCGTTGCATTTGGAAGCCACAGTAGTGAGCTCTTTCAGAGTCTTAACCATCTTGTCTTTCGAGAATAGCGAACGATCTATCTCTCCTCTGATTTCAGGCATGAACACCTCAGGATTGTCTAGGAGCCCCTCAAGATTCCTCTCCAATCGCTGCTGTATCTCCTTGGAAGCCTGCTTTATCCCGCGCATCCGTATCTTCTTGCGACGATTCTTGTCACCCGGGAAACTGACTTCTGCAGGTGGTTTCGCCATAGTACCCCTCACACACGCGAACCATGCCCCATCTTTGAGTGCGTCGCACCTTTCTCAGGCGGTTTTGCGCCGCTCGAAAGCATCTTCCTCCATCCCGCTGAACTCAGCAGGGAGAATGAACGCGTGAACCATCCCTCCTTTCTGCCCGGACAAATCACCTAGAGGCCCGGACAACACCCGTTCCTCTTCTGTACCAAGGTCGCTGAGGAGAATTCCATTCCACTGCTTTACAGGGTTCTCTAGAAGACCGCGACCCCCCTCTTCCTCATTCACTACCTGCGCCGCCATCTTCTCTAGCAGCCCAACCGCCTCTGCTGGGCTCATGGGGCGGGGCTTCTCGAGCCCCATTCCTGTGGGGTCGAGATCCAAGAGGACGAGCGAGTGCAAACCATTCTCGAAGTTGTTGCACAGCATCTTGAGAGGAGATGTCGGAAGGTAGTCACTGGTGGTGAAGGGCAGTGTGACCTGCCTGCCGAAGCGATACGACTGCATGCCCGAAAGAGAGACCGCAAGAGCAGTCGCAGACAAACCTGGAATCACATGAAAACCGATGCCTTGCTCGACACACCTATCTTCCAAATCGATGTGAGTGGTGGCTTGCATAGGGTCGCCGACCACAAGCAGCGCAACAGACTCCTCACGGGCAGATGCTAGCAACTCCTCTGCTCCTTCAACCTCATCTCGCATGAGTTTCTCCCAAGGGCCCACTACAGATTCTAGGCGCCCCTCTTCTTTTGGAGGCAGAACCGCGGTGTAACCCTCGAGATACCTCTTGGAACAGCCTCTAGCCACACCACGGGCGCGTTCAGTCATGTGGTCGAGGTCTCCAGGCCCGATGCCGATCAGCCAGAGCCCCGGGGCGAGTCCATCATCCGTCATGGTGAAGCGGGCTGCCCCGCTGCCCGTCATGAACGTGATGCGCCATCTGTCAGTCCCCAATCGCCAGGTCGAGGATGCCCTCGACCATATTCGCAGTCAGGGATGGCTGGCCGGGGAGATGAGAGTATTCCCCTCCAAAGACGGGACCGCTAGGCTGATTCCACTAGATCCCGAGGCACCTCTCGAAATGCTGGAACCCCTTGCGGAATTCGATGTCATCAACCATGAGGGCAAACCCTACGAGGGGGTCGACAGCGACTGGTGGTCCCACCTTTCTGCGTTGGTCGGAGAGGAAACGGTCGAGACGCACAGAGAAGCATGGCCCTCGTCACACGAATTCTTCGGTGACATGATGATTGTCAGAGTAGACGACGAGGTTGCAGGGCACGTTTCCGATATCGCACAGGCAAAACTCCAGGCGCACCCTCACATCAGGCTGGTACTGTCTGATGACGGCGTCATAGGCGAGTTCAGGATTCGCGAACTATCCCCCATCGGTGCTAGGAGAGGAGAGGAGATAATCCTCCATGACATCCCGACGGAACTCAGTGACACCAGAGTGCATGTCATGGAGTCCGGTAAGAGCATACTCTGCGACCCGAGCAGGGCCTACTTCTCCACAAAACTCCAATCCGAGAGGCTGGAGACATTGGCTCTCGCCAAGGAGCTGCACTCCCTGCTAGGCAGACCGATTCGAGTCTGCGACCCCTTCTGTGGGGTCGGCCCGGCCCTCGCTGTCCTGCTGAGTGAGCCAGGCTTGGTCGGGGATGTCCTAGCTGCCGATCTAAACCCGGATGCCGTGGAGATGCTGCTCGACAACCTGCGTCGCTGGGATCGCAGGGATTACCCGAGTGAACCCTCTCCCCTCGCACGCATCCATGAGGACAGGGTGGTGGGTGTTGCTGATGCCATCGAACTAGCCGGAGACGCAGACATCGCAGGTGGTTGGGACCTCGTCTTAGTCAACCTCCCTCATCGGGCCCTCGAACTCCTTCCTCTGCTCGTCCCTTTGCTCGATGGTTCCTCTCCCTCCATGGTCAGGGGTAGGGTGGTGGTTGCGGAATCCGAGATTGAGGCTGCCAACGCAGCCATCCGCTCCGCTCTCCCCACCCGTCTGGAGGGCACCCTCGAACCCGAGTTGAGAATCAAGCGCGACTACAGCTCCACGCTGCGACTTTGCTCCTTTGAGGCGTGGATATCCCCCACGCCGTAAACAAACTTATTTCGGAATCTTCGATGAACCACCATGATAGCCAATCTGATTATGGAACTAATCTGTTCAGGATTATTGTGGGGAATCTTTGGCATCGGCGAATCTACTGTGAATACTGCTCAAAAACCCCCCACTAAATTGAGCACCCCAGATCCAACAGACAACCGGAGTAAGCGACTTACTGAGAGCCGGAACGCACTTCGCAGTTGTTCGTACGACGGCTGCAACGCCCTGACATTCAGGTCCACCGACCACTGCTGGAGGCATCAGGGCGAGACCCCATCAGACCCAGAACCGGAGCCCGAGCCCGAAGCAGATGCCAACTGGTGGGAAGAACAAACGGAGTGATGTTATGAAAAAGGACGGCACGGTTCAGGGATACATTGGGGCCGGGATAGTTTTCTATTGGATAGGAAGCCCGTTCTGGCCTTATTTATCCGCACTTGATGACCCTGATCGCTACTGTGGCACCATGGGTTGCTACGATATTTTTATCGTCCCGTTCATCTTTCTGTTTGTTTTATTCTGTACATTCATATCGTTCCTCTTCTGTAGATTTCTTGGGCGGATCTATTACGAAAACAGGATGTCGAGTGCGAAATATTCGAGCGCCTGGGGCCCGGAGCGCGCGGAATGTCCTCGTTGCACAAATAAGAGTGGAAAGTCAAACCGCAAGCTCACCTACTATCCATCAGACTCCGGTGTTATCAACTACTGGGAAAACAGGATACGCCGCCTTGGCACATATCGCTGTGGCCGGTGCGATGGAGAACTCATCAACGCAAAGCAGGCCGCGTATGCCTTCGAAAATCACCCTATCACTCCTAATGAAATCCTCGAGCAGGGCTCTCCGTGCGGTTTGGACTGCCCCATATGCTCATCGGAGATGGTTGAGACCACCCTGCTTCATATCAGGAAGAAGGAATCATACGGCCTGCCCGGATCCGTACCTAGCCCAAGCCACCCTGTGATTGACGCCATCGTGCTGGGTATGGTCGTCTTTGATTATCTATCTCACCAGCACCAAGAGAGCAAGGATAACCGAACTCAGGCGATCAAACTCAACGGTTGTACCGATTGCGGCTCCTTTTGGTTCGACTACTTCGAGATGTCCGCAGTCGAGAGCGCCGCCAAAGTCACCGAGGCGGATTCAGCATCCTTGGAGATGCTGGTGGAGAGGGAGAGAGGCGTGTCCGAGCGCGAACTATCTAGACAGGCCCGAACCCGAGCCCGCCGCGCCTGGTCCGCAGGAAGGGCGCAGAACACAAACTGCCTCCACATCGACAATAGGACAAGCAAGAAGTGCCGCAGGGTCACCTATCGAAGCAGTGAGTACTGCTACGTGCACCAATCACAGGGATCCAAATGAGTGGCGCCCCGACCGGGATTTGAACCCGGGTCGCAGCCTCGACAGGGCTGCATGATAGGCCACTACACCATCAGGGCAGGGCCTCTTCGACAAGGCACCTCTTTTTCAATCTTTGACAGGGTATTGTTCATCATCCGGCCGCACTGCGGTTTGGCATGGACGACACCCCTCTTGTCATCGATGTCATCGACAATGGGGGCCAGTGGACGCACCGCGAGTGGCGGATGCTGCGCTACCTCGGCGTCGATACCCAGATCCTGCCCAACAAAACCCCCCTAGACGAACTTCGCGAGGTCGACGGCCTCATCCTGTCGGGAGGTGCGGCCAGGGTGGGTCTGACCGGCGAGCTGGGCAACTGCGGGGGCTACCTCAGCCTAGACGTCCCAATCCTCGGGATTTGCGCCGGCCACCAGTTCATGGCCGGTTTCTACGGAGGCAGGGCAGCCGAGGCGCCCAAGCCCGAGTTCGGGGCCGCGACGATAACACTCGTCGATGGCGGCGGGGCGATGTTCGAGGGGACACCGGACGAGCAGACAGTATGGGAGAGCCACAACGACGAGGTCGTACAGGCCCCTCCTGGTTTCGTGATTACAGCGCAAAGCGAGTCCTGCGAGGTCCAAGGGATGGAGAACGAGGCCGGCGACCGATTCGGGCTACAGTTTCACCCCGAAGTCAACGACTCGGAGTACGGCGCGAGGATTTTCGAGAACTTCGTCGCAGTGTGCGAACGGGCCCATAGGGCCCGCTGAGCCATAGGACAGATTGAAGAAGGCCCGCTAGGTCGCCGGCTCGATGTCGAACGAAGCAGACCGTCTCGTGCTCCACAAGTGCAGGAGCTGCAATCGCACCGATCGAAGGAACTGGAGCCCCACCGAGTTGCCCAAGTGCAACCACTGTGAATCGACCATGGACCCACTCGAGATCCGGTACAAGTGCCTGCGCTGCGGCGCCTTGACCTGGAGTGAGGCCGGATCAACCGGCCACTCCTGCCGCAAGTGCGGATACAGGATCTTCGTCAAGCCCCGCAAGGAAGGCCGTCACAAGACCCTGAAGGCCGAGTGAACAGCGCGGTCTTCAAGTCCCGCCAATCCGACGACCCCTCGTGACCGGCTGGCTGAACACTCACTCTCCTCGAACCTTCGAGCAGATGGCCATCCCCGACAAGCCTCGTCAGGCACTGCTCGCAGCTAGTGTCTCGGCCGACCCACCTCACCTACTGATTACCGGCCCGGTGGGGGTTGGCAAGACCGCGGCATGGCGTCTAGTGGCCCGACAGGTCCTCGGCAGCGGCTGGCGCTCCACCACACACGTGCTGCAGTGCCGGGACCTCGTCCGCCAGCGCGGCGCCATGAAGACGTTCGAGGACTTCCTCAGGCCGGGTGGAACCGGTTCCAGGGATACGCTCGCCGGGAGGCTCAGCCTCGACGCCTTCGACAGGGGCATGTCAACCGGCTCGCCCGACGATCTAGCACCGGCCGGCGAAGAGACCGAGATCGCCCCCGGGTTCTTGCCGGTCAGCCGACTCATAGTGCTCGAGGACGCTGACCACCTCGGCTCGATTAGGCAGGCCTACCTCCGCAGGATGATGGAGACCGTGGGCATCGCCTCGAGGTTCGTGCTGGTGGCTAGGGCACCGTCGAGAATCATCGACGCACTGCGCTCCCGAACCCAGATGATTCGGATTCCCGCGACACAGCGCGAGACGATGCTGTCTGCCATGCGCTCCATCGCACAATCAGAGAACGTCGAGACCGCCGATGGCGTCCTAGAAGACATCGCGTACATCTGCGAGGGCAATCTCAGAAAGGCCCTGTTCACGTTGGAGATGCTGCATCTCAGGGGCCTCGCTGACGACCGCTCGGCGGTGCACACCTTGGTTCAATCGACCACCCTACAGTCTGGCAGGCACCTGTTGGAAATGGCTCTCAGGGGGAGGGTGGTCGAGTGGAGGTGGGAGAATCGGAGAGGTCGCAAGAAGAAGGTGCTGGCAGGAGCCCTAGCCGAGATCGACCGGATGATGAACGACCACGGCATGGACTCCGACGACGTGGTCCACCAGCTCCACGACGTTCTTGTCGGTCGCAGACTCTCACTCCCTGACCCCTTACGCGAGCAGTTGCTCGCCGCACTCGCAGATTGCGACGCCCAACTGAAACGCTCTATGCACGCCAGAATACCGTTCGAGAACTTCCTACATAGAGCCGCAAGAGCGGGCAAGGATCACGGCCTCGCCTTCGGTTGAGAATGGCGGACGCGGCAGGATTCGAACCCGCGGTCCCCGGCTTAGGAGGCCGGTGCATTATCCGGACTATGCTACGCGCCCGCTTCCGCCAAGCCATCCCCCCCAAGAAAGGTGACGCTAGCAGAATCACCCCATTTCGGTCGAGATTGTGCCGATGCCATCAAGCATCCAACGTTCTCCGAACAACGTGGAAGATCCCCTCTCCGAGCTACCAACCCCGTATTCGGACTCAAGTGAGTTCGGCCCCTCGCGTCAGCGGGCCCTCCAGCGCAGGGTCGCAGCCAGGGACGCTGGCCGCCGCCTTTGGACCCGTGTCTCCGTGTCATTCCATACTCCCCTGATACGACGGGCACTGGCCCTTCTAGCACCGGCAACTGCTGCTCTGCTGCTGGTTGATTGGGACTTTGCCTCCTACGATGTCGCCATAGCTGCATACGCCGTGCTAACAGCGCTTCTGATTCCCACCAATCTCGCGGCCACGTTCGCTAGGATGTCCGCCCGGGACCGACTCAAGTTACGTGACGGAGGGCAGAGGTCGATGGACGCATATCCGGGCGTTGAGAGGATACTGAACACTCTGAGGGAGAGGGCCCTGAGGGAGAGGATTCGCCTGCTATCGGCAGCGCTCGGGGCGTTGGCGATAATCGCGGTCAGGGACCTTGACACGGGGGATACACTCGGCTCGTTGCTCCTCGGGCTCTCGATGGCACTGGGGGCGCTGTGTCTCCTCAACTCCCTGATGCTCGACGACTCGATACCCATGCGCTCGAAGTCATTCCCATTGCTCTCGCTGCACGCCCCGACCCTGCATGACAGCACATTGGACAGGCCGTTGTCCGACCTGATGGTAGCGCACCTCGACCCGGAGACTGCTGCGGCCTGGGACGAATGGAAGCAGTCCCTGTCGGATAGCGTTAGAGATGAGCAGACGCCCGATTCCGCGGTGGAGCACTTGCTACGTGCATTGCACCTCAACGAACGGGGCCTGCTCGACGACGACAGACTGATCACCGAGGCGAAACGCGTCTTCAAGGTGACAGCGATCGATGACCTGACTGACCGTTCCAACAAGTTCGACCTCAGGTCCCTGCGCACCCTGTTGGCGCACACCAAGGCTTGGGAGCCAGGGCTGTTCAGGCTGATCGACAGGCTCCAGGACTCGGCCATCAGGGGCGACCACACGCTGAACGAGATGCCATGGAGGCTGGACCTCGACCTGCCTCCGCGCTGCTCTCAGGGCCAAGCCGACCTGTTCGTGGTACTGCACAATTACACCGGGGCCACTGCCAACGCCAAGGTCGACATCGTGGTGGCTGAGGGGGAGCCGGCCCTGCAGACCATCAGGGTGGAGGCACGGCCCTCCCAACGCATTGACAGCAACAGGGCCACCGATCAGGTCGATTCGCTGGGCCGTCTGCTGGATGACGCCACCGTGCTCTGGATTGGACTGGCATGGCCTGACTCAGAGACCGGCTCGCACCCCGTGCAAGTCACCCTGAGGGGAGAGCAGGGGGAGACGCTCTCGTCGATTGTGGTTCAGACCACCCTGTCGTCGAAGGCGCAGAAGGAGAGCGCCGACCAGCGCATGTCTGATGCGGCCTCCACCGTTCGCAGGCTGGCTCTGTCAATAGCCGATTGAGCTTCTTTCGGGACGTAGTCCCGAGCGTCACGTTCATGACGCCGTTGCGATTGCGAGCAAAGGAGCGAACATGGAGTCGTGGGACATCGTCATCATCGGCAGCGGCCCAGCGGCTCTACGGGCAGCCGTCGCTTCTGCCGACGCAGGAACGACTCCATTGGTCATCGACTCCTCCGGCATCGGCTCCGCCTCCGGCGCAGCACCTCTGTCGGGTTTAGCGGCCTCAATCGACGAACTCGACTCGACAGTTCATCGCGATGACACGGTGACGGCCGGCGGCGATTCTACAGATAAGGGCGCAGCGGCTCGATTCTGTGGCGAGGCCGTTTCGACTCTGGCAGAACTCGAGAGATGGGGTTTGGTGCTACGCCGCAGGGATGGGGGCCTGCCTCACACATCCGAGGCACCGGGCCACAGCAGGCCTCGCCTGACGGGCTGCGGAGACAGCACTGCTAGGGAGGTCTCCCGCCTGCTGGAGGAGCAGGCTATCAAGAGAGGCATCCCACGCCGTTCCGACTTGGTTCCACTATCTTTGGTCATGGACAATCAGCAAGTGAGGGGAGTCGTGGTTCTGGACTTGCTATCAGGAGAGATATCCTCGATTCAATCCAAAGCTGTGATTCTCGCCACGGAAGGACATCAGGGAATATGGTCCACCCCTTCGAGCGGCCCGGGAACGGGGGCCGCTCTAGCCGCTGCCGCCGGAGTGGGGCTGTCTGGCATGGCTAATGCCCCCCGGCACCCGCTCACCATCCGTGACACGACCATCCACCTCCCCCTCGACCTGCTAGGCTCCGGGGGCAGGATACGAACGGAGAGCGGCGAGGACGTCGGTCCCGAAGCGGTCCTCGATGGAGAGGGCTGCGTCCTCGATCTGCGTTCATTGGATTCCGCATCCGCGCCTTGGTTCGCCCAGACCGCTAGGAGGGTCAGGGAGGGAGCGGGTCTGGACATGACTACCGATGTCATTCCCCTCTCTGCATCCATAGCATCGACGACGGGAGGCGCACCGGTCGATGAGAGCGGCAGGGTGACGTTCGACACAGGGGGAATGTGGTTCACTGGCCTCTACGCGGCAGGACGCTCCGCCAACACCGGTATGCACGGCGAGGGCATGCTTGCAGGGAACCAGTTGCTGGAGGACCTAGTCAGCGGCAAGAGCGCCGGTGAGCACGCCGGAGACTGGGCTTCGGGCCAGGCCTTCGCCGCTTCCTCGATGATTTCCGACGCGACAAGTGCGCAGAAGGCCAGAGTGGCCTCGCTGATGGGTAGGAGCGGAGAGTCGGTGGGACGGGTTTCATCGGCAGTCTCGACAATCATGGCCGGTCTCAACGGCTCTCGCGACGAGAATTCCCTAGAGGCCGCTGCAACTGGCATAGCCGGGCTGCGAGAGGGAGGAATCAAGGTCACGGACTCGTCAATGGTGATGAACACCGAACTGGCCACCGCCATCCATCTAGAGGGGATGCTGACCCTCGCCGAGGCCATAGTTGGCTCGGAGGGATAGCATGGCAAGTCCCGACCCAAGCATCTTCACACTAATCATCCAAGGTGAGATTCCCTGCCACAAGGTGTACGAGGACGAGCACGTCTTCTCCTTCTTGGACATCAATCCCTGTAGCGTGGGCCATACTCTGGTGGTACCCAAGGAGCAGTGCGCCTCGCTCGACGAGCTGTCCGACGAGGCTTCCGCAGCGGTCGGAAGAGTCCTTCCTAGGATCTCCAGAGCAGTCCTAGCAGCGTCCGGGGCGCGGGATTTCAACGTCCTGCAGAACAATGGCGAGGCAGCATATCAATCAGTGTTCCACGTCCACTTCCACATCATCCCCAAACACGATGACGGTAGTGGCCTAGCTTGGCCTTTCGCCACCACCCAACTCGACCCCGAGCAGGGCGCTATACTCGCTGAGCGCATCCGCAGCCACTTGGAATGACCCGGTGCGTTCTCAACCACCAGCCCCGTGCGGCCATCATGTCCGACTCTCGCGAGGCGCCCGATGTTCTGCCTCGGCTGTCGGGCAGCGCTACGAGGGTCAATGTCGGGAAACTGGAGCGTGTGCCGTGGGATCACAGCGGCAGACATCCCGGAAGCCGGCCATTCTGGGAGGTCATCCGCAGAGTCGTCGACATAGCCTGGTCGTACATGATCAGAAACTCGGAGATGGACAGCCCACCCGAGGTAGAGGGCGGTTCCGTGTACGCCTCGACACACATCAACGGTCTAATCGACCCGCTGGCCATCATGAAATCTCAGAATCGGCGAATCATCGCCATCGGTAGGCACGATATCATGACCATGCCCGTCATCGGCTGGCTCACGCGCCGGCTGGGCTCACAGCCTGTAATCAGGAAGGCCGAGTTAGAGAGAGGGGTCGGTGACCCCGGGTTCGCCAAGAGGATTAACCAGAGGAGCATGCTAACCATGGCCAACTGCATCGCATCGGGCCACGCAGCCATCGTGATGCCAGAGGGCAAGTCGCATCAGGACTCCAAACTTCACGCACTCAGGACCGGAGCCCTCCGATTCACCCTCAACGCCGCCAGCATCGCGCACGAGCGTGGACTGCCCCAACCCGCGATCCAACCCGTTGGCCTGCATTTCAGATGCCACTACTGGTTCCGCACCGATGTCTTCGTCGAGTTCGGAGAGCCAATATCGATTCCACTACTCGACGACCCACAGCACCACACCACCCTCGCAGAAGGAGAGTGGGTCGAGCCACCAGCAGAGCGAGTCATCCCCTTGCGCGACGAGTTGTATGAGAGCCTGTCCCACATCACACCCGACGCCCCTGATTGGGAGACTTACAGGGCGTGGCACCTGCTGGCCCACATTAGGGCGAACTCCTCATCGACCCCCCTCAGCTCGCTGAAGAAAGAGGTCTTGGCCGCCCGCGACGTTCGGGAGAGACTGTCTCGCTTCGAGGACTCCGAAACCCTCGTCGAGGACGCCAAGGAAGCCGCGCAGATACTGCACTCGAAGGAGTTGGACGCCCGCACCCTAGACACCCAGGGGAGGATCAAGCGGGAATCCAAACTCGTCAATGGGGCCTTGGGAGCCATGGCAATGCTCCTTGCTGCCCCCATCAGCGTGCCATCGACTGGCTTGCAGGCGCTGGTCGGTTGGTACGCGGGGAACAACTCTGACGAGGGCATCGACGCTAGGACGACGCATCACATGATCAGCGCAATTCTCTCTCCTCTGATATTCTGGCCGCTGATATCACTCGCATTCCTCTACTCGCTATTCGGTGCAACCACAATGCTCCCCCTATACCTCGTGACCTCAATCCCGGTCATCCACCTGTCCAACCTGATATTCCTCTGGGGATACGACATGTGGACCGACTTCGGTGATGCCCGTAGGAGGAAGAGCCTCGCCTCCTCAACTGCCGGCATTCGCTTGGAGGAGTTGGTGCTGCACCTGTCTCCCAGACTCGGCGTTCTCAAATAGGACGGGCTCCCCAAACCCTCCATGAACTCCCGCGAGGCTGCCGACAGGGTGCGTGAGTGGCTGCAGAGCGAGCATCTCGAAGCCCGCGACGTCGCCGACCAGCAGGCCATGATACACCTGCATGTCCGGTACCCCCCAACCAAGCAGGGCCACGTGTTCAACGTCGTCATCCCGAAGAACCGGAACCTAGTCCTAATCTACTCGGTAACTCGGGTCGACGAGGGCCAGCAGATGGAGATGACAGAGCACTCCGAGGTCGAGCCGGGAGAGTGGGAGAGGTGGCTGCACGACACCAGAATACACCTGACTCAAGCCGACCTCGATTGGGTTCTCCACGTGGGCAAGAAAAACAACGGCGTGCCCGGCCCGCTGCAGGCCTTCAACCTCTCTCGACCGATTTGGCTGGACGGACTCACCCAGAACGAGTTCATGCACACTATGCGCCACCTGTGGCTCACCAAGCTCTCCTTGATTCACAAAATCAAGTTCGCCTACGGACCCGGTATCGGCAAGCCCGGACCGGTCGACGACTGGATTACGAAGAAGGCCCAGAGTAGGGATGTGACAATGCCACCAGAGGTCACCGAGATAGACACCGATGAGACTGGCGGCTTCGGTCGTGACTTCGATCCCTCAGAATGGGTTTAGCCCCGGCGTCCTCGCGGGTGCGCGCTCTCGCGCGCGGGTGACGGCAGGGGGTCGAGGTTAAGTATCGAGGAAAGTCAAACTGTGGCATTACAGCAGCTTGCTGGAGGGTTAGAAATGGAAACTGCGAAGATGAGAAACAGCGTGACGATGGTTCTACTGATGGTGATGAGCACGTTCGCGGCGATAGAGATCCCGCGGGCCGAGGCCAGTGAGGTGGTACTGACTGACGCGATTCAGATAGTCAACGGAGGCTCGGCGAACGACAGGATGGTGGCTACCGACGCCGACTCGATGGGCAATGTGCACTTCGTCTGGAGCCGCAACACCCAGCACCTGTGGTACCAGATGCACAACCCGAGGGGTGACGTGCTGATTTCCGAGACCCAGATATCCAACCCCGGAGCACATCGTGCATGGCACCCCGACATCAGCGTCGACAGCGATGACAACCTGCACATCACTTGGACTGACAAGGCCAATCAGTGGGTTATCATGTACACCATGATCGACCCCTCCCAGGATGACCAGAGCGGCGATGCCGCAATCGACAGCGTGATTTCCATAATCGATGACTTCGAGATCTCGGTACACACCCAGAACCGCGACTGGCCGGCAATCGACACGGATTCCGAGAACAACGCCCACATAGTCTGGGAAGACTCGTTCGAGCCTCTCGACAAGTTCTACCAGCAACCGCAGATTTACTACTCTATGATACAGCCAGACCTGAACTCTCGCGAGGCCGTGGTCGCCGTCGGCGAGACCCTACTCACCCCGATAATCGGTCACAAGGGTCACCCCGACGTCGCCGTCGACGCCGACGACTTCGTCCAGATTGTCTGGGACGACACCCGTGGAGGCAAGGTCGAGATGGTGGCTCCGATAGACACCTCGGGTTCGATGAACACCGAGTGGGCCGACATGTGCGTGGTTTTCTACGGCGGTTACTTCGCTAGTGGTGGCTACTTTGAGGGATTGAAGCCAATGCTGCTGCGAGCCAACATGACGGTCTACGAGACCCTGTATGCACTCAGTGGTAACTGGCCCAGTGCGGCCACCAGTGGTAACTGCGCCGCTGCGTACCAGACCGGCGGGTCGGGCAGCCAAGGACCCCGTGGGACACCGCTGGGTTTGACTCCCGGAGATGACTCCGGCGGTATCAGGGAACTCACAGAGGTAGTGTACAACAACGGAGCAGTCAACCTGCCGCAGGACGGTGGTTACTACAGCGAGTTCTGGGGCCCCGGTTCGACCTGGGCGTGCCTGTCATGGCGTGACTCCAGTGGCAACGTCCCCGGCAACCCTCCTACTCAATTGGACCACCATTGGAATCCGAACGCGACCAAGATTGTCATCCCGATTTCCGATGAGGGCCCCTATGGCGGTGACCCCGCTCAGCAGTCTGACGACACCCAAAGCATCAACGAGGCCCACGACGCATGCGTGATCGCAGGAATCATCCCGGTCCCACTTCTGGCGGCAGGCTGGGGCTCCGGCTCGACAAACGTCGGATCACACATGATGGACCTCGCCCAGTGTCCCAACGGCTTCGTCAGCCTGAGCCAGAGGACGTGTCCCGGGTCGACTACCCGCCTGACCGACGCTGAGGGCCAGATGTACAGCTTCCCAACTTCGGCCGCGAGCTCAACCGAGTTGCAGTTGATGGTGGAGGCCATGGTCTACCTATCGACCAACAACTCCCGTGAGATCTACATGACCGTACTAGATCCTCTTTCGTTGATTCAGAATCCACCCCCTACTTGGCAGATGGGCGATTCAGGCACCTTCATCGACACAACCGCAGACAGGTACATCGAGGACCTCGGTCCTTCAATCGATGGCCTAGGCTACGGTAACCTCGTCGTTGTCAACGACACCAGAATCACCCTAAACGACGCATACAGTCTACATCCCGCAATCTCGGTCGATACTTCGGGTAACACCCACTTGGCGTGGATGGATGGACGCGCCTACGGATTCGACATCGACGTGAATTACGAGATATACTACACGAGACTACGGCTCAGGGGAGCGGGCGAGTGGGACGGTGCCCCAGATGGGCTGCCCTCTTACGGAATCAAGCAGATCGTCGACTCAGCGGTATCTGACGTCGAGGGCGTCGATGGGGTTCCGACGGATCGGCCATTCGGGGCCAATTCGCACATGCCCTCGATTCTCACCGACTCCTTCGACAACGTGCACCTGACGTGGCTGGACAACTACAACGAGACACAGGGCGAGACCGTCGTGTACACTAGGCTGAACCACACCAACGACGACTACCCAGCGGGCTTCCCTCTCAACTCACTCGCCGCGGGAATCCTCGATCCGTGGGAGGTAATCCCAATCACTGAGTGGCAGTCGGACAAGCTCGGCCCGAACTCGCCCGCGGTTCCTGATCTGGGCCAGCCACCTGCATTCGCCAACGACCTCGGCAGTGGAGCGCACATTGCCTGGTCTGACACCAACAAGTGCAGTGACACCAGTAACGGAGGAACCTACACTCTGTGCTACGTGCACGTCCTGACCGGTCTAGTCGAGGTCGCCCTCGCAGAGACGGAGACCTACTACCACACCATCGAGCCCGGTGAGCAGACCCTGTACAACATGACAATATCCAACCCGACACCGGGCCCCGCGGAACTCGTCGCCGACACCTTCACCGTGACCATGGAAGGGGTCCCCAACAACTGGACGGCAACGTTGTTCTTCACTACCAACCACACACCGATTTTCGACTCGACCCCGGTGTTCCTTCGCGGCGGTGACGTTATTCCAATGTACATGCGCGTCCGCGCCCCGTCAATCTACCAAGCTCACGCAGACGAATTGGCTTCGATTACCGTGACCGCGATTTCCCACAAGGACCCGGCTATCAGGGACGACAGGATTACACTCACTCTGATGGACGTGGTGCATGGCATCGATTTGGACACCAGTCACTACCAAGTCGACGTCGAACAAGGAGAATCCGCATTCTTCTCAATCACGGTCAGCAATACCGGCAACGTGTACGATACATTCGCGTTCTACGATCCATCCACTTTAGAGGGGCAGGTCGAATGGGCCTTGCCATTTGGCTGGGGACTCACGTTCCCGACGTCGTTGTCATTGGACCCCGGTCAGTCTGTGACTAGGAACCTGCAGGTCAGCGTCCCGACGTCACAGGAACCCGGGACCTTCGTCATCTACCTGAAGGGATGGTCCACCGGCGAGCCGGTGCTGTCGATAGATCAGGGCACCTTCGACGTCCTTGAGTTATGGATCAACGTCTCGATCAAGAGTACTGGGAACATAGTCTTCCAGATGGGGGACACGACCCAGTATGTCTTGCCTGGGGAGTGCTCCAACTTCGACATCGAGGTCACCAAGCACTTCACTCCGGGTCACTTGATATTCACCACTCCCGGAGGCCCGGAGGAGAGACCTCCGGAGATTTCCGAGCAGACTTGGAGGTTCGACCACTGGACTGTCGATCTGGACTTCTCGCAAGCCCCAGGAGGGAACGGGATTCCGGATAACGCGCCACGCTATTGGTCGATAATCGACACACCTTACACTGTCACGGCAATCATGTGCGCGCCCTACAACGCCACTGCGGGTCTAGGCGATTCCGTCACCGTCAAGGCCCACTTGGAGGGCGCGCCTCGCGTCAGAGACTCCGTGGTCCTACTGACCAACGTAATCCAGGAGTACGACCTAGAGGCCAGCGTCCCCGAGACCATACTTTCACTGCACCCTGGTCAGACATACCAACTGGATACGACCATCGACAACCAAGGCAACGGAGCTGACAGGTTCGACGTAACAGTGGGCTCCATCACCGACTCGTTCGGTGGATCGCACGTATGGGACATCAACATACCCCAAATCCTGTTCACCGAGCTGGACCGGGACGAGTCACAAACCGTCCCGATTCTCATCGGCGTACCCGAGAGGACCCACGCGGGTCAGTACACCGTAATCCTGCATGTACTCAGCGAGGAGTCCTACGAGGGGACTAGACTGAGGGACGTCATAGAGCTGCAAGTTGAGATCGTCGAGTTCCATGACATGAGGATAGAGGTCGATCCGATGGTCGAGAGCAGAATCAAGACCACTGCTCCGGGTAGGATCGTCCGATTCACCATGAACCTCACCAACTTCGGCAACGTGGACGACCAGCCGACGCTGCACAACCACACCCTCTATGACAGCGGTGATCAATTCTCGTGGCAGACGACCCCGACCATGGGCCCCTTGCTGGATAATTGGCAGGTCAGCTACGCATTGCTCGAGGACTTCGACACTGAGTATCCGGTAGAGAGGGCATGCGTCACCCAGATTATCGGTGAGGAACCACCTGCCGATGGCTGCTACCTATCAGCCCAGACAAATGCGATTACCATGCCAGTCATGGAGGCATACTCGACCATTCAGATTGTCGTCATCATCCAGATTGACCCGGCCGCGACCCTAGCCAATAGGGAGATTGGGATCAAGGTCCTCTCTATGTCCGGGTCCTCCGAAGCAGGCGGCGACCACGACGAGACTGCGGTGTGGGACGACTCCTGCACCCTCGATGCCAACAGGGACGGTCTGCCGGACAACTACCGCCCTAACTGCGACACCAATGAACAGGTCATCGAACTGAGACTGCGGGCCCCGGACCTAATCATCCTAGACGTCCACGCCGCGGTCTACACCGGTGAGGTCGGGGAGATGCTCTCCGTCAACGTCCAAGTGGTCAACGCGGGCAACGCCCATGCCACCGATGTCAACATCATCCTGTGTGTTGACCAGTCCGTGTCCGACATCAAGAGGAACGGCTGCGACGAGGAGAACATCGTCTACCGGCAGATAGTCGAGGCAATCATGCCATGTGACAACCCACAGTCCATGTGCCAAGGCGAGGACCCACCTCAGATAGCACTGCTCTACATGGTGGAAGCCGGCAATCACGACGTCGTCGTCGTCATAGACCCTGACAACGTGATTGTCGAGACCAACGAGGCCAACAATATCGTGAAGGTTTCTAAGAAGATGGGCTCGAATCTGGGCATCCTCGATGTGGGTGTCGAAATCATTGCCCAATACACCGTACCCGCAATCATCCTCGGAGCGACCGTGGCTCTGGTGGGAGTGGTCGCGGTGGTCATGTGGGGACGTAGGGAGGAAGCGAAGATCCGCTTTGCCGAGAAGTCCAGTATGATCTCGAACCTAGACGATGAGGACATGGTCTTCTGATTAGCGAGCCAACCACCACGGCAGCGGCGTGCCCTCACGCGCTGCGACGAGGCGGCCTTGGTTGGCCGCGAAATCACGCATGAGGCGTTCGCGCAGGGTATCCATCATCTCCTCCGCGTGCATCGATTGGATACGCAGACCCTGTGAGAAGGCATCTAGGTCGAGCGGCCTGCGAGGATGACTCATCATGGCGTGCGCCAACTGTCTCTCCTCGTAGGTCCCGGACTGCTCGGAGATGCTCGGAGAGACCTTCTTCATCACTTGCTGGTGTAGCGCAATCACAGCGTCACGATGCCCGTCGATGCGCTCGAGTGCGGAATCCAACTCGGACAGGACGCCCATGGCCTCGACCATAGGCAACTTGCGACGGGTACCCAGTCTATCGACCACTTCATCCAATTCGGGAGGCAGCCTGTTGGACAGGCGCATAGGCCCACCTGCGGGAATGCTCCTGTGCTCCGCGCGGAAAAGGTCCGGCCCCAGATCGAGACGCAGTGAGAATGACTGGTTCACCGTGTACATCTTCTTCGGAGGACCTCCCTTCTCCGAAGGGACGCGCTCGGAGTCGACGAATCCCGACTCCTCGAGGACCTTGAGGTGCTTCACCACGGCCTGCTGGCTCACATCCAGCAATTCGGAGAGCTGCAGAGGGTAATGCGGCTCCTTGACCAGCCTCCTGAGAATATGACGTCTGGTGGGGTTCTCGAGTATCGTCAGCGCCTCGTCGAAATCGACCACTTACTTCCCAACCCGGGGTTGGGTAGTGGAGGCCTTCTAAAAACCCAACTTGAGCATAGGATAATATCTGTCGAACTGGTAAAACCGCTATGGGGGCCGGCAGAACGGTACTAGTCACCATACTAGTCATCGTCGGTGTGTTGTTGCTGGCGCTCTCATGGGGCGCGTCGTTCGCCGACGATTACCTCGAGGATAGGATAGCCGAGGATTGCGATGACGAGGTTGGGACGATTGGGCAGATAATCGGCGCGGACGAGGGCCAGTGCCAGGACGCGCGAGATCTGCGTGAGCAAGTCGCTTCCGTCGGTCAGATACTCCTGTTCCTCGGAGCCGGGTCACTGCTCGGCGCGGTCGCGTTGGTCGTAATCGGCAGAAGACAGTAATCAGCCTTCGTCCCACCGGCTCCAGTCCTTCTCATCTTGAGTAGGGGGATCCTCTGCGGCTTTGGTCTGCCCCGGGAACGGATCTGCCACCGTCTCAGAAACCTCAGCCTCGGGCAGACCGCGGTGCTGCCGATACAGCTCGTCAGTGGTCGGCAGCCTACCTTCTTCTGCGAACACAACCCCCTCTTCCACCTTCTTGTTTTGTCCCCTTCCCACTAGAGCTAGGACGACGGCTACGATACCCAGTGGTAGACCGAGGCAGCACCCGAGTAACATCATCACGAACCAACCACTCCCGAACAGCGCATTCTGCGCGGACACGTCGTCCACGAACCACAGGGTACTGCTCGCATCGTTGTACAGCGTGTATTCTCCGGCCGGCGCGGACCTAAACACCCTGACAGGAGCGTACAACGTCGCGTCCTCGCCAGGCCTCTCGACATCCAGAACGGTGGGCGCAGAACCGCTTTCCTCCGCGCCCGACGAGTCGATTAGCCTGAGTCCCACTTCCTGCTCATCCCCCTCTGATACACGCAGAGCGACGTACTCACCGAGTATGCTCAAGGAGACTTCCCCACTCTCTCCCGGCTCCAGTTCTAGCATGTTCCTCTGAGCCGGGTCCAATTCGTCGAACATCACCGGCATGGCGTTGTAGTACGACACGACACCTAGCAGCACCAGCAGAAACGAGGCTCCTGAGAGCCTCTTGGCCCATCCCGACACGTCTGCCACGGTTTGAGGTGGGGCCCTCTTGCTATCAGACTTCTCAATCAGTAGGGCAGACCCACATCGGGGTGAGCCAACTTCTCTGGCAGATAGGTATCGGTCACGAAGTCCAGACCGTACTTGGCCAACGACTGCTGCTCCGCCTTCTTCCCCATCTCCTTCATCAGTTCTATTTGCTGCTGCCACCAACCGGTGGAGAATCTGGGATCGGACAATTCGGCCTCCAGAGCACCTAGGTCCTGCTTGGAGAGGTCATCGCTCGGCAGATCGTAAGCGAGGAT
>ENA-UPTF01000631-UPTF01000631.1-marine-metagenome-genome-assembly--contig:-NODE-631-length-24022-cov-8.722447_pt1 | contig 24022 bp, 26 predicted proteins | sample MGYA00238166_ERZ767019 | MGnify/ENA primary metagenome ERZ767019 (study PRJEB28930, sample SAMN06266391) | marine metagenome | isolation source: Sea water from 250 m depth | place: Atlantic Ocean | study... | reverse complement strand
TTTACAAAGAAAAAAAAGGATTCAAAGTTTTGATGGCAAAAGAACCCAAAAAAACAGCCAAGCGAATTGGGTATATAGTCACAACAACTGTAACTGCTAGTTTGAGGAAGGATGATCAGCACAGAGATATCAGATATTGGACATATCATCATGATAAGGAACATTATGGTATTGTACTAGCTAGTTCTAAAGTAGTAGATGAATTAGGTTTTTGAAGTAGATTTGGAAATAGAAAGCCTGCTTGCTAATATAGTAGCAATAATCATTCCGAATAAAATTCCTCCAATTACATCCATTGGATAATGTTGTAAAACGTAAATCCTGCTCAGTCCTACGGAAATAGGAAAAATCCATAAAAGAAGCCAACCTCTTGGAAACCTTTCTGATAGTGCCAAGCCTAAAACAAATGCAATTACAGATGCACGTGCTGCATGTCCAGATGGAAAAGAACCTTTACCTCCTAGGACAGTTGTGTCATGTTCTATCTCCAGTGGTAACTCGGTTCCAATATATTCAAGATCTGGTCTTGGACGCTCAACTATGTAATCTTTGAAATAACCTGCTGCAACAGTAGCAATAATTACAGCTAGTAACATTATCAAACCCATACGTCTGGTTCTACGCCATACAAACATTACAAAACAGAAAACCATGATTGGGATTATCCCACCAATTTCTGTAATTGCCCACATTGATGTATCTAACGTTGAGTTACCAGAAATTGATTGAAAATATGTTATCACAGATATATCAAATTGTTCTGTGATCTCTGCATAAACTAATGCAGTAATAATAAGGAATGATATAACTAGGAAAAAAAAACCAATTGAACGCATTTCGAAGATAAATTTTTGCATCAACGAATTCTCATAACGATCATTTTTAATTTTGTCTATGATTTAGGTGATCGTATCTAAAATTAGTGTTATCTTTTATAAAACATAAACAGAACACAAGTTTACTTTGAAATTATGAACTCATAAAAGATTTTAACGGGATTCAGTGGATGATATATGTGAGAATCCTAACAATAGATGATTTAGAATTTGATAATAAAACAGTTTTCTTGAGAGTAGATATGAATTGTCCAATTGATTCTCAAACTTTAGAAATTTCTGGTACAAAAAGAATTGAAGAAATAGTTGATACATTAAATTCGTTGAAAAATGCAAAAATTGTTATTGCATCACATCAGGGTAGGGTTGGGAACAAAGATTATACTAGTATGGCTAAACATGCCAAAATACTTGAAAAATTATTAAATCGTAAAATCAAATATACTGACGATATTATAGGTACCACTGCACAAAATGAGATAAAAAATTTAGTAAATGGTGAGATTCTCTTACTTGATAACCTCAGACTATGTGCAGAAGAAAACTATGAATTTACAGGATCTACTGCATCCAAAACAATAATGGTGCAACGATTAGCAAAATTATTTGATATATGTGTCCTAGATTCATTTCCTAGTGCACATAGATCACATCCATCAATTGTTGGTTTTTCACATATACTGCCAGCATGTGCAGGTAGAATTGTTGAAAGGGAAGTAATGAAATTAGATGAGATTTTATCGGTAGCAAAAGCTCCTCATACAATAGTCTTAGGTGGCTCAAAGATTGATGATAGACTTGAAGCAATACGTTTACTCATAAAAAATGGAAGAGCGGACCATATTTTATTAACTGGATTGATTGGTAACGTGTTTTTGAGAGCACAAGGGAGAATTAAATCAAGTCTTGGAATAAAGAGAGAGGAAGAGATGGTTTCAGATGCACATTCTTTGATTGGTGAATACCCTGATATTTTTTCAACTCCTGTGGATATAGCTATAGAAAAAAATGGGAAGAGAGTAGAATTAGATGTTAGAGATTTGAATAAAGATGATCAAGTTTATGATCTTGGGCCAAAAACAATTGAATATTACAATAAGATTATTTCTGGAGCTGGCACTGTTTTTATTAGTGGTCCTCCTGGATTTTTTGAAAAAGAAAATTTTGATTATGGAACTAAAACTCTACTAGAATGTGTAACTAATTCTATGGCTACAACAATTGTTAGTGGCGGTCACCTTACATCTGCATTAAAAAAATATGGACTAGAAAAAAAAATTACACATATCAGCACAGCTGGTGGTGCATTGGTACGTTATCTTACTGGGATCAAACTACCAATGATTAAATCGTTAGAAGAATCAGCAGAAAAATATAGATCTACAACGAAGAACCACAACTAGTGTTCTGACATATTTTATTCTCAGATGATATGAGATAACTATTCTCCTTACATGATCCACATTGAATCATATTCAATGATTCAAATAACTTGAACCACTGCGTAGTAAAATTTTGTGCGATATTACGTAAAATTTCATTATCGCATAATTCTTTAAAATAGATTTCCATATCATCTATTGTTAAAGATGGTTCAATAATTTTATCCTTTTTTAAAATTTCAAAGATTTCATCATTATTGAATCTTAGATCATCATCATTAAAATTTTCAAAAATTATCTTCCTGATACTAGTTGTTATTTGGATATTATCCATATTAGTAAAGAGATGCAGCTTCTTCTTTTAGGTTTCCAGCTGACTCTTTATCATTCATTTTTTCAACAAAATAAGAATAAATTCCATGTTTTAGTGCCTTCAAAGAAAGTAATGCACATTTGATTCGTACTGGACTTGTTTTGATTAGATGTTCTAGACCAAGTTCTGATAGCAATTCATCCTTTTGAAAGTTTTTTACCTCATCTAGATTTTTCCCTTGTATCATTTCAGTTAAAACAGAAGTGCATGCCATGCATATAGCACAGCCTTTACCATCAAATTTTACTTCAGTAATCTTAGATCCATCAATGTTAACATACAAATCAATGCTATCACCACAGAGAGGATTGCTGTCATGCCTATGTATTTGAGGATTTTCTATTTTACCAAAATTTGAAGGATTTCTTGAATACTCGATTATCATTTCTGTGTAAATTGGGTCTCCACTCATAATTTGAACACCTTAGCTACCTGTTCAAGTGAATCTATGAGAACGTCAACTTCTTCTTTTGTATTATAAATGTAAAAGCTTGCACGATTGGTTGCCGCAACATCTAATTTCTCCATAAGTACTTGTGCGCAGTGATGACCTGATCTAATTGCAACACCATTTTTATCAATTATAGTCGCAACATCATGTGGATGAACATCTTTGAAATTGAATGAGATTACACCACCTTGTTTTTTGGTATCACATGGACCATAAATAACTAAGCCATTAACCTTTGACATTTTTTCTAATGCATACCCTGTTAACTCAATCTCATGATTTCTAACATTATCCATTCCTATTTCTGTAAGATAATCAATTGCAGCTGCAAAACAAATAACATCTGCAACATTAGGAGTTCCAGCCTCAAACTTGTATGGAAGATCATTCCAAGTTGTTTCTTGCTTGTGTACTTCTCTTATCATATCACCACCACCTTGAAAGGGTTTCATATTTTCTAATAATTCCTTTCGTGCCCATAGAACACCAACACCAGTTGGACCTAACATCTTATGTGCTGAAAAAGCATAGAAGTCACATCCTAGGTTACCAATATCTACTTTCATGTGTGGCACTGCCTGTGCGCCATCAATCAGAATTTTTGCACCCGCGTCTTTGCATTTTTTTATAACTTTTTGAATATCAGTTATTGTTCCAAGAACATTTGAAACATGACTTACGGCAACTAGTTTTACCTTACCTGTTGCAAGATGATCATCAAGTTGCTCTAACATTAACTCACCATTGTTATCAATATCGACATATCTGAGTTCCGCACCTGTCTCCTGCGTGAGTACCTGCCATGGAACAATATTTGAATGATGTTCATATTCAGTTGTTACAACGATATCACCCTTTTGTACATTATCTCTTCCCCAAGCATAAGCAACCAAATTGATAGCCTCAGTTGTTCCTCTTACAAAAATTATTTCCTCACTGTGTGAAACATTTAGAAATTTAGCAATTTTACTCCTAGTTACCTCAAATGCTTCTGTAGATTCCTCTGCCAAAGCATGCACTGCTCTATGGATATTGGAGTTATGATTCTTGTAATAATCAGTAATTGCATCTATAACCTGAATTGGTTTTTGTGTAGTTGCTGCATTATCCAAATATACTAAGGCTTTATCATCTCTAACTCTTCTTTCCAATACAGGAAAATCACTTCTGCATTGTGTATCAAGAGATTGTGAAGTACTTTGCAATTATCAAACACACCTACCGATACTTGTAATGCTGTTCAACTTCCTCGTTTTCATTATAGCGTGTTTCCTCCACTTCAACTATAGATTTTAGATGCTCATCCATGTTAATTGTTAATTCGTTATTAGCCCATTTGGATTCAATGATGTTTGAAATCCATGCCCTAACTTGATAAGACATAGTTCTAGAAAGTGGTTCCAAGAACCCTTCAACAATTATACGTTCAGCTTCAGAATAACTTAGACAACGTGTACCAAGATAGAAAATTTGTTCATCATCCATTTGGGCTACAGAAGCAGAATGTGTAGCTTTAACATCGTTAGTAAGAATCTCAAGTCCTGGTATTGAATCTGACTTAGCGCCCTTACTCAATAAAATAGAACGACCTGATAGAAATGAATTTGAGTGTGGAGCATTTTCATTAATTCTAATCATGCCCTTGAACAATGATTTTGATGTGTCCTTTAAAATTGATTTTTCAACAACTTTCCCCTCTGTAGATTGTGCATTATGATTAACAATTGTATTTAGATCAAATGATTGATCATTATTTCCAAAAACAACTTCGGCATCATTCACAGCAGAACCTACACCATCTAGATCATAATCAATTCTATACCGTGATAACATTGAACCAAACAAACCAAGGTACCAATTTATTTTAGCATCTTGAGCAAGATGTGTTCTTCTAGTAGAAAAGTTGACAGAGCTTTGATCCATGATTTGCAATGTAGTAAAATCCAGTTTACCATTCTCGTCAACACGTGTATTTAACAATTCAAGATATGCTTGCTGTTTCGATGTTTTTGGAGCATAAAGTTCCTGTACAACTGAAGCCTGTGTATTTTTTTCAGCGATAACTATATTTCGTGATATTGTAGATACTCCATCTAAGGATAAACAGGATACAAAATGAATTGGTTTGGCAATAACTAGATTTTGTGGAATATGAATGAAGATTCCTGAGTTAAATGCAGCGTTATTTAGTGCTGTGTATTTATCCTCCTCAGAGTTTGAATCTTTTAAGGTCTTTTGGATTAATTCAGAATGATTTTGTAATGCATCGTCTAATGAAGAAATAACAAGCCCTTTTGATTTTAGTTCATCATCAACATTTACTGAATAAATATTAGAGCCAATTTGGATAATACTAATTTCATTTTTAATTTCCTCTAATCTTTTAGATAAAAAATCGGGAATGGATGAATCTGAATTTGTAGATAATGATACCTGTTCTGGGTTCATTCTTCTAGCATCAGTGTATTTGTTGTACAACGGTGAAACTTCTGCCGGTAAATCATGATAAATAGAAAGAGAGTTCTTCCTATATTCCTGCAACCAGTTTGGCTCATTCTTTTTAGAAGAAATTTCTTCTATTAGTGATGAATCTATTGATGATAAAGTAAGTTGTGACATTGTTAATCGATGATCTTTTAATCTAACCGACTGAATTATCCATTTCTAGTTTAATGAGTCTGTTTAGTTCTACTGCATATTCCATTGGAAGTTCCTTTGTAAATGGCTCCATGAACCCGTTTACAATTAGTGATAATGCCTCTTCTTCTGAAAATCCACGGCTCATTAAATAGAAAATTTGTTCGTCACCAATCTTTCCTACAGTTGCTTCATGTGTAACTGTAGCGTCTTCTTGATTAATCTCCATGTAAGGATATGTATCTGTCTTGGATGTATCATCTAATAACAATGCATCACATCTAACAGTAGATTTTACATTGGTTGCACCCTTTTTTACTTTCAACAATCCTCTATATGTGGAACGACCATTTGCACGACTAACAGACTTTGATGTTATTTTTGAAGTGGTGTCAGGTGCTAAGTGAACCATCTTTGCACCAGTGTCTTGGTGTTGGTTCTTTCCTGCAAATGCAATCGATAATGTTTCACCATATGCCTTTTTTCCCATCAAGTAGATTCCTGGATATTTCATAGTTAATTTACTACCAATGTTTCCATCAATCCATTCAACAGTGGAACCCTCATATGCATATGCACGCTTTGTTACTAGATTGTAAACATCATTACTCCAGTTTTGGATTGTAGTATAACGTAACTTTGCATCTTTGTGAGCAACCAATTCAACCACAGCAGAATGTAATGACTCTGAAGAATAAACTGGTGCGGTACATCCTTCGATATAATGAACCTCAGAACCTTCATCAGCAATGATCAAAGTTCGTTCAAACTGTCCTATATTTTCTGCATTAATTCTAAAGTAAGCTTGTAATGGCATGTCAACTTTGACACCAGGGGGAATGTAGATGAATGAACCACCGCTCCAAACAGCACTGTTCAAAGCTGCAAACTTGTTATCCTCTGGAGGAATTATTTTTCCAAAGTATTTCTTAAAAATTTCTGGATGCTCTTTAAGAGCACTGTCAGTGTCTAAGAATAAAACTCCCTGCTTTGCTAAATCATCTCTCAAATTATGATATACAACTTCTGATTCATATTGTGCACCAACTCCCGCAAGAAACTTTTTCTCTGCTTCTGGAATTCCTAATTTATCAAATGTATTTTTAACATCTTCTGGAACATCATCCCAATTTTTTTCTGTCTTTTCTGATGCTTTTGCATAATAATAGATATTCTGAAAATCAATCTTGTTTAGGTCACCACCCCATTGTGGCATAGGTTTTTTCATAAAAATATCATATGATCTAAGTCTGAAATCAAGCATCCATTGTGGTTCATCTTTCATTTTGCTGATTTCTCTTACGGTATCTTTTGTGAGACCCTTTTTACTGAGATGAACATACATTTCAGTAGAATCTTTGAAGTCATACTGCGAATAATCCATGTCAAGATTTTCAGTGGCCATATCAGAGATTTAGAAAATATGTTATAAAAAGACGTGGAATTTTAGGTAGAGCTAAATAGCTTCAGCTAACGAAAATGTTCCTAACTGCGTCAAAAGCACCAGAAACAGTATGAACATCTGCAATCACATTTTCTACATTAAATTTTTTTAATTCATCCGAAGTAAACGGCCCGATTGAAATAATTGCTATTTTCTGTAGCATATCAATAAGTTCAGTCCGATCATGATCCTTTTCCATGATTTCAAAAAATGCCCTAACTGATGATGCACTAGTAAAAATAATCCCGTCAACTTTATTTTGTGAAAAAAGTTCTCGAAACACATTCCATTGTGATGTGTCACGAAACGCACAAACATCGTAGAGATGCAATTCAGTTATCCGTAACCCAATTTTTTCTAAAAGATCTTTCAAGAAAGGTGTAGATGCACCGCTACGTGGCACAATTACTTTCTTACCAACTGCATTTAATTTTGTAAACACTTCACCGATGCCAACTGATGAATATCGTTTCGGTACATATGCAACTTTGATATTTTCGTTTTCTAAGACTGTTTTTGTTTTTGGACCTACTGCAATCACAATGGTGTTTGCCACTGCCAATTGTAATTCTTCAAATTTTCCAATTTTTTTTGCAGTGTCAAACAGAAGTGATACCGCTTTTGAGCTCATGAATACTGAATAATCATGATTATCTTCTCTAAGTGCAGTCAAGAATTCATCTACTATTTTTTCTCCCTTACTGACTAACTCTATTGTTGGAAGTGGAAATGGATTTCCTTTTTCCTTTGTAATCAAATCAATAAATTCTTGTGAATCATCCTTTGAACGTGTAATTGCTATATTTTTTCCTTCAATCATTTTTTTCTCCATCCAATAGTTTTCGAAAGACTAACGACCTTCCCTATTATAATTATTGATGGTGGTTTTATCTTTGATGCCTTAACCTTTTGTGCTATATTTGAAATTGTACCCGTAATCATTTTTTGCTTTGATGTAGTTCCATCCTGAATTACAGCGACGGGAGTTTTTTTGTCCATTCCTCCCTCCGATAATTGTTTACAAATAATACTGATGCGAGAAAGACCCATCATAATGACTATTGTATCAGTAGATTTTGCAAGTTTTTTCCATCTCACCGCATCTTTATTTTTTTCAAAATCTTCATGACCAGTTACAAATACTACAGATGAGGCAAATTTTCTGTGTGTTAATGGTATCCCTGCATATGTTGCTGAACCAATTCCAGATGTAATACCGGGAACAATCTCAAATTGTATCTTGTGTTTTTTCAGGTACTCTGCTTCCTCTCCTCCTCTGCCAAATATTATAGGGTCGCCTCCCTTTAACCGAACAACATTACGTTTTATTTTTGCATATTTCACCATCAGATCATTTGTGTCATTCTGATGCTTGTAATCGTCACCAACTGCCCTTCCAACGTAAACAGCTTTTGCCTTTTTTGGAATCATTGAAAGTATTTTTTTGCTGACAAGTCTATCGTAAAGTACAACATCTGCCTTTTTGATCAACTCAACTGCACGTAATGTAATAAGACTTGGATCTCCAGGACCTGCGCCAACGAGAAATACTTTGCCAGTCATTTTTTATTCCACTCTTCCAAGCTTTCTCTCCAATTAGAAGCAATCTCTGCAATGCCACTTTTTTTGAGTTCTTCGCCAAGACTTTGTCCTAGATTTTTTGGGTTTTCTATGTCTCCAGTCTTTTCTAATGTAATTGATTTTTTCCCATCAACTGAATACGCAGTAACTGTCAGCTTCAACATGTCTGAGTTAGCAATTGCCAATGCACCGACAGGAAATCTACAACCTGATTCAACGTATTCTGATATTTCTCTTTCAGCTTCAATCTCTGTTCTAGATTTTTTATCTTCAATTTTTTTTAGCATAGAGATTGTTTTATCGTCATCAGCCCTACAGATAATTGCCAAGGCTCCTTGGCCTGGCGATGGAGGAAAATCTTTTGTAGATAATGCTGAGTGTTTAACGTCTGAGCCTAATCTAGAAATTCCCGCTTGTGCTAGTATGATTGCATCAAATTTTCCATCCATAACTTTGTTAATTCTTGTTTCTATGTTTCCTCTTACTGGTTTTACCACTACATCTGGTCTAACTCTAGAAACTTGAACGGCTCTTCTTAAGCTGCTTGTACCTATTACGGACTTTGATTGAATTGTTCGAAGATTAGAACCGTCCTTTGTTATTATAACATCATTAGCCGGTTCCCGTTTTGGTATGGAAGCAATTGTCAACGAATCTGGTATATCTGATGGAACATCCTTGAGACTATGTACAGCAAAGTCTACTTGCTTATCTGCTACTGCTTTATCAATTTCCTTTTCAAATATTCCCCTTTGATCTATTGTGAAGAGAGCTCGTGTATCGGTATCGCCTTTTGTTGTTATAGTTTTGATTTCAAATTCTGAGTCTGGGTTCTGCTTTTGTAATTCCGATATCACCCAATTTGTTTGAGCCAACGATAGCTTACTTCCACGTGTTCCTATCAAAAATGTCAATTTCTTAGTGCCTCTAATGATAATCCGTAGGCACCAATTGTCTTTGTAATATCTGCGTCAGTATGCGCGTCTGACAAAAATACAGTCTCATACTGTGATGGTGCGATAAATATTCCATTTTTAAGAAGATTTGAAAACAGCTTGTGGAATTTTTTTGTGTTTGATTTTTTTGAAGTTTTATAATCAATCACTGGTTTATCTGTAAAGAAAATTTGGAACATTGAAGCCAATGAATTAATCTGGTGTGGAATATTGTAGTCGGTTGCTAGATCATCTATTTCATCTACCAAAAGTTCGCGATTTCTTGCAAGTTTTTCATATAATTTATTTTTCATTTTGTTAATTGTCTTGATGGAGTTAATTGCTGCCGTGACAGATATTGGATTTCCCGCAAATGTACTTGCTTGATATACATTTCCGCCTGGTGCAAGTTTATTCATTATCTCCTTTCTACCACCTACTGCAGCTATTGTAAACCCATTTCCAAGTGCCTTTCCAAGAGTAGTAATATCAGGTTTAATCTTGAAAGTCTTTTGTGCACCACCATTTGACACTCGAAATCCTGTAACAACTTCATCAAAAATTAGAGGAACGTCATGTTGTTTGGTAATTTTTCTTACATCAGAAAGAAAATTCTTTTCAGGTAAAATCAGTCCCATGTTTGCAAGAACCGGTTCTATGATCAGACCTGCAACATCCTTATTTTTTGAAAGCACTTGCTCAAGTGTATGTGAATCATTATAGGGAACCACTAGTGTATTTTTTGATATTTCCTTTAATCCACCCTCAGAATCTGAAATCCCAATATGAGCAGACCCAGAACCAGCTTGAACTAAAACTGAGCTGTATGCTCCGTGATAGCATCCTTCAAACTTGATAATTTTTTTCTTTTTTGTAAATCCCCTTGCTAATCTTATTGCTGTCATTGTTGCTTCTGCACCAGTGTTAACAAGACGAACCTTATTCATCGAAGGAAAGTTTTTTCTGATTAGTTTTGAAAGCTCGATTTCAAGTGCAGTTGGAATTGTATACAATGTTCCTTTTTTTAGCTGTGAAGAAACTGCAGAAATTATTTCTCTTCTTGCATGTCCAAGCAAGAGAGCGCCATATCCATTACAATAATCAATGTAGTGCCTTCCATCTTCATCCCAGATTGTACCTCCTTTTGATTTTTTTACAAAGAAGGGATAAGGCTTGAAAAATCTCACTGGACTGTTGACTCCTGAAGGAATAATCTTTCTAGCCTCACCAAAGAGTTTTTTTGATTTAGATCCCATTTACAAAATTCGTGTTAAATCTCACTAATATCTTTCTAATGTGTATTGGTACTTTTTTTACGTCTGGAGAGTAGATTGTAAACTACTGCGACCAGCATTGTTCCAGTAAAAGGAGTGGTCCAATATAGCCAAAGATAGTCTGGACTTCCTGAGATAATTGCTGGTGCAAGAGACCTAATTGGGTTCATTGATGCACCCGAAAGTTCACCGAAAAATAAAACATCCAATGCAACAATTCCACCTATTGCAGCACCACTAAGCTTTGCAAGTTTTTTGTTACTCACTACAATATAGATTACCCACATCAAGAATATGGTTGCAATGATTTCAATTCCAATGATTGATGCCCAATCATGTTCTAAGTTTGGTGCATTTGTTCCAATATTTGCGTAATCACCTATTACAAATAATACAAAGATGCTTCCCAAAAAAGCACCAACTGTTTGAGCGGTAAAGTAAACTGGAAGCTGCTTTGCACTCACATGTTTTGTTATGAAAAATGCAATTGTTACTGCGGGATTAAAATGTGCCATTGAATATTTTCCAAACGCATAAACCACAATGGATAATGCAACAAAATGTCCTGCGGCAATAAGACTAATTCCATAAACTCCTCCAAGTATTTCATTATACACTATAGAACCAGTAGCACCAACCACAAGACCAAAAGTGCCAATAAGTTCTGCGATAAAAATTATTTTGTTTGATGAAGTCATTACTAACTTATACAAACAAATGGATTATGTAAGTAAATGCAATTCCAAGTCCTGCAGCTCCTGGTATTGTAATTACCCAAGAAAATATTATCTGTCTGCTAACTTTCCATCGAACTGCACGTTTTCTTCGCGCTGCACCTGCTCCCATGATAGTGCCAGTAATTGCATGAGTTGTACTTGCAGGAATTCCAAGTATTGCAAAAACAGCTAACATTAATCCACCACCTGTTTCAGCAGCGAATCCCTGATATGGTTTCAGTCTAGTGACTTTAACTCCAAGCGTTTTGATTACTTTGTATCCTCCAAAGAACGTGCCAAGACCCATTGCGCTTGCTGCCGCAATGATTACCCAAAGTGGCATGTGAATTTCAGAAATAAGATCTGCTGAAAATAAAATAAGAACAATTATTCCCATAGTTTTTTGTCCATCGTTTGCTCCGTGAGTAAGTGCAAACCAGGCAGACGATATTATTTGTAATCGACCAAATGTTCTATTTACTACGGCTGGTCTACGTTTAGCCAGGAATACAATTATTATTCCAGCCAAAGCTATACCAAAAAGCATTCCACCTATTGGTGCGATAATTATTCCTGCAAAAACTTTGGTTAACCCACCATAAACAAGTTCTTCAAAGCCTAATCCTGCAATGCCGGCTCCCATTATTCCACCTATCAAGGAATGACTGTTAGAAATTGGTAATCCGAAATATGTACATAATGAACTCCAAGTTATTGCACCTGCCAAACCTCCGATAATCATATAGACGGTAATCTCATCAGGACTGACAATTCCCTTTGCAATAGTAGTTGCAACTGCAACACCAAAAATGAACGGTCCAGCAAAATTAGCCAGAGCAGATAACGTAACCGCATGAAGTGGTCTTAGAACACGTGTTCCAATTACTGTAGCAACAGAGTTGGCAGAATCATTGAATCCATTTACGAAATCAAAGATTAGTGCTATGATTATAGCAAAAATTGCGATTTCTAACATAAAGTCACCTAGGTATATTTTAGAACTATATCCTCAACAACGTCAGCAACATCTACACATCTATCTGATGCAGTTTCCAATGATTCATAGATATCTTTTAGTTTAATGATCTGTATTGCGTCATTACTCTCAAAGAGTTTGGATATAGCAAGTGAATACAAATCATCGACTTTATGTTCAATCTCACTTGTTTTTCTGCAATGTTCAATCATTGAAGAAGGATTCTTAATATTTCGTAATTTGGATGTCATGAATTCTACTTCTTTCGTTGCTTTTACAAGTTCAGTTGCCATTTCCAATGCATATGGAGGAGTAGTGGTTATTTTGTAACTAACAAGTCTTGCAGATATTCCATCAATATGATCAATTGTATCGTCTATTTTTGATGCAACTCTTTGCATGTCCTCACGATCCAAGGGTGTGATGAATGTTCTGTTTAACTCTGAAAAAATCTCTCGCACTAAAGAATCAGCCTCAGTTTCAAGCTTATGAATTTCTTTATGGCATTCAGCATTTTTAAGATCTGATAACATGACAACTAATTCTTCAGATATCTCAACAGCTTTTTTTGCTAAATCATCTAAAGTTACTAAAATTTTCTTTTCATTTGATTTTACCCAAGAAAAGAATTGTCCCATAACTTGCGTAGAAAAGTTTTGAACTTAACTATGGTGTACATAATCTATATGCACTATATAGTTATTAGATCTAATTAAAAAATAAACATCTATAGTAATTTAAGAATCTTGAATGGAATTTTATCAAACGACATTCTTTTGTCCATTGTTACTAGCAATACATCATTTTTCAAGGGAAAACTCATCACAATCAGTTTTTCCCTAAAGGATAAGGAGAACTTTACTTTTCCAAGTTCATCATCAAATTCACTCCTCATCTTTACTCTAAGTGCAAGTTCCATGAATAACATTTCATCTTTTTTTATATCTTCCAGGGGTTTTTTACTTGAAACCATTCCACCAGCGACTAGTCTACCCTTGGAATTTATGACGCCTGCAAATCTTACCTTAGGATCAACCTTTTTTGCACGTTCACATAATTCGTCATATTTCATAGGGAGCTATAATTCGCGATCTATTTATTGAGATCCATATTATAGTACGCATGCAAAATGAGTCTAACAATCCTTATGATTATTATAAAAAAACAGCAGTATTTTGGTCTGACATGATAACAATGATGTCATCCAAGCCTACAGCACTTTCTGCTGTTGGCCCAATGCGTAATCTTTCAACCAATATGAAAAAAATTACGGCAGAGATTACAGAAGCAAACAAGGAAATTGTGGACTTTAATAATTTTCTAATAGAATATTATAAACAACTATCTCAAACATGGACTGATGCTCAAAATGAAGTGACCCTAAAAGCATCTCAATTACCTAAAGATGAAGAGGGTACCGAATCTTACAAACGGGTTTGGATAGATATTTTTGAAAATTATTTTACAGGACTGTTTGATTCTAAAAAATTCTCGGAAAACTATAACAAACTCATTTCTAAGGAATTAGATCTTATGAAAAGATGGAATGTTGTAATGGATATAATGCTAAAATCTGCTAATATGCCCACAAAGCAAGAGATTGATGAAATATACAAAGAACTTCATTCACTAAAACAAAAAATTTCAAAATTAGAATCATCCACGAAAAAATCTGATAAAAATGACGCAGAATAAATTTGACCCAAAAATTATTGGCGAGTTTCTAAACTTCGGTCGTAATATAACAGAGGCACCAATGAAGATCTCTATACCACATGAAGTTCACATTGGCTCAACAGAATTTGATGTTGTATACAAGGAAGATAAAATGCGCCTATTGCATTTTAAACCACTTACATCAAAACAAGTAAAAACACCATTACTTATTGTCTATGCAATTATCAATAGATATCATATTTTTGATATTGACCCAAAGAAAAGTTGGGTAAAAAATTTACTCGAACAAGGATTTGATCTATACATGATTGATTGGGGAACACCAACTAGTATGGATAAGTTTCTAGGATTTGATGATTATGTAAATCGTTACTTGGATAATTGTGTTGAGTTTATTTGTAACGAGTCTGATGTGAAAAAAATATCAATGCAAGGTTACTGTACAGGTGGAACTTTGGCTACCGTATACTCTGCGCTTCATCCTGAAAAAATTAAGAATCTGGTTGTAACTGCCCCAGTAATTGATGGATGGAAAGATACAACAGTAGTTAGTAATTTAACAAAATCATTTGATGTTGACAAATTTGTAGACACTATAGGAAACATGCCACCGGAATTCATGTACTATTGTTTCTCAATACTCAAACCATTCGAACAAGGTATTGAGAAATACTTGAAATTTATGAATAATATAAATAATGAAAAGTTTATCGATAATTTTCTCAAAATTGAGAAATGGTTAGATGAAACACCACCTATTCCTGGCCAACTTTTTAAAGAATGGATAAAGGGAATTTATCAGGATAATCTCTTGATTCAGAATAAGATGTTTGTTGGTAATAAACAGGTTTCATTAGAAAAGCTAGATATGCCAATTTTTACTCAGGTTGCAGTAGGAGACCATCTAGTATCTCCTGAATGTAGCATGCCGTTACATTATGCCGTTTCAAGCACTGACAAGACATTACAACTGTATCCTACTGGTCATGTTGGAATGATAGCAAGTTCATTTAGTCAAAAAAAGGTTTTACCAGAGCTTGGTCAGTGGCTTAAAGAAAGGTCATAAATAAAAAAATAGTCATTCACACTAGTTAAATTTAGGTGTGAATGCGGTGATCCAAGATTGCATTACACTTTTGTTTAAATCAGCAAAAGCCTTTGCGTTCTCGTTGAAGGTCTTGACATTCTGACGGGTAGCATCAATTGTTGCTAATGCTATTTTGGTCTGAACATCTTGTACCTTGTTAATCTGTTCGTTTGATTGGCGTACAGCGTCTTCTGTTGCTTGTGGAACACCGGTATTGATTCCAGTCTTGTTAGCAAATTCTCTTTGCAAAGCAATACTTGATTCTACGACGTTCTTGAATGCCTCAGTGTATTCTTGTTGTAAGCTTGTAACAGATGTCTGATAGTTTGGGAATGATTTCTCAGTAGATTTAATCTGATTATCTACAGTCTCTTCTACAGTTGAGAATACGTCATTCTTGTCAGTTTGGTTACTCATGATATGTTCTAATTGGTATGACTATATATATCTACTGGTAATGAAAACCATTCATTACCATTATTTACCAATATTATTTGCTTTTAGGGCTGACTGGAATAACGATAACTTGCACTAAATCGCCTTCATTCACACTCAGGGCATCTCTTTCCGCTTCAGGAATTGATATCCTTCCATTACTACCAACACTAGTCTTGAAAGCACCCCAAGAGAGAAAGTTTGGCAGCATATTTTGCAGATTGAATGGATTTTGAGCATTTGCCTGAAATGGATTCATATTTGCAAAATTAGACTGTGCTTCTGATGCTTTTTCCAGCCATTCCCTGTACAATTCAACTGGATCATACGGGTTTTTCTTTCCTTCCATTACCACTAATAGGTAAGGTATACTATAAAATGATCGCTAAGCGAGAAAATCTATCACAGTTTGGAAGAATTTTTCCGGGTTTTCGACATATGGAGTGTGTCCACAGCCCAACATTTTGTAAAACCTACAATCATTGATTCCAGAAATAAAAGATTGAGCATATTCAATTGGAATTACTGGATCATTTTCACCCCATACAATCATAGTAGGAACTGTGATCATTTTCAATTTTTCAGTGATCACTTTGGCATTACTCAAACCTAGAAGTGTTGACATGAAGGCCATCTTTGCATTTGGTAACTGCATCCTTGCTACGAATTCAGAGACTGTTTTTTCATCAATATCATCCTGACATGACATTGTTTGGAACGCACTTAATGCGGCATCATTATTTGGATATAATGCAGCTGAGATATAGCTATTCAGTGCAGGTGTTGCATGCTTCATCACTCCAGATGGTGAAACAAGGACAAGTTTTCTTATTTTGTCATTATGATTGACTGCGTATTCCGCTGCAATCTGACCCCCAAGTGAAGAACCAATAATATTCAATTTCTTGATTCCTATACTTTCTACAAATTTCGAAATAAACTCTGAAAAATACTCCATTGTATAGTCTACCATTGGTTTATCACTATGCCCAAAACCAACAAGATCAGGAACAATTACTCTGTATTCTTTAGCAAAAAGTGGTATTACGTGTTCCCACCTTTCTGCAGAGGCCCCCAATCCATGAAGTAGGAGGAGAGCGTTTTCTGAACTTCCTTCCTCCAAATAACGTATTTTGTTATTATCAATTTCAGATGTTTTTACAACCATACCAAGCTGATTAAAAATACAGAAAATATAAGATTTTAGCTGTAATAATAGATCTATAATTGTTCTTCACATTTGATTACAATATCTGAAACAGAGTCATATGATATGTCAAAACCATCTCCTCCATCAAGTATATCATAATCAAATCCACCTGTAAGTTTGTCATCTCCAGAATTACCCTTGATGATATCCGTACCTTCTCCACCTACAAGGTGATCATTACCCTCGTTTCCAAATATAATATCATCACCTTCGCCTCCAATTATACAGTCATTTCCTGCTCCGCCTACGATCATATCATTTCCACCAAATGCAAAGATAAGATCTGCAGCATTAGTACCCATAAGAATATCATCTTCGGTAGTTCCCATGATTTGATTATAATATGATATTGACTGTCCGCATGCTTGAACAGATACCGTCTGCTCTAAAGTTGTGGAATTACCAAATTGATCGATAACACTCCATGTAACAATTGTATTTCCTAAAGGAAATGCTTCAGGAGCATCATTTGTTAGAATGGGCAAAGCATCTACAGAATCAAATGCGTATGCCTCTCCAATTACTACTAATTTTTCGAGTGTAAAGCTATCAACTATAATATTTTCAGGAACTGTTAATGTTGGTGATGTGGTATCAACTACAGAAACTGTCTGTGTTGCTGTAGCAAAATTGCCTGATGAGTCAGTTGCAGTCCATGTTACTGTGGTTTCACCAAGTGGGAATGAATCTGGGGCATTGTTGGTTATTGAAATAATCTCTACAAAATCAAAACCGTTGGCTTGTCCAATGTCAGCCAAGTTTCCCTCGATTCCTGTTGCTTCGACTTGAACTGTACTTGGAGCTGTAATGCTTGGAGCAGATGTGTCAACTACAGAAACTGTCTGTGTTGCTATAGCAAAATTGCCTGATGAGTCAGTTGCAGTCCATGTTATGGTGGTTTCGCCAAGTGGGAATGAATCTGGGGCATTGTTGGTTATTGAAATAATCTCTACGTAATCACTGGCAGTTGATGTTCCAATGTCAGCCAAGTTTCCCTCGATTCCTGTTGCTTCGACTTGAACTGTACTTGGAGCTGTAATGCTTGGAGCGGTTGTGTCAACTACAGAAACTGTCTGTGTTGCTGTAGCAGAATTGCCTGATGAGTCAGTTGCAGTCCATGTTACTGTTGTTTCACCAAGTGAGAATGAATCTGGGGCATCGTTAGTAACAGTATTCACTTCGATTATATCATCTGCTATGGCAGCACCCAATTGTATATCAGTGACAAAAGGAGCAGTTGCCTCTACTACAATATCAGAAGGTGAAAATATTTCGGGAACGGTTGTATCCACTATTGTCACAGTTTGAGTATCGATTGAAACATTGCCTGAATCATCTACTGCGGTCCAGGTAACAATTGTACTTCCAAATGGGAATGTAATAGGCATGTCATTGCTGATAGATACAGCGCTAGTAGAATCAAAACTACTGGCTTGTCCAACATCTATATGATTTAGAGTAGGATCAACGGCTTCAGAGAAAATATCATTTGGGACAAAAATTGATGGTGCGGTGGTATCAACAACAGTTATTGTTTGATCATATGTCGCTGTATTATCATAGTTATCAACTGCAGTCCATGTAACTAGTGTTGTACCCAATGAGAATGATTCAGGTGCATTGCTAGTAAGTGAAGAAATTCCAGATATATCATCAGCTTGTGCCTCACCAATTTCTACCAGAGTGTTTTGAAGACTAGTGGCTTCTACAGTTTTTTGATCAGGAACTGTAATACTTGGTGATGTGGTATCAACTATAGTTACTCTTTGCTCTATACTTGACTCATTTCCTGCTACATCAGTTGCAGTCCATGTAACTATAGTTTCACCAATTGGAAAGAATTCAGGAGCATCGCTGATAATAGAAACCACACCAGATACATCGGTTGCGGTTGGTGTTTGTAAGTTAACGATATTTTCTATTGGTGCAGCCGCTTCGAGAGTTTTATCTTGAATTTGTGATATTACTGGTGGTATAGTATCAACTATGTGTATTTCCTGTATGGCAAAGGCAGAATTTCCACCATTATCAACTGCGGTCCATATTATCTGATATATGCCTAATGAGAATGATTCTGGTGAGTTATTGATTAACAATCTAATGCCGTTATCATCCACAGCCATTGCCTCACCAATATCAACTTGCATAAATCTACCAGTTGATTCTATAACCAAATCATTTGGTACTTGTAAAATGGGCTTTGTCGTATCATGAACAAATTGTTGTTCAGGTTCAGTTACTTCTTCAGTAGTTTCTGTTGTTTGATCAACTGGTTCTGTGTCCATGTTTTCAGATTCTTCTGTGTATGATAATTCTTTTAATTTTTCAACCTGCTCTGCCGTTAATGCTTCTTCAATCTGCTTTGAAATTGGTGTTTCAAATTTTACTATTCTGTTTTTGATAGAGTCTACAATCAAGAGATATCCTTTTTCATCGATAGCAAGACCGATTGGTTCAAGGAATTGATTTTTATCATTGCCAGCATACCCGAATGTTTTTAGTGTCCTAGCCTCAGAACTAATTTTAACTATTCTGTGCTTCAGTGAGTCTGTTAGATAAATATCACCGTCTGAATCAATAACTATATCGAGTGCTCGTACATTTGAACCCCCAAAACGTTGATCAAATGTTTTTAGAAAAACTCCTTCATCAGTATATTTTTCAATTTTTAGATTACCTGGATCAACAACATAAACTGAATCCTCATGAAATGCAAGTTGAACAGGTGATTTTAATTTTCCATCAGTGGTACCAAATATACCAAATGCTGACAAAAATTCTCCATCACTAGTAAATTTTTGAATTCTATGATTTCCCGGATCTGCAACAAAAACTATTCCGTCTGAATTAATTTTTACACCATGTGGTTGAGAAAATTGTCCGTCTTCAGTTCCATATTCTCCCCAACTAAAAACAAAGTTACCATCCTTATCAAATACATCAATGGAATGTTGTTTCTTGTCTGCAACGTAAACATGATCACCAAATACTGCTATTCCACTTGGTGAACCAAACTGACCATCTGCTGAACCAATAGAACCCCAAGATTTCAGAAATATTCCGTCAGTTGTAAATTTTTGAACTCTTTGACTTAGATCTGTGACATAGATATTGCCATCATCATCAATAGCTACATACTGTGGTCTGAAAAATTCACCATCGTTTGACATGCTGTATCCCCCCCACTCACTAACATATCGATGATCAGATGCAGATAATCCATTAGGGATTGCTCCTACTACAAGTAGGCCAAAAAATAATCCAATTAATGCTAACTCTTTCAATAATTATGGTCTCAGAATGACACAAGATCTCCTATGTTTGATTATCTTCGTTTTTAGGTCAAATTTGGTTAAATCAGAAGGGTTTGTTCACTTCACGCGTGAATACATAACTAGCCAATAACGTCATGGCTATCACAAATGCCGATAAAACGACTATGCTTAATGCAGCCGATGAACTTTCGACAAAGCCAGACATCATACTTCGAACTAAAATTACTGCATATGTGACAGGATTGAACTGAGCTATAGTAGCCAGCCAATCTGGCATCAATGCCAATGGAAAAAGAGCTGGACTTATCATAAACATTGGCAAGCCAAGAAAATTTACAGTTCCCCAAAAAGTTTCTTGAGATTTTGCAACTGCCGCAAACATGACAGATATTCCAGAAAATCCAATAGAAAATAAAACTACTATCGCCATGATTGGAGCTATCATAAACAAATTTGGCATTGTAACACCTATTGCAAGTGCAATGCCCAAAATAAGACTGGCTTGAATAGCTGCAACTGCAGATATTGCAAGCATTTTCCCAAGTGCTATGGATGACCTAGAGATTGGAGAAGTAAGTGCCTGATTCATGAAACCATATCTTCTATCCCACAAAGTGTTTACACCACCGAATATACTTGTGAAAATTGCAGTGAGTATTATGATTCCTGGTGTCATGAATTCTATATACTCACCATCAAACCCAACTGATTCAATCAAAGGTTGTGTTCCTGAAAATATGTTACCCATAACTATGATCCAAACAGCTGGCTGAATCAATCTAATTATAAAACCACCTCTTGATTTTTTATAGCGTTTCATCTCACGCCAAAAAATTGAGTAAGTATCAGTAATCAAAGTCCTTTTCTCCTGTTTAGATTGAATTCTTTTCTTCTGCTGTATTTTTTATTTTCAGTCTCATCTCTCAAATCATGTCCTGTATATGAAATAAAGACGTCATCAAGCGTTGGCTGTTTTAGCGTAAGAGAATTTATTTTCATATTAAGGTTAGTTGATGCCTGAAATATTTTTGGGATTACTTCGTTACTTTTTGTAGAAAACACAGTGATCAAACCTTGTTTATTTTTTACTTCCTTTACAAACTCTATATTATTAATTTGATCAATTAAAGTATCTTGATTTGCTTTACCGTCAACAAGATTAAAAGAAATAATCTCATTACCTATTGCACTCTTCATTGATTTTGGTGTGTCAATGACTTGTATTTTTCCAAAATCAATTATTCCGATTCTACCACAGAGATCATCTGCTTCCTCCATGTAATGAGTGCTGATAAAAATCGTCATGCCGAAATCCTTACGAATTTTTTTTATGTAACCCCATATCTTCCGTCTTGTTTGTATATCAAGTCCAACAGTAGGCTCGTCAAGGAATAGTACAGATGGTCTGCTTAACAATCCATTGGCTATATCAAGCCTCTTTCGCATTCCACCGGAATAGGTTAATGTTGCCTGATCCTGCTTTTCACCTAGCTCCACTAATTCTAATACATCATCTATTCGTGATTTGATCAGATTGCTTGGAATCTGATTAATTCGTGCATGTAAGTATAGATTCTCTCTACCGGTTAGGAATTCATCTACGCTTATTTCCTGTTGGACATAACCAATTTTCTCCCTTACCTTTTTGGCATCAGATAGAATATCATGACCACCTACCAGTACATTTCCTGATGATGGTTTCAATAGTGTTGTAAGTATCATCATTGTGGTGCTTTTACCTGCACCGTTTGGACCTAAAAATCCAAAAATCTCTCCCTCTTCTACATTAAAAGAAATATTGTCTATCGCTTTAAAGTCACCAAATTTCTTTGTTAATGAATCAACTTTTATCGCATCCAATGTTAGGTCTGATTTTCACAATTATAATTTGATTACTAATTTGAAATATTAGAAATTAAAGATATTTAGATTCTATTATCTCAAGATTAGTGTAAATGACTGGCAATAAGATTATTTTTATCATGGGTGTAGGTGCTTCGATTGCTATGACACTCTTTGTTCTAGCTGTATTCATAAGTAATCAAACATAAAAAAGGGCTCTCTAAAAACGAGAGCCCATGATGACTCTATTCGAAAGGGACAACTATGGTCTGACGTTGACTTATCGAATATGTATAATTTGCAAAATTTGCATAAAAGAAACGCGAATGATAGATAAGTGATCCATTTTTGAAAATAAAGACTGGTAATAAAAAAATAAAATGGGTTATTCTAGTTTGTTGAATTCTTTTTTGGTAAAATTTAGAATTATTTTTTCCCCAACTCCCCAAATATCAGATTTTGGGATCATTTTTTTGTGTATTAGTCCAGATGGTATTTCAATAAATTCTAATTCATTGGTATCAGGATGTCGATGTAATTTTCTTACTTTACCAATTTTTTCACCGTCTATATCAACAACTTGAACACCAACCCTAATTGGAGGAGTACTCAAGAGTAACGTTTTTTCTGTGAATTTATCAATGGAATCATTTGAGAGATAATAATCTCTATGAAATCCTTGATGCACTGTAACGCCAGCCACTGAAAGTGTATCAGAGTGTATGTGGATATGTTTAATTTTTCCGTATTTGATTCCCTCTCTATCAACTACAGGTTTACCTCTGAACTCATCCGCAGTTTGCAGATGCTCTGGCATTCCTTCTAAGCGTGTAGACATGCAAATGACTTGCTAGATTATTTTATCTAATTGAATATCAGAATTTTCAATCAATGTAGTTAAATTACTTAACTTGGTTTAAACCTGATATGAGTGATAATGTTCCTCCATTCAAAGCAATTTTGGAAACAAAAGGTAGGAAAACTGGAAAAATATACAAAACTGAATTACTTGTAGTGGAATACAACAATAAATTCTATTTCTCACGTAGAAACCCAAACAGTGACTGGTTAAAAAATGCAATAAAAAATTCGGATGTAAAAGTATCATTTGATGGGCAGACATTTGCAGGAAAGGCTAATCTTGTAAAGGATGACTCGCTTAACAAAAAAATATCTCAACTAAAGTATAAGGATGAAAAACGTGCTAATGAAGCAAGAATTGTCTTAGAGGTAGATTGTAGTTAAACATACTGAGCAGAAAATGCCAACCCAAGACCTGCAGCGATAAGAATATACCATTTTACATTTTTTTTGTCCAAGAATATGTTTGGATGTCCAACTCCATCCTCACCGTAAGTTCTTATGCGTATTTTTCGCATTTCTATTCCCTGTCCTATCAATGCAATTGTGATTAAAGCCAATGCAGTAAGTGCTAAAATTGGCTCTGCCATACATTATCCAATCTTTTGTAAAATTTAATGTTTTTTTAATACATGTCAGTTGAGTATTTCATGACAGAGAAGTTATCTGATTCAGATGGATCTTTTTTAGTCAAAATAGCAAGAAAGGCTGTTACTGAATTCCTTTCAAATGGAAACAAAATAAAATTAGATACTGATAATGAGAAAAAATTTTCATTTAACTCTGGTGTATTTGTTACCCTCAATAAACATCAAGAATTGCGAGGGTGTATTGGATTTCCAATGCCAGACAAAAAACTATCACATGCAATAGTAGATGGAGCAATAGCTGCTTCTACTCAAGACCCCAGATTCCAGCCAGTAAAAACCAAAGAACTGGATGATATTATATTTGAGGTGACTGTCTTAACATCGCCAGTGGAAATTGATGTTTCTAATCCCACTGAATATTTGGAAAAAATCAAGATTGG
>ENA-UPTF01000630-UPTF01000630.1-marine-metagenome-genome-assembly--contig:-NODE-630-length-24027-cov-3.656409_pt1 | contig 24027 bp, 20 predicted proteins | sample MGYA00238166_ERZ767019 | MGnify/ENA primary metagenome ERZ767019 (study PRJEB28930, sample SAMN06266391) | marine metagenome | isolation source: Sea water from 250 m depth | place: Atlantic Ocean | study... | reverse complement strand
TGTCTCTGCTGGATCAATGACATCATCTACAAATCCTCTTTCTGCAGCAACGTAAGGATTAGCAAAACGCTCAAGATAATCTTCAACTAATTCATTTCGTTTTAAATCGGGATTCTTCTCTTCTTGCAATTCACGACGATAAATAATCTCAACTGCTCCTTGAGGTCCCATAACAGCCAATTCTGCAGTCGGCCATGCAAGTGAAAGATCTGATCCAACTGATTTTGAATCCATAACTACGTAAGCGCCACCATAAGCTTTTCTAGTTATTACCTGAATACGAGGAACGGTGGCTTCACAGTAGGCATAAAGCAGTTTGGCTCCGTGTCTAATTATTCCTCCGTACTCTTGATCGACTCCTGGCAAAAAGCCAGGAACATCGACAAATGTTATGAGTGGAATATTGAATGCATCACAAGTGCGGACGAAGCGTGCCGCTTTCTCAGATGCTTGGATATCAAGCACACCAGCAAATCTCATTGGTTGATTTCCTACCACTCCAACACTTCGGCCGTTTAAACGTGAAAATCCACAAACAATATTCGCGGCCCATGAAGAGTGATATTCGAGGAACTCACCATCATCGACTACAGTTTGAATTATTTCTCTCATTTCATAAGGCTGATTTGAACTCTCTGGTAGTAATTTATTTAACTCGGGGCATAGTCGATCTCTATCATCACTGGTATCGAACGAAGGCACTTCAGAAAGATTGTTTGACGGGAGATAAGACAACAAAGTTTTTACTTCATCGAGAACTTGCTTTTCATCCTCACCAACAAAAGTTGCTACTCCCGATTTTGTCGAATGACTTGAAGCACCACCCAATTCTTCTAAAGTGACTTCTTCACCTGTAACAGTTTTAACAACATCCGGTCCCGTTATAAACATATGAGATTTCTCTCTGACCATAAAAATAAAATCTGTCATTGCGGGACTATAAACAGCACCGCCAGCACAGGGTCCTAAAATCACACTAATTTGAGGTACCACCCCCGAAGCTTGAACGTTACGCCAGAAGATCCCGCCGTAACCATCTAAACCAACCACTCCTTCTTGAATTCGGGCTCCTGCTCCATCATTTAAACCGATCAACGGCGCACCTACTGATAGAGATAAATCCATCACTTTATGAATCTTCTCAGCGAAAACTTCTCCAAGTGCCCCGCCAAAAACAGTGAAGTCTTGAGCGAAAAGAAAAACTTTTCGTCCATCAATTGTTCCCCACCCTGTAATAACGCCGTCTGTATAAGGTCTCTCTTCAATTCCACTTTCATGAGCTCGATGTCGTACCAGCATGTCAAGCTCATGAAAAGACCCAGGATCAAGAAGATAGTCAATTCTTTCACGTGCTAAAAGTTTGCCTTTTTCATGTTGTCGTTCCACAGCCCTTTCCGGGCCTGCATTTATTGCTTCATCTTTACGACGTCGTAAATCTTCTATACGGTCTGCCATTGAATAATCAGCCATGCAAAAAGGTTAACCGGCATGTGGGATATAGCATCAAGTAGCCGGCAACTTTAAACAATTCAAAACTAAAGTATTAGTAAAGATATGAAAAATCCTGAAAATAATAAGAATTATCCAAATGAATGGCTCGGAGTTTTTTGTGGGGCCTATATGGGTACTGATGAAACAGTTCATGAACTTGTCAAAGAACTAGGGAAATCACTTGCTCTTAACGGAATTGGTTTAGTTTACGGCGGTGGTGGAGTCGGAGTTATGGGCACGATTGCAGATGCTGTGTTAGAAAATAATGGTTGGGTAACGGGTGTCGTACCAAAAAACCTTCTAGAAACAGAAATGGCTCACACTTCTCTAGATGAACTCCTCATAGTTGAAACAATGCATGAGCGGAAAAAAACCATGTATGAAAGAGCAGATGCCTTTTGTGCTTTACCGGGTGGATTAGGAACTCTTGAAGAAGTTTTTGAAGCTACCACTTGGACCAAATTAAAACTTCACGAGAAATACAAAAGCGTGATGTTATTAGATAACAATGGTTTTTGGTTGAGTTTTGTCGATTTGCTTGACAGCATCACTTCTTCAGGATTTATTAAGCCAGAAGACAGAGCAATTATTTCTCGTTTCGATTCAGTTTCAGCATTAATTTCAAATTTTAAAGACTCTTAAACAAGATAAGTTTCATTTTGAAAGATTTTTGAGTCGCTCTGCTAATTTTGAAGCATCAAGTCGTTCGCATAATTCAGTGAAATGTTCTTTAGGAGCAACCCACTCGAGTTCAGAAACATTAGACATTACAGAAACGTTGTCTCGGAGGATTGTGAGATCTTTATACAATTGTGCTTCTTTAAAATTTTGAGAAAGTGTTTCTGCAAGTTTTTCAGCTCCTCTTACGGGAACATCCCACTTATTTGGATCTAACGGAATCTCTTCGATCGTTCCGTAACAAGCTAATAAAAGTGAGGAAGATTTTGCACCCCACCCCGGTAGCCCAGGTATTCCATCAGCTGAATCTCCTACTAATGCAAGAAAGTCAGGTATAGAAGACGGTGAAACTCCAAACTTTTCTTTTACACCAGCCGCGTCATAAATTACTTCTTGCCTCCGATCGAATTGAACAACTCTTCCATCATCTGTAACACATTGTGCCAAATCTTTATCGGGAGAACATATTAGAATTCTATTAACCGATGGGTCTTCTTTAGCTATGCGAGCTGCAGAGGCAAGAGCGTCATCAGCTTCAAATTCAACCATGGGAAATGTAATGAATCCAGCTGCTTCAATTAAAGCTTCGACTAAAGGAAACTGGGACATAATTTCCGGAGGGGTTCCTTCTCCAGTTTTATATCCATCAAATAAGTCATTTCTGAATGACTCGACCACATGATCAGTAGCAACTCCGATATGGGTTGCTCCGTCTTCAAGTAAACGAACTAAGGTTCCTAATACTCCTCGTGTCGCAGCGACTTCGATCCCTTCTGAAGTTTTATGTGAGGGAACTGCAAAATAATGTCGAAACAATTCATAGGTACCATCAACTAGATGAATTTCCATGGCTTTTTCTATTCTTCAAGATTTTCTTGTACTAGTTCAATAAGGGTGCCAAAAGATCCTTTTGGATGAACGAAAGCAACAGTTGTTCCTCGTGAACCCGGCCTTGGTTTTTCATCAATGGCTCTTCCGCCAGCATTTACAAGACTGTCTAAAGCCTTCTGGCAATCGTCGACTCGATAACCAATATGGTGAATCCCTTCTCCTCTTTTATCTAAAAAAATAGAAATAGGTGATTCTGGACTAGTGCCGGTAGTTAACTGTATATAGGATTCTCCAACTCTAATTAATGCTTCTTCGACAGCATCTTTTTCTACCTTCTCGCGGTGACATACTTCGGCTCCAAAGGCCCTACCGTAATATTCAATAGCTGCTTCTAAATCGTGTACGGCTATTGCGACATGATCAATTTGATTTAATATCACTTAGTTCTCCACTCAATTTTTAGTAATTTTTTCCGTTATTTAGCGAATTTTGTAACAAATTTGTCATATTTCTGTAAATCTTGTAATGTAATCGTAAAGTGTTGGGAAACTCCCTCCACCCAACTTTAGAACGCCTGCAACTGGTTAGCTTCCCAGTTGCAGGCGTTTATTTTTACACATTTTTGTATTCTTCATTTACTGGATACCGACCCAATAATGCTCTTCCTAAAGTCAATTCATCTGCGTATTCCAAATCTCCACCGACAGGTAATCCGCTAGCTATTTTTGTCACTTTCACACCCAACGGTTCAAGTAAACGCGCTATGTATATAGCAGTTGCCTCACCTTCAATATTTGGATTCATAGCGATGATAACCTCTTCAATTTTTTCAGGTTCAATTCGTCTAAGAAGTTCTGCGACTTTCAATTGCTCAGGCCCAATGCCATCAATAGGACTTATAGAACCTCCTAAAACGTGATAGCGACCTTTAAATTCAGCCGTTTTCTCTAAGGCGACAATATCTTTTGGTTCTTCAACAACACAAAGCATTCCATTATCGCGTTGACTGTCTTTGCAAATAGGACATAGTTCATGTTCAGAAATATTAAAACACGAATCACAGAATCTAATTTTCTCTTTCATTAGTGAAATCGCACTTGTTAGACGTTCTATATCTTCAACAGGAAGTCGCATCAAATGAAAAGTAATCCTCTGAGCTGATTTAGGTCCAATGCCCGGTAATCGGCCTAAAGCGTCAATTACTTCTTCTACAGCATCAATGTACATAAAATACCATTTCTAAAATAGCCCTATTCTGGTTCAACTACTTCTGCACCTGGAAAAGCTTGCGAAAGTCTTTCAACAGCTGAACCAGAATTAGGATCTGCTTCAACCAAATCAGATAAATCTAGATCTTCATCATTCTTTATCGGTTTTGGGGGTTTTGCAGGATCCGGTGGTGAAGTCGAAGATACTGGTGAAGCATCGACCGAAAGTAAAACTGGTACTACGACACCGAATGTATTTTTAATTGATGCTTCAACCTCTCCCAACAACTCGCTGCAACGTCTGAGATGTGGTTCATTTGGTAGAGAGATTGTTACGCCGTTTTCATCAACTGAAACAGGCTTACCTGCTGAAAATCTAGCTCTTGCTTTTTTTGAAAGTTTGGGCAACAACTCTTCTCCCCACGAATCGAGAAACTGTTGTTTGGTCGGGAAATCTTTTTTTTCACTATCAATTTTTGAAAGGTCTTCTGAAGATTTACTTTTGTTATTTTCTTTATTACTCACGTCAATTTGTGTTGACTTAGAGTATGAAATGTCTTTACTTGATTCTCCAATCGGGTGAGAACCATCCTGAGGTTCATCTTTTGCGCTTTTAGTGAACTTCAAATCTTTGATTGTTTCCTCTAACAGGGTGACTCTAGATTCCAATAAATCAATTGCAGAAGAATCTGAAGAAGATTGACTAGATGAAATTTTCACCAGTGCAACTTCAAGATCAACACGCGGATCTGGTGATCTTCTCATATCAACAAGAGAGAGTCCTAATATTTCCAATGATCGTGTGATCAAGGCAGGAGTAACTTTCTCAGTAAAATTCTTTATCTTCGCTTTTTCTTCTTCAGTTAAACCTTCTAATGGCACTCCCATCGAGAATAAAAAAGCTTCTCTTAACGAAGACAACAAATTTTCTCCAATGAGTCTCGGTTCTTTGCCTGTTGCAATCACTGCATTAACTGCCGTAAGCGTTTTTTTAGAATCTCTTGTGGCTATCCCATCTAATAAATCATCGACAGAATTTTCAAAAAACCTTGACCCGCCGGCAACTATTTTGTCTAGTGCTGATAGAGCATCGCGTGCTGAACCTTTAGCTTCACGAATCGCTTGATTTAAACCTTCTTCACCAACTTCCAAAGCAGCATCTTTTGAAATTTCTTCAAGTAATTCTCGAAGTTGTTCAGTTGGTAGCAAATTAAGTTCTAAATGTTGCGATCGACTTCGTATCGTTTCTACGACTTTATGTGGCTCAGTTGTTGCCATCACAAAAATAACGTGATCCGGTGGCTCCTCTAATGTTTTCAACAATGCATTTTCTGCCCCAGAAGTAAGCATGTGAACCTCATCTAATAGATATACCTTGGTTCGACCTGGGGTGCCCAAAGCAACCTTTGACAACAAGTCACGAATGTCATCAACCTTGTTATTCGAGGCTGCATCCAATTCATGCAAATCAAAAGAGGATCCTTTATCAATGGATAAACATGACTCACATTCACAACAAGGTTCACCGTCTTGAACCTGTTCACAATTTAGTGCTTTCGCAAGAATTCGCGCTGCCGTTGTCTTACCTGTTCCCCGAGGTCCGCTTAATAGATATGCATGGAAAACACGGTTTAGTCTTATTGCATTTTGTAAAGCAGCAACTACGTGATCTTGGCCTTTCAGGTCCGCAAAACAACGGGGCCTATACCGGCGATACAGAGATGTGAATTCCATCGAAACGAAGCCTAGTGGCAGACTGTGCCTTCATAAGATATGAGATAAAGATACACAGAAAAAATCATATAAACCTGATTTGGTATTTTTCGCACTGGAGGAAGGTATGGGATTCGAACCCATGGTGACCCGGAGGCCACATCACCTTTCCAAGGTGACCGAATCGTCCACTCTCGCAACCTTCCAAGATTCAAAAAGAACCTAACTAAAGGTTATCGCCGACTTTTTGCCCATTAAAATTTTTTTATTAAAAGAACCTTTGTCGTAAAATTATAAAAGAGGTTATCGTGCGCATATGACAAACGATGAATTAATGGAACTTGCTATTCAAGAAGCAATAACTGCGAAAAACGCTGGAGAGGTACCTATAGGCGCAGTAATTGAAATTGATGGCCAAATTGTTGCTCGTCGACATAACGAAAGAGAAACAACAAATGATCCAACTGCACACGCAGAAATTCTGGCTATACGAGATGCCGCAGAGCATGGAAAAAATTGGAGACTAGAAACAGCTACTCTGGTTGTCACACTTGAACCATGTCCTATGTGCGCGGGAGCAATTTGGGCATCGCGTATAAAAAAAGTTGTTTGGGGGGCACCAAATATAGAAGCTGGTTCTTTAGGGTCTCTTTATAATTTAGGAGTCGATCCTCGTCTAAATCATCAAATAGAAATTGTCGGTGAAGTTAGACCATTGGAATGTTCAGAACTTCTGAGTAATTTCTTTAGTGTTAATCGCTAATAAACTTGGTGAATCTGTAAGCGCAAGTACCATCAATGTGTTAAGGAAGGTTGCCAGAGTGGACGAATGGGGCGGCCTCGAAAGCCGTTGTGGCCTCCGGGTCACCGTGGGTTCGAATCCCACACCTTCCGCCAATTTTTACAGGCCTCAAAGTCCCATTTCATGATGGGGTGGGACTTCAAAACGTTCTATAGCGTCAGCCCTACGGTGGAGTAGTTCAACAGTTTCATCTAGATCTTTGGCAATAATGTATTGACGTCTAATAACACTCTGAACTACAAATCTGCCTAGGTCATCAAGATCTGCCACTTTGACTTCACGACCAGACTTTTCGAGTGTATTTTTTAATTCTTCAAAAGTCATCGGTTTACGTTTAGCAGGGTTTTTAACTCTTTCCAGTTCACTTGGTCGATTTCTCTGTGAGTTAAAAAGACCTGTATTCATAAGACCACCTGAGGGATAGAAAACAGAGGCCCCTATATCTTTTTCTTCCAGAACTAGTTGATGTTGTAAAGCTTCGGTAAAACAACTTACAGCGGCTTTACTTGATGCATAAATCGAAGCCATTGGAACTGGCGCAAAACCACCGTCACCTGAAGAGGTATTAATTACATGGCCCGGTTTACCTGATTCGAGCATTCGAGGAACAAAAGCCATTACTCCATTTGACATTCCGAAAACATTTACTCCAAAACACCATTTCCAATCATTTGGTTCGTGTTCCCACGCTTTGCCACCACCTCCAGAACCGACACCTGCGTTGTTAAATAACAAGGTGCACTTACCGAAAGTTGAAAACACATGATCTGCTAACGATTCGACTGAAACAGGATCACTTACATCAGTTACAAAACCAGATACTTCACCAAAACTTGAAAGCTCCTCCACTGTTTTATCAAGCACGGATTTTTCAATATCAGCTATAACTACTTTCATTTCTTGTTCAAGAAGAGCTTTTACAATTCCTTTTCCTATTCCATTTGCCCCACCTGTAACAACAGCTATTTCATTTGTTAGCTCTAAAGGTTTCAAAGTCATACTTGTTGCACCTGATTCAAAGGGTTCATACCTGGACAACCTTTTGCGTCTTCAGCTATTTCTGCATAATTGATTGGAGTTGCCACCTCAGCTTTCGTCGGGCAAACTTTTTTGGCTAAAGGCCGTAATGCATCAACATTAAACTTGTACAAGCGAGCAGCATTCTCAGTCAAAATCTTAGTTGCATCTTCTGCCGAAAAATCGGCAAAAGTTAAACGAAGATGGTCACGCGTGTATGGATACGAACCTTCCGTATGTGGATAATCTGATCCCCACATAATTTTATCGATGCCAATTTCCTTACATAAATGAGCCTCTGTCGGCCGCAGAAAACTTGCTCCAATATGACATTGCCTTTGCCAATACTCACTAGGTTTCAGTGATAGTTGTTCAACCGCCATCCCTCCAAAAATAGTTTCCGAACCATATTTTCCATATTTCATTCGTTCATAGAACGAATCAAGTTTTTCTAATGTGTCCGGCAACCATGCAGTCCCAGTTTCGGTGTTAACGAACTGTAAGTTTGGATGTTGTTCAAAAACTCCACTAAACATCAAATGCCAAAGCGCTCTTTGACTCCACCATGTGACTTCAATCATAAAAACAGCTAATGAAGCAGGAAAATAAGATCCGAAATCCGGCGTTGCTCCTCCGGCATGATGGTTCAAAGGCATTTCAAAATCTGCTGCAGCAGACCATATAGGTTCATAGCTTGGCGAATATAAGGGTTCAAACGGTGAATCGGGAGGAGCCCCAGGAACCAAAATCCCCCCTCTTAAACCATTGTCAAATGCCCATTTGATTTCTTCTACTGAACCTTCAACATCCCCAAGAAAAATCTGTGCCACACCTGCACGTCTTTCTGGTGCTTCAGAAACAAAGTCCGCTAACCACCGATTATGGGCTCTTAAACCCGCCCATCTTTTTTCGAAATCATCACTATAAGGTGGCGCTTCAAAAGGACTAGCTGCAGGGGGTGCAAAAGGTGGTGTTGTATTGGGAAACAGTACCGTCGCTACAACACCATCATCTTCTTGTTCCTTTAAGCGACGAGAGCTTGAAAAATTACGATCAGCATCAAGTTCCGGATCTCCGCCGATTCCGACATTTCGAGGTGATTTTTCTAAGCCTGAATATAGTTCATCCATTCTGACTTGATCGGCTTCAATTACATCTGCCCACTCATCGAAATCATTGTGAAATTTAGTTTCCAAATAATCTTTATATTGACGTAAATCTGCACCACAATGGCTATCAGCAGAAATGATTACATGATGTTCATCCATACGAATCCTCAGTACTGTAATTCACAACCATATTCATCAAGCCACCAGCGGGCTTCACGTAGTGCATTTTCAGAAGTTCTTAAATCAAGATCTTGATTAAGTTGTTTCGGAGTTGGGCCAACACGACTTGCAACAGCATTCAATCCTTCAAAATCAAGTCCGTAACATTCAACAGCGTTAATTCCGAGCAAACGACGAGTGTCCTCGATTGAAACATCTCTGAAATCATTCTCAAGTCGCTCAACTGTATTTGGCCAGGATCCTTCAGGATGTGGATAATCAGTACCCCACATTAAGGCATTGATTCCATTTACATGTCTACGTCTGATTTCCTCTCGCGACATAGTAGAAGCACCTATGAAAACATTCGAACCAAAATATTCTGAAGGAAGTCGCGATATTAATCCCTTCATTCTTGAACCCATTTTTTTTATTTTGCTTGTACCACCGAAATTAATATCGGCTTTCCACAAAATATCTCCGATCCAAAATGAACCACATTCAACTACTGCATATTTCAATCCAGGAAAACGATCAAATTTACCTGAAAACAAAAGTTGCCACAGAATTCTATGCGTCCAAAAAGGCACCTCACTGATATACATAGCTATGTTTTCTCCATAACTTGGAAAATCTGCTTCACCAGAGTGAGTGTGAACCACAAGACCAGTTTCACTACACGCTGCCCATACTTTGTCGTAATGATCAGACCCATAAGGAGGAAAACCATGCCACATAGTTGGGACCATCACACCATAAATGCCTGGTTTTTCAGCAAGTAATTCGATTTCCTTTACAGCCTCATCTACGTCGTGGGTTATTGGAACTAAAGCAATCCCAGCACGTCTAACAGGGTCATCCCCACAAAATTCTTCTAACCAACGGTTATGCGCTCTTGCTCCCCCAAAAGCAAGTTTTGGATCAGTGATCTGACCAGCAGCCAAACCAGCACCAAAAGGTGGTGATTCTTGTCCTGTAACAGCATCACCATCAGCAAAAATTATTTCACCTGAAATGCCATCGGAATCCATAACACCATTTCGAACTGAGGAGTCATATGCCCCTTTAAGACCTTCCTTGTTTTCTCCCTCCCATTTCTCTAAAAACTCAGCGTTAACCTCTTCAGTGATCCGTCGATGTTCATGTCTCTCTTCTACATATTTGTCGAACTCATCATGCAAAGATGACTCAAGGTAGGGACGATAATTCTCACACTGAAGCCCAGCATGCGTATCAGAGGAAACAATTAAGTATGGCTCTTCACCTGTACTCACTTCGATGGACATTTGCCCTCCTTAATCATCAGTATCTTTTACACCTAGAACCGAAAGATCGTCGTAACGTTGGTGAACAAAAGGTATCAAATTTTCAGCCGGAACAGTCCCCACAGTATGAGCATTGACAACTGTTGCACGCTGAGAAAGATTAATCGAATGCAACTTTCTTACTGGTAAATCTGCTACCGGATCTAATGGTGAATCACCCAAAATAACTTCACCTTCTACAATTTCTGCTTTTCGTTCACGTGAAGATTTTTTTGAATGGACTATAAAAGGGTCCCCATCAAGTTTTGTGGGCCCTTCAGGTGATGGAAGTAATTTGAAATAAAAATCGATTCTTTCGTTTGATATTAAATCCCTTTCACCTGTAATCTTCCCTTTTATCTCTGCGACTGTAAAACCTAAGCGTTTTATTGTGCTGTGAATATCATCACCTTCTCTTTTTGCCTGAATCTCTGCAATCTTTTTGGGTTCTCCAAATGTTTCACGGCCTCCAACTGTTGCCTGTTCAGTCGTCATCGGCATTAATAATGGGTATTCACCTAAAACTTCCCCATGGCAGGCTTGAACTCCGAACCATCCAGCACCAAATACTAAATTTCCAGGCATGGTTACTGTTGAGATGTTAAGCCTTACTAGTGGCTCTGGTCCCGGTTCTAAAGGTGGTGGTAGAACAGCAGCAATGACATCGGGATCAGTTTCATAAACAGCTTCTAAAGAATCTGACCATGTCTCTCGACCTGTTGCTTCAAGCTCTCTGTTACGGATCGCTTCTTGCGACCGAGCCCCATATCTAATACTGCCCATAATTCTCCCTGCTAAATAAAATCTATGTTGTTATTAAATTCTCTCACGCGTTGAATTCGAATAACCATACGGAAAATTTATGTTAATAAGAAAAAGGCCAAGTTTTAAAATAAGTTTTTACACGCATCCATATTCCTGCAATTCCTCTAGGTTCAAGTAGCAAAAATGCAGCAATAAGTGCGCCATAAATAATGTGATTTAGAGAAGAGATGGAGAGCATGCCTCCAATTCCTCCTTGGTCTCCACTAACGCCGGGAAGATCATAATCTCTAGAAATATTTTCAACGAGTCTGGGAAGACTTCCTAAAACAAGAGCACCGATGATTGACCCGTGAATCGTTCCCATTCCTCCCAAAATAATTATTGCTATGTATTGAATTGCCACTAGCAAGCCGAAATCTATAGGACTTATAAATGACTGCAATACTCCGAAAAGTGCTCCAGCAAGAGCAGCAATTGAACTGGAAATTGCAAATGCCATAGTCTTGTAATGCAAAAGATCTACTCCAATTATTTCAGCTGCGATATCACGATCTCTTACTGCCTGTAATGCCCTTCCTGGTCTTGTTCTCACTATGTTCTTGACAAGAAGTGCAACAAGTGCGACAAAACCCCAAATGAGCCAGAAAAATGATTGGTTTTTCTCAAATTCATGACCGAAAACTTCAAAGTTTCTAAAGTCAACAGGACCAATTTTTAATGAAGTTCCTGTAACCGAAACCCCTGTACTTCCGCCAGTAACCGACTTCCAATTTCGAAAAATATGGTCTCCTAAGAAAACCAAACCCAGAGTCACAACAACTAAATAGTTTCCACGAAGTCGTAGCGCTAGAGGTCCTACTATAAAACCGATTAGAAAACCAACTAAAAGTGAACCCGGCAACCAAACTATGAAAGGTAAATCCCATGCCGATCCTGCATATGCAGCGAAATAGGCTCCAGCTCCAACAAAAACTGAATGACCTAGTGAAACTTGCCCCGTGTATCCCGTCAGCAAATTTAAACCAATAGCACCAATTGCAAACACGCCAGCATAATTAAGCGTTGTCATGGTTAGCCCTATATCGTCAAGAAATTTCGTTACGATAAAACTCTCCCAAATTATCGGGCTCAAAACGTAAAGAAATAACAGAGTTAATAAACCAGCTCTTAATAAAGGAGTCCGCCAAATCATTAGATCTTGCTGATAGCGAACTTTTAGTTCTTTTGAAGGATTAGCCATTTCAACTCACACTCTGTGTACTTCTTTAGTGCCGAAAAGTCCGTACGGTCGGATCATTAAAATTATAAGCATCACAATAAAGACCATTACTCTGTCGAATCCGACGCCTAACCAATCCAGATCCCATTCAGGCTGATATACCTTTGTCAAATTTTGAATAATTCCAACAATGATTCCTCCCACTACGGCACCTCCCGGGGAATCAAAACCTCCCAATATCATTGCTGGAAAAGCAAGAAACACTATCAGGTCCATATTCGGTGTTAACTGTGCTATTCCCACACCAGTTGCAGTTCCGGCTAAAGCAGCCACTGCACCAGCGATTCCGAAAGCAGTAGCGAAGACAACCTTCAAAGAAATGCCTTGAGCAAAAGCTGCTTCGTGGTCGAAATGTGCAGCTCTCATTGCTATACCGATTTTTGTGTATCTATTAACTAAGAAAAAACCTAAAAGTGCAATTGCAGTTAAAGCAATTGTCCAAAGCTTTGCGTGTGTGAAAACTAAATCACCTACTTTGATTATCTTAAAACCCCATGGGTCTCCCATATTTTTTTCAGCAAAACCCCAGATAGATGGAACTACTTGTTTGATTACAAAAAGTATGCCTATGGTGACGATGATTGACCCAAAGATTGGTAACTCATTTGACTGGCTCGCTCCAAAACGGATTTCGAATCTTTGAACTAAGAAATAGACACATACTCCAACAAAAATTCCAATTATTAAGGAAGTTAGATGACTATTGCCGTTATAAAAAAATACTGACCAGGAAATTAAACAAAAGACACCAGCAGATATTTCTTTTAATGAACGGTGTAAAAGTAATAACTGAATGAGAACTGCGATTATTGCGGTAGCAATCATTGAGAGAAGCAAAGAAAGATAAAAATTCCATCCCCAGGTTTGGCTAAAGTTATAGGTCAAAAATGCGCCTATCAGAAGAAACCCGCCTTGGGCGAAATTAATTATTCCTGTTGCTCGGTAGATGACCACAAAACCAAGAACTATTAAGGAGTATCTTGCGCCCAGAGCTACCCCATCGAATATCCCTTGCAAAAGTTGATCCATTAGTACATGCTCTCGATCAATTCGGCAAACTGTTCGGTAATAGCTGTTCGTTTTACTTTTTGTGTAGCTGTGAGTTGACCGTCTTCGTGATCAAGCTCTATTGGTATTAGTTTAAAATATTTAACTGTTTCCACCTGAGCGAAATCTTTGTTTGCATCATCAATAATCGTGGCAACTAATTCGTTTATTTCATCTTTAGATGAAAGATCTTCATAGGTGGTGTAGGGAATCCCTTGACGTGTAGCCCAATCGCCTACCGTGTCACTTTCAATTCCAATTAGTGCCGTTATATATTTACGCTTATCTCCGATGACCATAGCTTCTCTGATGTAGGGAGAAATTTTTATCCTATTTTCTATTTCGGATGGTGAAAGATTCTTTCCACCCGCTGTAATAATTATGTCTTTTTTACGATCTGTGATCCAAAGGTGTCCAGACTCATCTATATGACCTATATCTCCTGTGTGTAACCAACCATCAATAATCGTTTCCTTGGTTGCTTCTGGATTTTTAAAATACCCTTTAAATGTTCCATCTGAGCGCGTAAGTATTTCTCCATCTTCAGCTATTCGTACCTCAGAGTGAGGTAGTGATTTACCAACAGAACCTAAATACAATTCATCAGAAGGAACAATGGTTGCAACAGCTGTATTTTCGGTCATTCCGTATCCTTCACGAACAGGCACACCGACTGACATCAAAAATTCAAGCACTTGGGGCGCTATCGGCGCCGCACCAGATAGGGCTTCACGTACTCTCATCATTCCTAGTCTTTTTTTCAGTGACCTAAAAACAAACAACCAGCCGATTCCAAACCATATCGAATCAATAAAAGTGCCCTTGTTGTTCAAACGTCTTTGTAAAAGTAGTCTTCCTTGTTTTATCCAAAAATTAAACAACAATCGTTTTAACCATGTTGCATCATTTGATCGAATCTGAACAGCAGCCAGCATTTTTTCCCATACACGTGGAACTCCCAAAAAAAACGTTGGTTGCACTTCACGTAAATCTTCCATGAAGGAGTTGGTATCTTCACCAAAGTTGACTACATAACCGTGATATACAGCATTGGCAACGGAGATAACACGCTCAGCCACATGACATAAGGGAAGATATGACAAAACCTCGTCGTTTTTTCTGTATTCATAAACAAGACCCCATGTGATTGCCGCGAATCTCAAATTCTCATGGGTTATCATCGCTCCTTTTGGTGGACCTGTTGTACCCGATGTGTAAACGATTATTGCAGTTTCAGAAGATGTAATAGTTTTAGTCATTTCCTCAAAACTTTTCCCAACAACCAAATCACCTAATTCAAGTAAGTCTTCAAAAGTGATAATTCTTGGATCATTAAGCTCTTTTACACCACGTGGATCAATAACGACTATTTTCTGTAATTTTTCTAATCGATCCCATGCTTCTAGTGCTTTATCAAGTTGTTCTTCGTCTTCAACAACTAGGACACTGGCCTCGGAATGACTCAAAAGGTACTCAACTTCTGATGCAGGACTCGTTGGATAGATTCCAACTGATACAGACCCGATTGTTTGAATACCTAAATCTGCAAAAACCCATTCAGGTCTATTTTCTGAATGAATTGCGACTTTGTCTCCTTCTCGAACTCCTAATTCGTAAAACCCTAAAGAAGCGGATCTGACTTTGTTCAAATACTCTTCCCATGTAAATTCTTTCCAAATGCCGAACTTTTTATGTCGCATAGCTACATCGTTCGGACGTGTCTGTGAATGTTCAAGAAGTTTGGCTGGCAAGTTAATTAATTCATTTTCTTCTACATCAATTTCCTCATGAATTTGAGATTTCATGACGCTTCCCCTAAATAGGCAGCTATTACGCGTTGATCACCTTGCACTTCTTTTGGTGACCCAGTTGCAATTGTTTGTCCGAAATCAAGTGCCATTACACAATCCGCTATATCCATAACCATCGCCATGTCATGCTCAACAAGCAAAATAGAAACTCCTAATTCATTGTTAATTTCCAGGATGTACCTGGCCATATCTTCAGTTTCTTCCAGATTCATTCCCGCTACAGGCTCGTCTAGAAGAAGGATTCGTGGTTCCATAGAAAGAGCTCTTCCTAATTCAACACGTTTTTGAATTCCATAAGGGAGCAGTCCAACTGGTTGATATCGGTACGGTTGAAGTTCAAGTAGGTCAATAATTGTCTCTATCTTTTGGCGGTTTTTTATTTCTTCATTTTTAGCTCGACCCCACCAAAGAGCACCTGATAGAAATCCCGTCTTCATTTGGAGATGTCGACCAAGCAATAAGTTGTCTATGAGGTTTAAATTCATGAACAACCCGAGGTTTTGAAAAGTCCTACCTACACCTTTTCTAGCTACAGTGACAGGTTTCTCACCTATCAGTTCATCACCGTCAAATAAAATTGAACCATTCTGAGGTTTATACACACCGTTTATGCAATTAAAAATTGATGTTTTACCAGCACCATTAGGACCTATTATTGCAAAAAGTTCTCTTGATTTAACGCTAAAACTTACTTCTTCAAGGGCAGTTACGCCTCCAAAGCGAAGTGTCACATCACTTACATCAAGTATCCGCGAAGATTCCACTAGGCACTCCACCTTTTTCTACGGCGGTAGGTTTTCACGTCCCTAAAAGAACGTCGGCCAGCTTCTCCAACGCCTAAATAAAACTCTTTTATATCATCATCCTGCAATAACTCATCACTTAACCCCTCACGTACAATTCTTCCATTTTCGAGTACATACCCTCGATTAGCTATTGAAAGTGCCATTGTCGCATTCTGTTCCACCAGTAAAACACTTGTTCCTTGTTTATTTACTGTTTCAATTATGTCTCTTATCTGTTGAACGAGTAATGGAGCGAGCCCTAGAGATGGTTCATCAAGCACTAACAATTTAGGAGAGGTCATAAGTGCCCTACCAATAGCTAGCATTTGTTGCTCTCCACCTGAAAGGTAACCTGCAGTTGAACGAGACCGGGAAGCCAATACCGGAAAAAGACTTACAACACGATCATGTGCTTCTGAAATTTTCTGACGTGAAGATACTGTATATGCTCCAGCGCGAAGGTTTTCTTCAACTGTTAGCTCTGCAAAAATTCTTCTACCTTCCATAACCTGTGATAACCCTGCACGTACTAATTTTGACGGATCATCTCTGTTTGTTTTTTGCCCAAGAAATGTGACAGAGCCTTTTGTTATTCGACCTCTATGAATATCCAATAACCCAGTTATTGATCTCAATAAAGTTGTTTTTCCAGCACCATTTGCACCCAAAAGGGCAACAATTTCTCCCTCTGAAACGTTTAAGGAAATACCTCGAAGAACGAGTATGACTTCGTTATAAACGACTTCAAGATTCTCAACCGAAAGTATCAGTGATTCTCTGTTTTCTAGAATTTTAGATTCCATTCGACTTATATTAACTAACTAAAAGTTTAGGGCCCATGGGTTTAACCCATGGGCCCTAATTACATTATCAATTCAATTAGAAGTCGTAATCTGAAGCGTATTCGCTCTCGTATCCAACCTCTATAGCTTCAACACCGTTTGGAACTTCCGGATTCACTCGGAAAATCGTATTTGATATTGAAGGTTGTCTTTCATCAACCGATCCGTACTGATAGACACCTGACAAACCTTCAAAATCAATACTCGCCTGAGTTGATGCTTGAAGTATTCCTTCACGTGACAGATCACCATTCGCAACAGCTTGTTCAAGCACTCCTGCACTTGCCATCGCCATTACATATCCGGCTGCAAAGTAATAATCAGGTTCCTGATCTGGTGCGTAAGTAGCCATTCTTTCCATCATTGAAACTGCCCCAGACATACTTGGATCTCCCCAAGTGCTTCCTTCGCCTACAATAATGAGATTTGCTTCAAGATATGGAGCTAGAGCTGAAGCAGCAAAAGCATTAATCCATACCGGAGATTGGCCTATCCATGTCGGTGCAAAACCTGCACCAGCAGCAGCACCGCCTATTCCTCCTACTGCTGAAGGAAGCGCTGTTAGCCATACCACTTCACATCCTGATCCTTGTAGTTGTCCAATCTGGGCACTGAAATCAGCATCTCCAGGGACATATCGTGCAACTTCGGTAATTGTGATTCCTACCTTTGGAGCAATCCACTCAAGTCCAGCCTGACCAGCTTCTCCGTATGGATCATCTTGGATCAAACTGCAATAAACCTGATCCGTTGAACCTCCACCATCATTCAACCACCAATCAATTCCATTGATTACTTGGATTTGATAAGGAGCTCCCCATGGAATCAAATTAGATTCACGAACCCATGCTGAATCCAATGACGCAGGAACTGCCATTAAACCATCCTCATTTAATGATTCAAGAAGTGCGGTTACAACCGGTGTTCCAAAAAGATTACCTATTATCGCAATATCATCTTTCATGTCGTTATAGGCCTGAACAGCAACACTGGGATTATAAGTACTATCAGCGTCTACAAGTTCAACAGGATAAGTTCCTGCAATACCACCTTGATCATTGACCCACTCATAGTAAGTTGCGACACCTGCCTGTAATGGAAGTCCAATAATAGCTGCGGGGCCACTGAAGTCATTTACGATTCCTATTTTGATTGAAGTTCCATCAAAACCAGCCGCAGGCATTGGAGGCAGGCAATCGTAGCAACGCTCGCTTACGAAGCATTCGGGGTTGCTGTCTGCGTCCCATACGCATGCGCTCATTGCACCAGACTCGAGGTCTGCTTTCAAAGTAGCAAGCATTGATTTGATGTCGTCACTTACCATTGAATCGAAATCATGGAACGGAGCTAGACCAACAGCACCACCGTAATTACCAGAAGGCATGCTTCCAGCAGCGGATTGTGAAATCAGGTCAAACACACCGTCAACGATCATCTTCATCGAGCTTGTGATCAAACAAGGCTGTGCTTCAGGAACAGTGTCCCACTGATCAGTGTCAACACCGATACACAAAGCACCCTCTTCGCCAGCGACCTCTATAAGAGCACCGTTACCGGTCTTACCGCCAGCACCGAACACAACATCAGCGCCATTCTCCAAAGCCTGACGTGCAGTAGTTGCACCCCACTCAGGATCAGTGAACGCAGTGTCCAAACCACCAGGATGATAAGTCTTAATCACTTTAATGTCAGGGTTAACATGCTTAGCACCGTTTACGTAACCTTCACCGAAAGCTACAACCGGTGGAACAAGATCAGTTCCCAAAACCTCAGCAATAATGCCGGATTTAGACATCGAAGCAGCCAAAGCACCAGCTAGGAAACCAGCCTGATCCTCAGGGAAGATCAAACCAGCTACACCATCAACAGGCGCACCCTGGAACTGATCAACACCAATGAAATCAACATCAGGATACTCAGCAGCAGCTATAGCAGTGGCTTCACCAAGAGCGAAACCAACAGTCACGATCACATCACAACCATTCTCGGCAAACAACCCGATATTAGTTGCGTAATCCTTAGCAGCCTGAGTCTCAATGTAATCAACCTCAGCACCCATCTCATCAGCGGCTTTCTGCACACCTTCCCAAGCGGACTGGTTAAACGACTTGTCATCAACCTGACCAACATCAGTAACCAAACCAACACACATACCATCAGCAGCTACTGGTACAACCTCTTCTTCAGCGTATGCGCCGTCGCCAATGTCGTCATAAGTGACAGTAAAGGCATCAGTGAAGTATTTGGAACCTAATTCGAACAAGCTTCCATCTGCTTTCATTGAAGAAATCGCTGCGTTAAATGGAGCGACTAGATCTGAACCATTAGGGAATGGAACTCCTAGTTCATCTGCGCTAAGCACACCTTCTAGCAGTTCAAGTGCATCAGCGTTTTCACCCTGATATCCCTGTCCAGCTGTTTCGTCCATAATCACAGAATCACAATCGCCTGCTAAGAGAGCTTGAACAGCGAAGCCGAATGTCTCAAAGAGAATTACACGGTCTTCACCGAAGTTAGCTATAGCTGTTTCGGCATTTGTTGTTCCTGTCTGTGAACAAACTGTTAGTTCATCCATTTGACCGAATTCTTCAAGAGTTGCGAAACGATCTTCACCCAACTCAACAATAAGCCTCTGATCGACGCTTATGTAGCTGTCGGTGAAGTCCAGAGTTTCTTCTCTCGCTTCCGTGATAGTGATTCCGCCACCAGCGGTGTCGAAGGTTCCATCACCCACAGATTGAATTGTTGCTTCCCATGCGAACTCTGTGTAATCAAGCTCACAGTTAAGACGATTACAGATCTCGCCAAAGAAATCGTAGTCAAAACCACCAATTTCGCCAGTTTCTGCATCAACATAGTTGTATGGCAGGTAGGCATTTTCGATAGCTACTGAAATTGTTCTTCCACCCAAATCAGGCAAAGCAGCTTCTTCTTCTGCTGTCTCGGATGCTGAAGGTGCAGCAGTTGTTGCTACAGGCGCAGCAGTAGTAGTGACAACAGCTGAACTGCTATCCGAACTACTCGCATCACTATCATCATCTCCAGACCCGCCACAGGCGGTTGAAATTAATCCAAGTACTAAAAAAATGCCAAATGACCTTTTAAACGTTTTCATCGTTCCTCCTAACACCTACCAAAAACATAACATTTCCTTTTCAATCTGTCATAATTTTCTTTTCAATCTGTCATATACGTAATGCAGGAATAAGATTCCTGTAGATTTCTTATATGGCAAAAATTGACGTGGAGATCACAAGTCAACGTGAAGATGGTGATTGGACTTGGCGAGCAGTTGGGGCACGCGAACCCAAAGGAACTGTAGAAGCCTCTCTTTTGCCCGATGATTTGAGTGTAGGAACACAGTTTTCCGTCGAAACAGAACATTTTTTAGATGGAATAGTTGTTACAAAAGTTTTTGACAAAAAACAGGAGTCTGAAAAAGGTAAAACCCTTGAAATATTAGGTTCAGGAAAAGAAGCAGATTTAGTAACCACACAATTAGCTAAGAGCAAAAAAGGCAAGAAACCTTCTAAGCGATCCCCTTCTCCCAAGTCGCGAACAGATGAACGTAATAAGAATAAGAAAGATTTCGTCAAGAAGGATAAGAATAAGAAAGATTTCGTCAAGAAGGATAAGAAACCTTCTGCCATACAAAGAAAGACACGGAACGAAACGAAAAAAACTGATCATAAATTCCCGAAAAGTAAACGCTTGAAAGCAAAGAGACGCCATCGTAATGAAGCCATAAAAAACTTACCTGACGATATGAAAAGGGTCGGAGAAATCCTTCTACACAAAGGGATACCTGGTTTACGCGATTCCATCAATACTCAAAATGAAAGCGCTAAAAAAGCGGGAGAACCTGAAATTCCAGAGCAGCTTCTTTTGAAACTAGCTGAGCAAGTTTACCCAGACTTACGAACCGCAGAATGGCTTGATAGAGCTGACGGGGCATTACGGGGAATGGAAACTGTAGATTTGCGGGATATAAGGTCTGTGATAGTTGCTTCTGAAAGTGTTCAAAAAAATGATGAGGTAAGGGCATTAGCTGAAAAGTTAAAAGAGGGCTTCAATAAGAGAGTTGATACTGACCAAAAAAAGTGGCTTAAAGAAGTCATTACTACACTTAAAGAAGGTCGAGTTGTTAGAGCCTTACGACTATCTTCCCGCCCTCCAAAGGCAGGATTCCCACTTCCAGAAGATCTACTGAGTTCCTTAACTGAAGCAACAAATAACGCATTGTCAGCAGAAGTGACACAGTCACGCTGGGGAACAATAGCTGAAGCAGCAGCTTTTTCGCCTGTCCATGACAGGGTCGTTCCAGTAGGAGTCCCTAAGGATCCAAACGAGGAGTTGCTTAAAATAATTCGCAGGATCTCATCGAAAGCTCCTTCAATTGTAAGTAAGTTCGAAGCTTCAGCCGTAAAAAAATAAAATCTCACACAACTTACTGACAATGAATTTTCAATGTAACTTCTTGTAATGATTATTGAATATGAAACAAGAGAACATATCGCTCTTATAACTTTGAATCGGCCTGAAGCAAGAAATGCTGTTAACCATGAAGTCGCGGAGGGTATTGAAAAAGCCCTAGACGCATTTGAAGATGATGAGAATCTCTGGACCGGAATCTTGTGTGCGAAGGGACCTGCATTTTCTGCAGGTGCAGACCTCAAAGCGATTTCAGCTGGAAAGTTAAATTTGGCGACAAAAAAAGGTGGCTTCGGTGGGATTGTCGCGCGTGAAAGGATTAAACCTTTAATCGCAGCAGTTGATGGGCCTGCACTGGCTGGAGGGACAGAACTCGCCTTAGCATGCGATCTGATTGTGGCCAGCAAAGCAGCACGATTCGGGCTTCCAGAAGTTAAGCGCTCCCTCATTGCTTCCGCGGGTGGTTTAGTTCGTCTTCCACGTGTTCTACCAAAGAACATAGCTATGCAAATGGCACTCACAGGAGAGCCTATAAGTGCTGAAGACGCATATAAATTTGGAATGGTCAACTGTTTAGTCGAGCCTGGAGAAGCTCTGGAAGAAGCAGTTGCTCTTGCAGAGAAGATTAATGAAAATGCACCATTAGCTGTTAGATCTACTCGACGCTCTCTTTTAGAATCACTCACCTTAAGCGATCATGAAGGCATGAAATTTGCTATAGAAGAAACAGCTGCTTTAACTGCAACTGAAGATTACAAGGAAGGGCCTTTAGCTTTTATTGAAAAAAGGTCTCCTGTCTGGAAAGGCAAATAACTTTCAATTCGATCCAAGAGAGCGGTATACGTGTATTAGGCGGGCTACCATCCCTTGTGTTTCGAAAAAGTTCTTAGTTTCCCTATCGCCTGGCAAAGCAAAAGAGTCTATGCCGACAGCATTCTGTTCAATCGCTTCATTGGTCATAGAAGCAATAACAGACTCCCCCACGCCCACAGAACGCGCATCTTTTAAAACAAAGATTTCCTTTATGGAAGCAATTCTTTGATTATCGTTTGTATTTGAAAATTCCAATATGCCATATGCAACAACTGCATCTCCGAACAATCCGGCAAACACGCGATGGTCAGCTGACTTAAACCAGTAGGAGAATTTTTCGACAGAATCTTCTGAAAAGGATTCCATATTAAGCAATACTTCACCGCCTCGTTTATTTTTAAGCTCTGAAATTGCTTCTTTTCGTAAAAAATAAAGCGATTCTAAATCGTCGAGAGACGCGAACCGAGAAGACTCTTTCAACGTCCTAACCTTCTGAGATTAAACACTTCCCCCACAATGCGGGCATTCGCCAGTGTCTTTAGCTATCTGTGATTCAATAATAAGAAAACAACTAGGACAGGTAACTTCACCTTTACGACGTGCTTCGACCGACTCCTCATCACTTTGAACGGGTGCCTCTTTTTTTGTAGGAGCACTTTTTTGTTCTTCATCACCATCATCGTCTTCTCCAGAGGCGATTCTATCTTTAAGGATTGCGTCAAGATCGGCTTCTACGTCCGCTGGATCGTCATCGTCATCGTCATTTGAATCTGAAACTGCAACTGGGCCACTTTCATCATCCTCATCGTCTTCCTCTTCATCGTCATCGTCATCGTCGATAGGCGCATCCTCTAAGTCTTCTTCTTCTTCGATATCTTCAGGGAATTCTTCTTCTTCGAAATCCGCTGGGTTTTCGTCTTCGTTATTTTCTTCTTCTTCTGACATTCTTCCTCACAAAGCAAAGGGGATGAAAAACATCCCGCGGCCGGATATTAGACATAATTTCAGGCAAAGTGGTAGTTCTTCTAAGATTTTTTTGAATTATTACTCATTCTTGCGTCACGTTTAACGTCACTTTTCTTTTCGGCTTCCAATCTTTCCAAATCAGAACCAGTTGAATGGTCAACATATTTCATCATTTCCGCAATAGCGAAGTGGCCGGCTTTTTCAGCAATAAGAGTGTGCATCTCTTGACATACTTGTCGATACGCGGGATGACCCTGTGGCGTAGTACGTAATTCAAGCATGTGCATAGCCTCTCTTGCATTTAGATGCATGAGAAATCTGACTCTATATGCAAGGGAAACGGCGTAAGGGGCTTGTTCCGGAAAAGGTTCGATTAGATCGTCATGTAAACTCATCGATCGTTCCATAGCTGATTCAAACTCTCGTGCTGTTCCAGCATCTTCTAGTTCATCAGGTAATACAAATCCGTGATATGGAGAAAGTTTTTGCCATTCGATTGTCATCATTCGGTGGCGTTGCAAGTCACGGAATGCCCCATAGTCTGCAAGAATGTCAAACCTATACGAAGGTCTTTCCAGAGCTCTTCCTGGTCTATGTCTGCGGTTTTCGCGGTCACCTTCGAGTGCCTTTAAGACTTTTATTCGCTCATCCACAGTCATACGTCTTACCCGATCTTCTATATCCCTGTCGGATCGGTCAGTATGCGGGTAGAGGGCGGAGGCAACGAGTTTTATTTCCGCGTCAGGATCATAATCAGTTAAATCTACTGTTGGGTGAGGTAAAGGCGATTTACTTTTAGGGAAGTAGTGTTCTGACAAATCGATAAGTCTCTCACGGGTATCATTCATATATTCTGAGGTTTGTTGGCCTCTATCTGGAATATCAACTCGTTTTAAGAATGATGGAATTACTTTTCTTAACTCAAATAAAATCATTTGTGAATATTCACGAGCTTCTGGTAGAGGATGTGATCTCA